>Ga0180438_10008242_pt1 | contig 13302 bp, 16 predicted proteins | sample SS_ome_12_FD_132455 | JGI IMG/M metagenome (GOLD analysis project Ga0180438, IMG submission 132455) | Hypersaline lake sediment archaeal communities from the Salton Sea, California, USA - SS_3_D_2 metaG | ecosystem: Environmental > Aquatic > Non-marine Saline and Alkaline > Hypersaline >... | reverse complement strand
TCTGGGCTGATGGCAAGAGACCTAGTGAGAAACTCCTCTCAATGATACGTTCTTCAGTTGGTAAAGATAAGGACTGGTCTGACTCGCCAGAACTTAATCTGATGAAGGATGTCAGAAGGAAAGTATTGAAGGATCCTGCTTCTGATAGCGATCTCTGTGTTTTCTTTGATGGCGAGAAGAGTTTCGAATGTAGAGTTGAACGGATGGGTCTTCGTAAGGAGTGTTTTGGCAACCTTTACTGGATGGGCGGTCTCTGTCCCCATTTCAAGGAGTTCATCTCAAAGTTATGGAGATAGATACAAACAACTTTCTACACCAATGTGGAATTATCATGAAAGAGATTTGACGAAATGAGGTACATATTCTTGTATGGCGTTGAGTTGTCATATAATCCAATTGAATATGTCTCAAGTATGGTGAGTGAAAAGAGATCTGACTGGAAAACCATCTGGACCTGGTAACACTACTCTAGATCAAGTATGACCTCTCTCTCATCATGTGACTCTTCATTTTTCTCCGATGATTGAGAATGTGAAGCAAGCATACTTTCGAATAGTTTGAGAGCCTCTTTCACAGTGCTTGTCCATGCATCTTCTCGCTCTTCAACCGACTCGTCCATTTCTTGGCGAATCGGATCTATCATAGTTCTAACCTTTTGACAGGTTGCTTCATCCCATCTTGCATATTCCATGATATCTTCAATACGGCGGATTATCTGACTCCGAAGAGACGCAAACCTCATCCGTTCCTCTTCAAGATGTTCAAGTTGTCTGTTGACCTTCCCTAGTTCCCTTAGCAGTTTCCTCACTGCAGTTACATCTGGTCTTGCCTCTGGAATGATGAATCCCTGTGGTAGGAGAAGACGTCTTCCAGCAGCTCCATGACTGGTGAGTCGAACTACAAATGCATCTGGAAGGATTGTCGTAGAGAGACCAAAACGTATGTTGAGTCGATAGTACACTCTGTCAGGCCCTACCTCACTCTCGCCAAATTCCCTTTCTACGAGGCCTGCATCTTGCAAAGCTTCGAGATGCTTGAATACACCACGCGGAGTCAATCCTAGTAACTTACTCAACTCATATGGATATCTTTCACCCTGTGATAGGAGTCGAAGAATTCTCCTACGAGTTTCATTTCCTAGAGCTTTGAAGACTTTGTCCAGGTCGCTTGGTCCTTCTTGCGACATCTTTTATCATCGTTCCTTTTGGTCATCTCTGACTATAGGTATTCTACTTTTTCCCATATCCCATAGAGAAAAACGAGCCATTCAATGTATAGAACATCAGGTTGCCAGAATTCAATTCCTGATGTTGATGTCCAATCTGGAAATACCTCTTGGGTTTGTTGATTTATTTCCATTATATCTTCTCCAGCAGTCCGTGGCTAATGTACCAATTGGTATCTTAGCATATAAGGATTGGTACATGACCATGGAATTATGGGCTGTTTCTCTCATGTTTATTCTGCTTGAGTGAGGGTGATGATGTTGATTCTTTAGGTGTGTGACCCCTGTACCTCTCCAGAATCGTATCCGCCTTCTCATAGATTGGTCCCTGTCCTGTGAGAAATCCTGTTGAGACACCATCCTTGGACTGGATGACTGGTCGGGTTGCCTTCATCAAAAGATATCGTAGAAACTCAAGATCTGTCACTTTTCTTCCCATTTTACGCTGATATCGCATTTTTTCTTCTTCCCAGGTCAAAATATCGTGTTCCGTTAGCCCTTTGAGCAGTTTGTTCTTGAGTTCGCCCATATTCCGCTCTCCGTAAGAGTTAACCAAGTTAACCAAAATCTATGCTATATCCTCTTGTGATACCTAGAGATTACGAATCTACTATGGTCGGACACGATGCCTTGGAAAAAATACATAAATTTCAAAAGGATGATTGCAATAATATGATTGAGGGATGTATTCATTGATACAAATCCCAACAGACGCGCTGCCCAATTTCCTTTTAGGACTATTCATCAAATATCTACCTGTTATATTTGTAGCAATAATCATCGTTTCAATTGTCGCGATCGTATACAATTCTCGGGAAATACCATCTGAGAAAGAAGAGAAGATCAGAAATATCCAGAGATCTAAGTATCCTGATTTCGAAATGTACCTTAATCGTGACATGCCTATTAAGAAACTTGATGAAGAATCATAGCTTTGGAAAAATCTGACCAGTTCTCTTTTTATACTCCTCATATTCAGCTCCGAACTTGTTAACCATCATTCTTTCTTCACTCTGCATCCGAGCATATGTCAGAGGAACACCGATGAGCGCAAAAATGATGAGAGGAATATATGCAGTCAGAAGAATCATACCGAGATTGAACAGATTGTGGACAGAATACAATGGGTGACGCACTCTACTGTATGGACCTGAATCCACTAACCTTTGTTCAGTCTTTGTTTCAAGTGCATAGGAATAGTGCTTTCCCAGTGTTCGATGTACCCATGCCATTAGAGGTATAGACGAGAGTAATATCCCGATACCCAACCAATGGAGCCAGAAGGGGAATACCAAATCTGCCCATGCCATCCATAATGGTGCCCAAAGAAACAAGAGAATCAAAATGAGTTCAACCCAGGTGAGCACAACTAGGAGTATTCCTGTCCATCCCTCCTGCTTCATTGCTGCACGACGTTCCTCTCTGGACCGAGGTGCATTAGGGTTTCTAGTCTTCCTCACATAGTAGATTCTAACAAGCCAAAATGTCGCGAATATTGAAACGAAGAGGACTCTATAGACTAAATCAGTCATGTTTTGTCCTCATTATCCGTTGTTCTTGTCTTCTTCTGCTTCTTCCTCTTCCACCTTTATAGCAGTAGCTGCACCCTCCGTTGTCGGTGCTGGGGTGAACTTTGCTTCAATGGGCTTGGGTTTTGGTTTGTGATAGAGACTCTCAGAGCGTGTCTTTGTGAATTGAGTGACTGCAGTCCATGTAGCAGAACGATTAGCCAGTGGAGTCAATTTCTTGATCCGGAACATCACTATGGCCGCGAGGTCAATCAGGATGATGTTCATTCCAAGCAGCATCAATGAACCTAGACCTATACCAATCACAGTGAAGTTTACGTGAAGACCCCCTAGAACAATCATCAACGCAGCATTGACAGCAGGGGGCATCAAGGCTGCTGAAATAGCAACACCAACAAGACTTGACATGTCTCCCTTTGTCACAGAAACTGCAACTGCAGGACCGGAGATTATCGCTACACCAACATCAATCCAGTTGAAACCTGCTCGCCGTGTGATTTCAGTGAGATTTCCTGCAATCATATCATTCTCTATTCCAGAAACGTATGTGGCCGACCCTGCAGCGAAAAGCATCAATGCCATGAAGATTCCAACAGTAAACGAGAGTCCTAAGGAGATAAGCTCATTCCTCGTTCCTTTAACAAAGAGTGCCCTGTCCCTGACAACATACCCCAGGGCTACGCCCAACATAGGTCCCATAAGTGGCGAGAGCAACATTGATGCAACGATCACAGTGGTATTGTTTTGGATCAGACCAAATCCCGCCATGGCTGCTGCAAGTATAGTGAATGCAATGAAGTCAAAGCTCAATGAGGCTTGCTTCTTGACGTTCTCATAGATCTCTTCAACCGCAAGGGTCGCATCTCTCTGGATTCTTGTTTCGCTGACCTCTTCTGTTTCTCGTGGAAGAGTCGCTTTTAGATCAAGAATATCGATGAATCCATATTCTACACCCACTCCTCTACTCTTCAATGCCTCAATGGCCTCATTCACCTGGTCGTCAGGAATCCTGAACTGTAGTAAGTGGGCATTATCAGTGTTGAACTTTGTTATATTATTGATACCAAGGGTATCTATAACGCAGTCATACACTACCTCTGTCTTCTCGTAGGGTACTATGATTTGCACCTGTTTCACAGACGCACAGCTCCCTTGTTGCTCTCGCAACTCCATGGTAATGGTATTAAGGATTTCTGGACAAGCTCTTTTCTTATACTTGTAATACAATTAATACCGTATTTGCAGCATTTGCGTATAAATCATCAAGCTTTTCACTGATTCATATGTAAAGACACCAAAGAGGAAGCAAGAATGGGTGTCGTCGAAGTTGCCATAGTCCTTGCAGGCTGGTTCGTCCTATCACTTACGGGAGCACTTGCACCTGGACCATTATCTGCGGCAGTCATTCAGCATGCAAGTAAGAGGGGTAGACTTCATGGCATGCTCCCTATGGTTGGCCACGCGCTTGTCGAACTGGTGATAATAACAGCAATAATCCTGGGAGTGAACTCAGCAGTCCTAGATCCCTACACGGATTTCCTCATGGGATTTGGTGGAGTTATCATAATTCTTTTTGGATTAGTAGCTCTTCGAGACTATAAACAAGTGTCTGAAACTAAAGTGGAACAGGACTTGACTGCATCATCTGTTCTAGAAGCAACAACTCAGGGAGCATTGGTGAGTATCTTCTCACCATATTTCATTCTCTGGTGGATTGCAGCTGGATTCACAGCAATAACTTACCTTCTTGAGTATGTTCAATGGAGTGTTGGAGCTGTTCTCATCGCTGGCATTCTGATCTACTTCACACACATCTCGACAGACTTCATCTTTGGGGCATTCCTTTCTGTGGGGGCCACCTATGGAAGCAAGAAAGCTCAGGTCGACTCGAAGGTGGGTCGATTAAACCTAGTTAACATAGGTATTGGGGTGTTTCAGGTTGCGCTAGGAATATTCTTCATCGCACTTGCCTTACCAGGTTTGCTTCCTATATTGTAGGACAACTAAGAGCTTTAATCAAGTTGATTTTTGAGAATTGTCAACACCACGAAGGCAAGAATGGTTCCGACTATGGTTGCAATTGTCCGCTCCAACAACATCAGTGGAAAAATTCCTATGAAGAGACCTGCCTCCAGTCCAAGTAGAAAGACGGAGCCCATCGCCATCATTGAATGATCCAGAATTGCACCTAGGAATATGAAAGGCAGAAACTGTAGATACTTCGAACTCCCTTCCTTCTCCAAATCAAACTCAATTCCCTTAACCTGAAGACCCAACGCCACAGCCACTGCAAGCATATACGGTGTCATAAAGAGCCATGCTTCTAACCGTGCTACTAGAAAGAATACGATTATCAGCAGTAAGTAGATTGCTGTAAGGAATGGACCTGGGACAATGGTGTTCACCGCTTTTGATGTTTGATGAGTTGAGAGACCAACAAAGAGTCCTGCAAAAGCAGGTCCAAGAATGATGGTTGGTACAACTATGTAGAGATTGAAGGGCATGAACATCAAGAGCATTGTTGCAAGAATCCCGCCTATAAGCCCAAAGACAAATCCTCTCACTGGACCAAGGACCAATCCAAAAATAGGAGCGATACATATTGCAAAACTGATTATACTTGCAGCACCTATGAATGTACTGAGTGGAATGACTGCAAGAACTGCATAGAGTGAGGCAAGCATTACACCAACTGCTACACGTTTCGTTTCACTCCTTGTTTCAAGCAGTTCCATCTGTTGTTCTTCAGAGGTTGACATATCTCTCCTATCCAGTTCAGCGCTGGTCATTGATAGCTTTATGACACTTTTGGTGGGCTAGAGCCACTCGTTATTGATATCAAACGAATGGTAAACGTTTTAGGTTGGCTTGCTTCACGCGGCTCTAAGCCGGAGGCTTTCGTCTTGAGTAGCGAAGAGACCTTTGATGTCATTGTTGTGGGTGCAGGTTGCCTTGGAGTTGCAGCTGCATATTATATTCAGAAGAACAGTCCTGATAAGAGGATACTTCTTGTCGAGAGGACCTTGGCTGTTGGGCAGGCAAACACAGCAATGAGCGCTGCTGCTGTGCGAAACATGTTCGCATCATCCACAAACCAACTCCTCACTGACACTTCAATCAAGTATTTTGAACATGTCCAAGAAGAAATTGGCTATGATTTGATGTTTGAGAAGACTGGATACCTGTGGTTGCTCAGTGAGGAGCAGTTCAATCATCATAGTGTCAAGGTCTGGATGGAGCGAATGAAGAAGTCAGGAATCAGCTACAAGGTCTACAACAAGCAAGAGCTCAAGCATATGATTCCGGGACTCAATGTCGATTTCACAGGAGATGAGGAGGCTGAGCTCATGCATCTCCAAGAGGTGGACTACGGTCTCTTTGGTGCTGACTGTGGAGTTCTGGATCCAACCAGATTGGTCGAGTACTACTTTGAGGAGTTCAAGAAAATCACTCACATCAAACCTCGCTTTGGAGTGGAAGTCAAGAAACTCCTCCTAGAGGCTGACCCAAAGCTTGACCTTCCTGGAGAGCCCTACGTCTGGCAAAAGAAGAAGGTGAAGGGAGTAATAACTGACAAGGGCATCTTCAGGGCAGATGTGGTTGTCCTTGCTACTGGTGCATGGACAAATCAACTGCTGGATCCTATAGGAATAGACAGTATGACAAAAGGGAAGAAACGCCAGCTCTTCGTCATTCATGCGGAGGATAAGAAGGAACTCCAGGCGCTATTAGAAGTCAAAGGATTCAATGAACTTGGGTGCATTCCCTTCACTATTCTCCCGTCTGCAGGTGTCTACTTCCGACCGCAGCTCCAAGAACACGGGTTCTGGATCGGGTGTGGAGACACGTTTGGTAGAGAATACAAGTACATCCAGACAGATGATGACATGGTCCCAGAGAGTGCATATTATGAAACCAGTATGTATCCCGTGCTCTCGAAATACTTTCCCGCCTTTCAAGGTGCAAGACCTGTGAACAGCTGGGCTGGAGGATACTGCTATAGTCCTGATAGGATTCCCTTCGTCTATCTCGAATGCGGAGTGCTCGTGGTCAATGGGGCAAGTGGTTCTGGAATAATGAAGGCTGATGCCTTGGGTCGAATTGCTGATGCTGTATATCGAGGAGTATCTGAAGCAGAGCTGTTTGGGGGCAAGAAGATACTCTCAAACACACTAAGCATCAAAGAACGAAATGTTGAGATTGAGAGTGTCATCATCTAGCTGAGAGATACTCATTTTATCTCTATTACAAAACCCTAAAAGGGAAATGCATTTCATTTTTTATGACCTACTAGGGTTCTGTATCTGTTTTCTGTGATTGTGATTCACAGAAAGAACCCTCTTCCAGGCAGGCTATCATCGATGGACGAAGACAATCCCCCCAAACGAGGTGGATCATATGAGCAGCGAGAAAGTAGAGAATGGAAGTTTCTCCATCATGGCACTGGAGAGTGGTATCAAGTATGCCACCCTGGAAGAAGCCCCTGACACACCGTTGCTTGTTGAAATTGTTGGAATTCGGCCTGACGACCTCGCTAAAATCTCTAAACATTTTGAGATTGACCTAGAAGACCTTCAAGATGTTCAAGACCTTGATGAGCGGCCTCGGCTGCAGATAGAAGACAAGTTTACTATGATGGTCTTTCGGGTGCCTGTGGATATTCGTCTGCAGGATAGAGAATATTCTACCAATCCGATTGGTATTTTCACAAATGGTCGAGATATTGTCGTGATTCAGAATGATACTGTTCCGTTGAGAAGCAAGAGAATTCGAAAGAGAGTGCAATTTGGGACCTCTGCTTCTGAGGTCATATATCGCTTGCTTGAGGTCATCATTGAGTCCTTTGAATACTCGCTTGATCTAATTGAAGAGACCATCAATAAGACTGAGGAGGACATTATGAGTGATATCTATCCCTCACAGCTCGAATGGTTCTTTCAACTCTCTCGCGATGCCATCTTCATGGAGACCTCCCTAAAGGCGAATATGAAGGTGCTACGACGCTTGATGCGATTCAATGTTGTTGGTCGTATGATTCTCGATGAGGACCGTCTTGAGGAGCTTGAGGTCGACCTGCAGCAACAAGTTGAGCTGAGTGCTATCTACCGTGAACTGATTGCCAATGCCATGAGTGCATATGACAGTATCGTCAGTCATAATCTCAATCGAGTCATTAAGACGCTGACCTCCATTTCCCTTCTTGTAACTGTCCCTACTCTGATTGCCAGTATCTATGGTATGAATGTGGGATTGCCATTTCAAACTGAGTCTGTGGCCTTCGTTCTTGTCATTCTCATTAGCCTCTGCATAACTATCCCTCTCCTTCTCATACTAAGGGAGAAAGGTCTGGTCTAACCTCCAAGTTCCTTAGCAAACATCTAGAGGTGAGAAGAATCGAACTTATTTATTCGAACATTTACATGTAAAATCATGAAAATAGCAGTTCTCACTAGTGGCGGCGATAGTCCAGCAATGAATGCGGCAATTCGGGCAATCACAAGAGTAGGAATTCATCGTAACTGCGAGGTCTTTGGCGTTTTTGGTGGCTTGCAGGGTATTCTCGATGAACAGTTTCATGAGCTGAACTCTAGATCAGTTTCAAGAATATTACATAGAGGAGGAACAATCCTTACAACTGGAAGGTCTGAGGAGTTCAGGACAAAGGAAGGTCAGAAGAAGGCTGCAAAGATCCTAACAGATCGTGGATTCGATGCTCTCATTGCTATTGGAGGTGATGGAACGATGCGTGCACTAGACGCCCTCAGTAATCACTGGAAGGGCTGGTTGATTGGACTTCCAGGGACTATTGATAATGACCTGTATGGCACAGACTACACAATAGGATTTGATACAGCTGTCAATAATGCTCTGGAGGCCTTGGACAAGATTCGAGATACTGCTCAGTCCTTCCAGCGTGTCTTTCTCGTTGAAGTTATGGGGCGCACTGCTGGATTCATTGCGTTTCATGTGGGTTTTGCGACAGGTGCCTCAGCAATACTCATGCCTGAAACACAGACAACGATGGAGGAACTTGCCCAGAAAGTCATTGTAGCGAAAGACAGGGCTAAATCAAGTGTTCTGGTTGTGGTCGCAGAGGGTGACGAATTAGGTAACGCACACCGGATTGCTGCTGAACTATCTGAGAGGATTGGTGAGAAGTGCAGAGTGTCTGTTCTAGGTTACATTCAGAGAGGCGGAAATCCAACGCATTTTGATAGAATCCTTGCCACCCGTCTTGGAGCCTATGCAATCGAGTGTCTTCTGAACGGAAAGCATGGAGGAATGGTTGGAGAGGTCGATGGGAACTTGATATTGACACCGTTTGAAGAGACTTGGTCGAAGAAGAAGCAAATTGATCAATGGATGCTCGGACTGCTTGACGAATTGGCAGGGTGAAGTTCGGCAGACTAATACGTGAGTTTGTACAGTTTTAGTTTGAGGTCAAGGTTGTGGTATTCAAACACCTTGCAGATTATCATCTCTGGGCAGGCTGGAAGATGAGAGAGCTTCTCAGTGGGTTGGATGCTGACGAATTCTCCCAAGAGGTGTTTGGAACAAGTCCACGTGAACTGGTGCAGCATATTGTCCTTGCTCTCGAGACCTGCTTCTACTTCATAGAAGATGAGAAAGACAAGTCAGTCTTTGACAGAGTGAAGTTGCTTCCACGTCAGGAGCTTCTCAAGCGATGGGAGGTCCTCGACACCCGGCTCAGTCATGCCATCGAAGAGATACCTCAGGACCGGATAATGGTCAAACACATCAAGGAAGAGCCTTTCGAGATTGATGTCATTGACTTCTTCATACAGTACTTACTTCATACCACCCATCATCGTGGCCAATTGGCAAAGGTCCTCAGCCACATGGGCTTTGAGGTTCCTGGGACCGATTATCTTATGTTCTTCGGAGAGCATGTATGACTTGGGTGGAGATAACGGAGAACACTGACAGTTCAATCTCATTTAGTATGAAGATCTGGAAATACCTCCAGCATGGTTTTGCTCTTGGAGTCTTAGTAGTCGGATTTTTAATGATTGGCATAACCATTCCCTACTTGGTATACCCAGTGTTTGCTATTGTGGGGCTTCCGTTATCCAGCGCCTTATTCTTTGGAGTTATCTTCATGTTATTAGGAGGGGTGAACCAAATAATGGCACTACGCCTCTGGGGCATTGAAGTTGAGCAAAACATCGGGACTGGAATGCGAGATGGTTTTTTTCTGTTTATTTTGAGTAATATCATCTTTGCACCAATGATTATTATCTTCCAATCGATGTGGAGATGGTGGTTATGGACTTCGCACGCTGTCAATCCGCTTGATGTTCTTGTTGTATTATCAATATCAACTCCAATCTATCTCTTAATGATGGGTTTCATAGGTGAGAAAGTTGCCATCTTTCTACATGTTGAAAAGGAACCAAAGCGACCTACCGATTTTCTTGAACATAGTCATGCATGTCCTCACTGTGGAAAGTCCTACTACTATAGTTCAGAAAAGACATTTGAAGGACAAGTCCAGTGTCAGAACTGTGGAGAGAAGTTTCCAATTATTTCTGACATATGAACAGAAACATATAATTCGAAGACTTTAACTAGCTCCACACTCTAACGCCCTTAAAGGTGGTATTCGGTGGACATAACAAAATCCCTCAATTGTAGGGAACTACGTAATTGCGATGTAGTTGACTCAAGTGGGCAGAAGGTTGGTCGTATCAATGACATGACCTTCACTTTCGATGGTCAGTTTAAGCTCGAGCAGTTTGTGCTTGCTGGGTCAGACTGGGAGGAGTTTCTTGAATCCATAAAGATGAAACCTGACAAGGATCCTTTGTTCGACGCATCGATGATCCGTCGGATTGGCGATGAAGTGCATCTAGAATCGAATGTCAACGCTCTGAAGACAACCCTTGATGAGGGTGCCATCCCGAAGGGGGAGTTCCGGTGGTCTGAACTATCAAAGAAGGACATCATAGACAAGAATGATGTTTCGGTTGGAAAAGCTGTTGATATTGACTTCGACTTGGATGGCACAGCAGCTCTGACTGTGGGTGGAGGTATGATAGAGGAGACTCTAGAGAAGATTGGCCTGAAGGATGATATCGACATCATTGTACCTGCAGAGACAATCCATTCCATAGGTGACATGATCAAACTCAAAGTTTCAAAGGATGAGCTCAGACTCACTATGGACAAGGAGTTAGATACGCCAGAGGTTCGAGAAATCAAAGATAGAACTTCTACAGAACGTCACATAGTCAAAGTTCGTCTCTTTCATGGACCGATTTGATAAATCAGGAGAGAACTCATTCACTGCCTATGTAGTAGGCTGTATGCGGAATAGTCGTTAGAAGAGATTCTATCAAATCGACAGATTTCATGATCAGCATCTTTGTGTTGCTGATTTAGAAACTTCCTGGTAACATTACCAAATATGCAGGGGTTCTTCTTCTTCAATCCATAGATCCTTATCCTTAGGAAAATCAAAATTCATGCTTGAGAGTGCGTTCCTGATCTGCTCCTCTTCCCCTTTTCTTGATTGGTCACTGAGTAATAATATTCTCAAGTGATGCAATGTTTTGGCCAATCTGGGCTTGAGTAGCATAGGGGCTTTTTCTAATACGTCCTCCCACATATCCCGTGACTCCAGCAGTGCTTGTTCAGCGTCTGGTAATTTTTCCATCTTCTGTAACATGACTCCAAGGTTATGAAGTGATGTGGCTAATCCTATTTGGTACATTTCAGGTGATTGCTTGATGAGTTTTCTTCGAATTTCAATTGACTCTCTGAGTGATTCCTCTGCATCTGAAAATCTGTTCATGTCTGCTAGGAAAATACCTCGGTTGTTAAGTGAGATTGCTAGTATCGGTTCATAGAACTGTGCCTCGATTTCAGCAAATTGCCTCTGAATCTTAATTGCTTCAGAGAGCTGCGAATTAGCTTCCTCAAGCATGCCTAACTCCCTGAGAAGCAATGAGTAATTGTTGCGTGTGAGTGTCACATCATATTGAAACTTTCTTGGGATAAGTTGTATGATTTCTTTAAAGAGATCTAACGATTCTTGATAGAGCCGTCTTGCCTTTTTCAATTGTCCAACCTTTCTGTTTGCGATGGCTAGATTGCCCAGAGAAAGAGCATGGTTGTGTTTCGAATAACATGGCATAATGTTTTGCTGTGTTTGTTGCTGTGTTTCAAGTATGCCCAGGGCATCTTCAAGCAAATTCTTAGCTTTGGACACTTTGTCTACAGAGAGATAGAATACACCAAAGTTATTCAATGCTTGTCCCAATAGGTATTCATTCCAAGAAGATTCATCTTTGTGTGCTCTAAGAATTTTAACTGCTTCATTCATCTCTCTCTCTGCATCTACCAGTTTGAGGGTCCTTCTGTAGAGAGCCAATGAAACGTACGCTTTACTCTGTGCTAGAGTAGTTATAGCATCATATGGATATTCTTCTTGCTTAGCCTTTTCTCTGAGTAAACACTCAGCTCTGCTGATGACAGAGCTTGCCCCAGAGGTGTCCCCACGGACTATTAGAAGCGCAGCATGGCTGAACAGCTGGTCAGATAACGAATAATAGTAGACACTTGGTTCTTCCTGGGCCAGCTCTTCTGCCATTTGTAGCGAATCATTTAGAACTTGCTCAGCCCTACTAATCTGACCCGTCCACCAAAGAAAACTAGTGTACAAACGTAGAGCATGTGAAAGTCGCCATCCATATACATCATGATCTAATTCATTGAGCTGTTCTCTCTCTCTGATGACTTCGTGATACACTGCGTCTGCCTTATCCACTCTTCCTGAAAGCCACAAGTTCAAGGCCAAGTTACCCCCTATCGCAGCTAGAACTGCCTTAGACCGGGTATTATTGGGATCACGGGTACATAGCTGTTGTTGGAGTTCTAATGCTTCTTGATAGCTCTTTATCCTCTGTGCGATGTCTACTTGCATTGTTGCAAGGTTTTGCAATGCCCAAGGCATCTGTTCCTGATTTTTAACTTGTCTGTAGATTTCGATTGCTTCTTGAACAAGTAGCAACCCCTCCTCTCTTCTATTAAGATAATTTCCAAGATAAAATCCAAAAGAAGCAAGGGTTTCTGCCAGATTATCAAGATTCCGTTCTAAACCTGTTTCTGCTAATTTCCTTTGAATCTCGGTTGCACGAGTGAAATATTCTTCTCCCTCGTGATACCTAGAAGTACTAAACAGTAACTCTCCCAAGACTCTAAGGTAGACACCAAGGCTGACACCATTATTTGTAAAATCGTTTCTGGCTAGCTCTTCAATGACTCCCACTGCATCCCTTATTGTGACTTCAGCCTCAGCATATCTGGCTTCAACATACAAAGCCCAACCTAACATTCCTTGATGTTCTGCCTTACCTCTCACTGTCCTGAATGATAGATTCCTCAGGATTCTAAGCGCATCTTTGGCGGATTCTCTCCGTATGAGACGAAAGGTGATGTTCTTTGCCCTCTGGATTGCCTCCTCCTCCGAATACAGAGCCTCAACGGATAAAGCCATTCCAAGCAGGGATGGATCATGCTCTTCTT
>Ga0180438_10008240_pt1 | contig 13304 bp, 9 predicted proteins | sample SS_ome_12_FD_132455 | JGI IMG/M metagenome (GOLD analysis project Ga0180438, IMG submission 132455) | Hypersaline lake sediment archaeal communities from the Salton Sea, California, USA - SS_3_D_2 metaG | ecosystem: Environmental > Aquatic > Non-marine Saline and Alkaline > Hypersaline >... | reverse complement strand
TGCCACTGTCAACACCGCTGACACGAGTCTCTCCCTCACTGTTTCACTCACTATCTTGTTCCTCCAGCAGGTTCCACCCGCCAAGGGGAGGAAAGACGATGATTTCGCCCTCTGGCCCTTTCAGATAGCAGGTCTGCCAGGACCGCCCTCCGGACGGCCGGGCGTCATCGCACTGAAAGACGGCCTCGTACCTGAACTCCGGTGCGAGTGCCCAGCCAAGCGTCTCACGGTAGCCCGGTGAGTTGCTGACATCGCCGCGCCAGACGAGCCCAAATCCGCTCTCCGGCGCGTAGAAACCTGCCGGCGGGTCCATCTCGGCCGAGGAGTCTTGGATGATGTCCAGCGGATCATGGACAAAGTGAACCGTTTTCCTCAGGTCTTGGTCATGCACAAGCGTTTCGTCGAGGATGACATAACGTCCAAGCTGCTCCAGCCAGATCATCGTGCCGTGTTCAAAGCGTTGGGCGGCGGCGTACGAGCGGAGGGGCTCGGCCGGGCAGATGCCCGCCTGTGGTTCGTCAGAGAAGAACCAGGTTGTGTGGCATTTTAATGCGACGGACGCCTGCCACACCTGAGGGTCCGAGACGTCTCGGGCCTGAACGCTCAGCAGGAAATTGACGAACTGAAATCCTGCCGTTTCCAGGGGGATGGTGAACGTCGTCTCGCCCGAGAGAGGTACTTGCTGGCAATCGTCGCTCGAGAAGAGCACAAAGCGAGCGCTAGGGCATAGAGTGGCCCAGTCGCCACTTGCCTCCCAGGTCAGGGTGACGGTGTCCCCTGGATCGACCTCAGTCGGTGTGACTTCAAAGGTGAGTATTTGCGGGTTGACAGGCGTCTCCGCCGGTGTAGGTGCGGGAGACGGGATCGCTTCCGGCCTCACAGTTGGCGTCGCGATCGGTGTCCGGGTCGGCGATGGCATCGGAGTTGGGGGGAGTGGCATCTGAGTCGGCGTTCGCCCGTCCGGACGTACGGTTTTCCTCACACCCCACACCCGCGCGGTGCCGTCGTAGCTTCCCGAGGTCAATGTCCTGCCGTCAGGGCTGAAGGCCAAGCCTGTCACCAGGTCTGTGTGCCCATCCAGCATCGCGAGAGCCTGGCCTGTGGCCACATCCCATAGCACTACCTGATAAGAGGGGCCGTCAGTGGCCAGCACCCGGCCATCAGGGCTAAAGGCCACGCTCATCACTCCCCACGTTGGCCCCTGGAACCTACCGAGGGGTTGTGCGCCCGCGACGTCCCACAGTTGCACCGAGTGGTCTCGGTCAAGGCCGGCGGTAGCCAACAGCTGCCCATCTGGGCTGAAAGCCAGATCCGAGGCCGCGCTGCTGTACCCTCTGCCAGCCGTGCTCACGTATCCTTGTAGGGTCGCCAGGGCCTGGCCGCTGTCCACGTCCCAGATTGTGACGTCTGGACCGATGCCTGCTGCCAACCGCTTGCCCTCCGGGCCGAAAGCCAGGCTGAACATGTGCTTTCGGTCACCCTGCCAGGTCTGCCTCGGCTGGCCGGACGCCACGTCCCACACGATCACCGTGCCGTCGTCCGAGCCTGAGGCCAGTAGAAGGCCATCGTCGCTGAACGTCAATTTCCTGACCATGTCCCGGTGCCCCTGCAATGTGTGGAGGAACTGCCCGGTAGCCCCGTCCCAAAGGTTCACCCCCTGATCGATGCCGCCGGTGGCCACAAGCGTGCCGTCTGGGGTGATATCGGCGGTCCACTGTGATCCAGTGTCTCCTAACAGCCGGCCTGCCTTCCCACGTGTCACGTCCCACAGGACTGGGACACCAGCGCTGGTGACGAGCAACCTGCCACCTGTGGCGACGGCGATGCTATCAATAAAGTGGGTGTAGCCCTGTATGGTGCGTGTTTCTCCCGTTGCCAGGTTCGACAGACTCACGGTCGTGTCGAAACTGCTCGAGGCCAGTGTCTGCCCGTCGGGGCTAAAAGCCAGGCCTGATATCCAGGCTGTGTGTCCTGGCAGCAGGCGTGCCTCGCCGGTGTCTACCCGCCACAAGATCAACGTCCCATCGTTGGCCCCCGAGGCCAACCAGCGACCGTCGGGGCTGAAGGCGACGTTCAACATTTCGCTGACGGGTCCCATCAGCCTCTGAACAACCTGGCCGGTTTCCAGGTCCCATATCACCGCGACCTTGTCGTAGCCCGTTGAGGCCAGCATCTGGCCGTCGGGGCTAAAGGCTACCCCTCTCAGGTTGGCGCTGTGTTCCAGCATGAGAGTTTTCTGCCCGCTTTCCACATCCCACACGTCGACGACGTTGCCGTGGAAAGGCCCGGCGGCGGCCACGACTTGACCGTCTGGGCTCATAGCCAGGCTGTTGGCCATGCCCGCCTCGGGCAAGTCGCGCACCACCTGGCCTGTGTCCACGTCCCACAGGCGCACGACGCCGTCTGACAGGCCAATGCGCGCGGCGACCATCTCTCCGTCGGGGCTAAAGACGACTTCATGTGCCGTGCGGGGAGATGGTTCCAACACGCGCAAGAGTTCGCCTGTCTCCACGTCGTGCAACCTTACAGGGCCGGGGTCATCGCCTGTCGCCGAAGCCAGCAGCTTTCCATCCGGGCTAAAGGCCACATAGATGGCGCTACCCGAATCCTGGATGCGTTGCTTCAAATCCAGGGTCGCCGCATCGTACAGGTCAATGTCGAGCAGCGAGGCCACGGCCAGCGTCTGGCCGTCGGGCGACCAGGCTACCCCGTGCGCCCGGCCCTTGCCCAGCCGCGCCAGCTGGGTCACCTGGCCGGCATTGCCGGGTCCAATGACCAGTGACGGCGTGGACGTTGCAGCTGGCCCGGGGAAGATGGCTGTCCCGGGTGAGCCAGAATCCGTCGCGAAGCGCAGGGTTTCGGCAATGGCGCGGATGTGCTCCTGGTCCGCATAAAGTGCGAAAAACTGATACGTCACCCCGCCAACCTCCACAGGTTGCGGATAGCGGACGATCAGCATCGCTTGACCGCCCATGTTGGCGTCCTTCGAAGGGAGGATGAGCTTTGCTTCCTGCCCCTGGATCTGCATCTCCTCGATGCTGGGCTGCGAACCGTAGGGCCGCAGCTTGTGCCCGGCCTGGTCGGCGGCGACCTCGTCGATCATTGCCGTCGGATTGCCGATGGCGTCAAGAAGGAAAAAGCCGTCATTTCCGACGTACTTTTCGCCGCCATGTTCGGCGACAAACCCCCAGTGAGCAGGGTATGCCAGTGAGACGCCGAAATCTGGGCTGGCGTAGGTTTCCCAGCCTGCAACTCCTGTTGCCCCCGTGGGTGTCGCAGTGGGCTGGACCTTAGCCGGTGTTTGCGTTACCGGAGGCACGGTTGCGGTAGCCAGGGCCTCAGTCGTGGGCGTGCCCTCGATGCCTACTTCGAAGGTATGACAGGCAGAGAATCCAAAAAGTGCCAGCAGAACGTACAATGCGGTCAAGATGGACGGCCGGAACTGTTTGCGGGGAGCGTTTTGAACCTTCACGTGCTTTTTCTCCTGGGCGCTTGACGTCAGCGTCTCAGGTTGTTGGGTGCTAGGCGTTCAGCCCAACCCGGACGGTCGTCTTCTTTGAGCGCATCACGTTTCGAACAACCGCTACCACAGTGCTCGCTATTTGCGCAGCACAGCGTTCGCCAATAGCCCGAATGACAATGCTGCCGCCGCCAGGGACGCACCCGCGGCAATGAATTCCCCGCTAAGGAAGGTCGCGATCGCTGCCAGGAAACTGATGACCCCTATGACACTGGCGCCCAGCGTGGCGAGCCCGATCATTGCGTTCAGCATCTTGTGATTCTCGTTCATGGTTGGTCCTCTTCTGTAGACTTTTCGTATGGTTGACTTGCCATTCGACAAACATTGGATTCAATAGAGTCATTTGCCGCGATTTCTTTAACATTGTATAGACGTTCTGCGTATGCACTGGGTTCCCTTGATGTGACAGGGAGCGCTACGTTCATAAGGGTGCTGGGTACGCAACACGCATTCTCTGCCAGGCGCCGTTTCTGAACGATACCGTGCCGGCAGAAGCTCCTCATGAACAGAGGCAGGTTCGCCGTGCCTGTCGATTTGCCCTAGAGGATTATCGCCCGTGTAGAGGCTTCGCCGCCAGGACTTGCATGTCACCTCCATCGAGCGCTCCTTACACCCGATTATTGGACGCGAGTGAGCAGGTCCGAGTATTTTCTGACGTCTCACATGTTGGAAGACGAATAGAGGGCTGCCCCAACCTCGTTGGACAGCCCCAATGCTGACCTTGAACTCGCCCAGATGCCCTCGTGCCCTGATTAGCTGGCACGATCATGGACGTGCTGCTCATCTCTGGTCTGCCTATTGTACATCCACTGAAGCAATAGGCCAACTACCCCACACAGAACCGTGGAAGCAAGGACATAGACTTGCGGAACTCGCAAGAGCCAGGGGTCTCCGAGGTGTTGGACTGACCAGTTGTAAACCCAATCGCCAAGCAAGGTGCCAAAAATGTTAAAGTAAACGCTCGAGTCTATCGGCCATACCCAGGCTGTGAGGACGCCCGTCGTCACCCCAAAAACGAGAAAGCCCAGAAAGATGGCCCTCCCCGAAAAGGCCCGCGTTCTACGGAGAATCAGAATCAGCCCCAAGATGACGAGTGCGTATGTCATTGCAAGACCAAGCAGCGGTAGTATGATGTTGAAGATCATGCTGCTCCCTCCCGGCGACAAATGAGGCGGGCGTGTTTCAAACGAGCTAGCAGGCATTGTAGGTTGGAATGGTATTCTGACCGAACGACGGGTTACCAACCCATCCTACAACCGCAAAGAAACGAGCTAGCAGGTATTGTAGGTTGGAATGGTATTCCGACCGAACGACGGGTTACCAACCCATCCTACAACCGCAAAGAAATGAGAAGACAGGATCAGCCAGCTCGTAGACCAAGGTTGTGGGAAACGAGGTGCTATGTCGCCCATGCCAAAGCTGGGCGTCTTGGTGGACGTCCAAGTGTACCACATACCGTGCGCTGGCGCATCCACCAACTGGATAGTCTTGGCATGGGTCAGGTGACCAGTCTTTTTACTGGTCAGGTGACCAGGTTTCACCTTGTTTTGGAGTTCTTTCGCCGGCTCCGCTGCGCCGATAGGGGAAAAGATAGCTGTGGTCAGGCAACCTGATCATCATGAAACAATTGTTTCACGGACTCTGCTGGAGCAACGTTTGTTGCATCTTGTAGCATTATGTGGTATAATAGACGCGTATTGCTATTGCCGCTCTTTGTTCCTCGTCTCTCGTGTAGAACATCGTCTAGAACTCCCTGCGTCTGAAACGTATCACCATCAACCTGGCCAGTCGAGATTCTCGAACGCGTCAAGTTTGGGCTGTGCATCCACATGGCTTTCAGGGGCGGCTATTCTGCAAGCTTTGCTCATCTCAACCTCAAGGCTATCGAGCTTCTGTCGTTTGGGTGTTTGGGTCAGAGAAGGCTGGTTCTCTCTGGCAAAATGGCGAACGCCTGGGTCCAAGCGGGGGAAGAAAGGGAAATGGCCGATGAGTGACAAGCTGAGTCTTACAACTGGACAGGGTGCCCTGGAGGACAAGATCGTCCCCGCTCTTCCTCAACTGAGCAAGAAGCAGAAAGAGATCGCCCGCTTTATTCTGGATAATCAAGATTTTGTGGCCTTTGCCTCAGCGAGTGACATCGCGGCCAGAACCCAAACCAGCGCGGCCACGGTTGTCCGGTTCTGCCAGGCTGTGGGCTATGAAGGCTATGCGCATCTTCAGGAGGCGATACGGGGGTGGATACCCATTCACCAGACGCCTGTCCAGCGCATCAGAGAGCAGCTGGTTAACCCGATCCCCAAAGAGGATATCCTGGCTCGCGCCTTTGCCACGGACATCCACAACATCGAGCGTACGGCAGAACTCACGCCCAACGACCGCCTGCAAGTCGCTGTGGACAAGATAGGCTGCGCCCGGCAGATCCTTGTCGTAGGCGATGGGTTGGCAGCAGCGCTGGCCGTATTCTTGGCTCACGCGCTGCAAGTGATGGGCCTGCCTGCTCAGAGCGTCACCTGTGGCGGGGAGCCGCTGGCGCTGGCCCTGGCTTTCTTGCAGCCTGAAGACGTGGTGATTGGCATCGGCTTCTGGCGCAATCTCCGGGACGTGGTTGCCGCCATCCAGCACGCCCGAGACATTGGGGCCAAAACGGTGGGTATTACCGACAGCCGGCTTTCTCCTCTGGCGCATCTGTCGGATTATCCTTTTCTGGTGGCCACGAATGGCGTGGCGCACAGTCTTTCCCTGGCGGCGGCGTTTTCGCTGCTCAACGTTTTTGTGGCGACTTTGTCTTATGCTGTTTCGGAACAGGTCATCGCGTCTTTGGAGATGGTGGACGAAGCGTACAGGCGGAGCGATCTGCTGGCTGAGTAATACCAGTGGCTGCGTGAAGCGGCACGCTTGCGTGCTCTCTGGCCGAGGCGGGAGGGGGCTCGGTCAGGAGACCTTTGCCTAACCTCATACATGACCTTTGAATAGGCAATGGGTATGGATCCCGCGAGCTCTTTGAGGAGGGGAGGAGAAAGGGGGTGATGTTGCACGGCATCGAGCATTCGGTTCAAACCCTGGCAGTCAAGTTTGTGGTCGCCTGATGAAATGAAAGGAGGACAAGAAATGTTGACTCTCAAGAGAACTTTGGTGGTAAGCGCGTCGCTTCTGATGGTGCTGGCTCTCCTGGCTGGCTGTGCCGCCCCCACCCCGGAGGTGGTGGAAAAAGTCGTTGAAAAAGTCGTCACGCAAGTTGTGAAAGAGACGGTCGAAGTCGAGGTTGAGAAAGTGGTGACGGCGACGCCGCTGGCCGGGCCGCAGCAGGGTGGCACGCTGGTCGTTGGCCTGGCAGCCGAAATCATGACGCTCGACCCGGCCGACCACCGCGAGCGGACCACCGAGACGGTCATTCGCAACATGTTCGATGGGTTGGTGACCCGTACCACCGACGGCCGGGTGGTGCTGGAACTGGCCGAGTCGGCCACGCTGGTTGACGATACCACCTGGGAATTCGTGCTCAAAGAGGGCGTCACCTTCCACAACGGCGAGGCCCTGACGGCCGAGGACGTGAAATTCACCTTCGACCGCATCATCTCCGAGAACGGCATTGACTACCCTGACCCCCACACCTCCCCGCGCAAGGGTCTGGTCTCGCCGCTGGAGAGTGTGGAGATCGTGGACGATTACACGGTGCGCCTGCACCTGTCAGCTCCCTGGCCGGTGGCCATGCAGATGTTTGTCCACCAGCAGATCCTGCCCAAGGATTACTTTGAGGAGGTGGGCAACGAGGGCTTTATCAAAGCCCCGGTCGGCTGCGGCCCCTTCAAGTTCGTCGAAGGCTCGCTGGGCGATCAGATCGTCGTCGAGCGATTTGACGATTACTATGGCGGCGCCGACGAATTGCCGCCGGTCGGCCCGCCGTTGTTGGATCGGGTGATCTTTAAGGTGTTGCCCGAAGCCTCGACGCGTGTGGCTGCCCTGCGTGCCGGTGAGGTGAACATCATCCAGCAAGTGCCTTCGCACATGATCCCCCTGCTGGCTACCGACCCCAACGTCCGGGTGGTCAGCGGCCCCAGCACCCGGCCCACCTGGATGGAAATGAACGTCAACAAGCCACCTTTTGACGACGCCCGTGTGCGGTTGGCCATGAACTACGCCGTGGACGCGGACACCATCGTGGAGACGGTGCTGGGCGGTCTGGGCATCGTCATCCCCGGCTCTCTGTCGCCCTACAACAACTTTGCCGATACCACGCTAAAGCCCTACGGCTACGATCCTGACAAGGCACTGGAGTTGCTGGCCGAAGCTGGCTGGACGGACTCGGATGGCGACGGCTTCCTGGACAAGGACGGGGAGAAACTCGCTTTTGTCGTTGACGTGCGGCCCTCGGACAAGACCAACGCCGAAGCCGTGGCAGGGCAATTGCAGGAGCTGGGCATTGACGCCACCGTGCGCGTGTGGGGCGACTATAACGTGCTCAGGCCGTTGTTGCTGGATGGCGAGCGCACCGCCTTCGTCGGCGGCTGGGGCGACTCGGCCTTTGACCCCGTGGGTCACTTTGAGGCCAAGTGGCACTCCCTGGTCGAGGGCACGGGCAATGGGCGCGGCAACTTTTCTGGCTACAACAATCCTCGCGTGGACGAACTCATCGAAGCTGGCGAGGTGGAACCAGATGTCGAAAAGCGCCACGAGCTCTATGACGAGGCGCAGCAGATCGTGTACGCAGAGGTGCCGGCGGTCTTTCTCTTCCTCCCCGACACCATCGAGGCGAGTACGGCCAACGTGCAGAACTGGACGGTGAGTGCCGACGGTCGCCTGAACCTGCATGACGTCTGGCTGACCCAATAGGACACACATCGAGTAACAGGGATGAGTCACGGCCTGGGGAGCGGTGGCTCATCCCTTAAGTTTGGGACTGAGGAGTGTGCAGATGAGAGCGGTCAAGGTGTTGGAGAGATTGTTAGCCACCATACCGATCATGCTCGGCGTGGCCATCGTCGTCTTTCTCTTTATGCGGTTGACACCCGGCGACCCGGTGGACATCATGATGGGCGAGGCCGGCTACGTCTCTGAGGGCGAGATCGAGAACCTGCGCCGGGAGTTCAACCTGGACAAGCCGCTGCACGTCCAACTCTACCTCTTTCTGGCCGGGGTCATCCGTGGCGATTTGGGCAATTCTTATACCAAACACGCTCCGGTGAGCGAACTCATCGCCGAGCGATTGCCGGCGACGCTCGAATTGGCCCTGGGAGCGTTGATCTTTGGTCTGGTCGTGGCCATGCCCATCGGCATCGTCTCTGCAGTCAAGCAGTATTCGGTGGTTGATCGGGTGAGCATGGCCGGGGCTTTCCTGGGCATTTCCATGCCCGCTTTCTGGTTGGGTATTATTCTTATGCTTCTTTTCTCGGTGCGCCTCCAGTGGCTTCCGGTTGCAGGGCGCATTGACTACGACGCGAGTCTGCAGGCGGTCACCGGCTTGCACGTACTGGATAGCATCCTCACCGGCAACAAGGCGGCGTTGATCAGCAGCCTGCGCCACCTGGCGCTGCCTTCAGTCAGCCTGGGAGCGGCGATGGCTGCCACAGTCGCCCGCATCCTGCGCTCCAGCATGTTGGAGGTGCTGCGCCAGGACTATGTGACGCTGGCCCGGGCCAAGGGTCTGGTAGAGTTTCTGGTCGTCACCAAGCACGCGCTGCGCAACGCGCTGATCCCCACCGTGACGGTGGTCGGTCTGCAGGTGGGCGTGTTGCTGGGCGGCAACATGATCGTCGAGACAGTCTTTGGTTGGCCGGGCCTGGGCCGGTTGGTCGTGCAGGCCATCTTTTCGCGGGACTTTCCCCTGGTGCAGGGGGCAGTGATGGTCTATGCGTTTACCTTTGTCATGGCCAATCTGATCGTAGACGTGCTCTATACCTATCTCAATCCCAAGATCACGCTTTAGGGAGGGGGAGGTTCTCTCTGGACATGGAAGCTCAAACGACGCCTCTTAATCGGGCTCTCTATCCGTTCAAACTCCGGCTTCAGCTTTGGGGCCGCAACAGCCTCAACTTGCTCCGCGAACTGGGGAAGCAGCCCTCGGCGCTGCTGGGTGGGCTGCTGGTCGTGCTGTTTGTGCTGATGGCGGTCCTTGCGCCTTTTATCTCGCCTCACGATCCGACCAAGGGGAACCTGAGAGAGCAGTTGATCCCGCCTGCCTGGGAAAAAGAGGGCAATCCCAAGTTCCTGTTCGGCACCGACATGCAGGGTCGTGACCTTTTGTCGCGTATCATTTACGGAGCCCGGATCTCGCTGTGGGTGGGGATATTGGCGGTGGGCATCTCCGCTTCGATAGGCACGGCTCTGGGAGCGGTGAGCGGCTACTACCGCGGCTGGCTGGACACTCTTGTCTCCCGCTTTGCTGATCTGCTGATGGCCTTTCCTTTTCTCATCTTTGCCATCGGCATGATGGCATTTCTGGGGCCAGGTTTCACCAACTTGCTACTGGCGCTGACACTCAAGGGCTGGGTCGTATTTTTTCGCCTGGCCCGTGGCGCGGTCATGGCCGAAAAGACCACCGAGTACGTCGAGGCGGCCAAAGTCGTCGGCCAGTCCAACCCAGTTATTATCGGCAGCGAGATCTTGCCCAACATCTTTCATTCGATTCTGGTGCTGGGCACGCTGCGCATGGGTTCGATGATCATCACCGAGGCCAGCCTGAGCTTCTTGGGCCTGGGCATCCAGCCGCCCACGCCGGCCTGGGGTTCCATGGTCGCCGACGGACGGGACTACCTAGTCACGTCGTGGTGGATCGCCACGCTGCCAGGGCTGGCCATCCTCGTTCTGGTGTTGAGTATCAACCTCTTTGGCGAGGGCCTGCGGGACATCTTGGACCCACGCCTGAAGGTTGAGTGAGGGGTGTTCTCAAAATGAAGTTTTCCTTGGAAGTGGAAGAGCAACCCGGCGGCACCAGGTTCCCGCTGTTGGAACTGAAAGATCTGACCACAGTTTTTCCCACCCAGCGCGGTCTGGTGCGCGCCGTGGATGGCCTTAGCTTTCAGTTGCACACAGGGGAAAAGCTGGGTATTGTGGGCGAATCTGGGTCAGGCAAGAGCGTCACTTTACTCTCCATCCTGCGTCTGGTGCCCCATCCGGGCCAGATCGTCAGCGGAGGGGTGCACTTTCGGGGCGAGGATCTCGTGGCCAAGTCTGCCACAGAGATGCGGCACCTCCGGGGCAAAGACATCGCCATGATCTTTCAAGATCCCATGACCGCGCTTAACCCGGCGTTTCTGGTGGGAGACCAGATTTGCGAGTCGCTGCGGATTCACAACGCTATCCCCCGGTCAAAAGGGCCGTTCTCTCGCCTGTTCGACCGGCAGCGCAAAGCCGCTGAATTTGAGCGCGTCTGGGAAGCGATGGCCGACGTAGGCATCCCGGTGCCGAGGCAGAGTGCACGCCGCTACCCGCACCAGTTCAGCGGTGGGATGCAGCAGCGCGCCCTGACGGCCATCGCGCTGGCCTGTGAGCCGCAAGTGCTGCTGGCCGATGAGCCAACCACCGCCCTCGACGTGACCATCCAGGCCCAAATCCTGGCGTTGCTGGACAAGATCAATCAACAGCACGGGACGGCCGTCGTCTTGGTGACCCATAATCTGGGGGTGGTGGCCGAGTTCTGTCAGACCATCATCGTCATGTACGCTGGTCAACTGATGGAGAAGGGTCATATCGATCCGGTTGTCGAAGATCCGAAGCATCCTTATACGCGCGGGCTGTTGCGCTGTCTGCCCAGGATCGGCGCGCGACGGGAAAAGATCTCGCCCATTCCTGGTTTGGTGCCCGATCTGGCCGACCTGCCGCCCGGCTGTCCTTTTTCTCCGCGTTGCGACAGGGTCATGCCTCAGTGCTCGCAGGTTGAGACCGTCCCACTGACAGAGTTGCCGGATGGCCGGTTGGTACGCTGTCTTCTCTACTAGTACCCATCTCCGTAGACGCGGTTTCAATACCGCGCACCGATATGATACGCCATGTCGTCTCGCGCTATGGAAAGCGCGCCTACTTGGCAAAGTCAGCGGTTTCAATACCGCGCACCGATATGATGCGCCATGTCGTCTCGCGCTATGGAAAGCGCGCCTACTTGGCAAAGTCAGCGGTTTCAATACCGCGCACCGATATGATACGCCATGTCGTCTTGCGCTATGGAAAGCACGCCAACTGGCTGCATGCGCGAGATGCTGCTCAGGAGGGCAAATTTGTCAGATCAGCCGTTGGTCGAAGCACAGGGCGTCAAAATGCACTTTCCCATCCGGCTCAGTCTGCTGGTCAAGCTCCTGACCGGACGGAGGGATCAATGGGTGAAAGCCGTGGATGGCGTCGATCTCGAGATCTATCCGGGCGAAACGGTGGGATTGGTGGGCGAGTCTGGTTGTGGCAAGACGACTTTTGGCCGGGTGCTGACGCGCCTCTACGAGCCCACGGCCGGCCAGGTGCTGTTTCAAGGACGTCCCATCAGCGCCGAGAATGCCAGTCAGGAGGCCGTGCTCTTTGACAATGGCCTGGGGGTTCAAGGGCGCAGACCGTGGGACCGCCTGAGCTTTTACCAAACGACCCAGATCATTTTTCAGAATCCCTACTCCTCCCTGAACCCGCGCAAAACGGTGCGCCAGATCGTCTCGGTACCCCTTAGAAACCGGGGAGTCAGGGACTTTGGGGCGATAGAGGAGGAAGTTGCCTACCTGCTCAGGCGCGTGGGCATCCCCGAGCGCCGTATGGACGCCTACCCACACCAGTTCAGCGGCGGCCAGCGCCAGCGCATCGGCATTGCCCGCGCGCTGGCCATGCGCCCCAAATTCATCGTGTGCGACGAGCCGATCTCTGCCCTGGACGTATCTATCCAGGCTCAGGTGATCGATCTACTGGACGAGCTACAAGAGGAATTCAAGCTGACTTACCTGTTCATCGCCCACGATCTGAGCGTCGTTCATTGCGTCAGCGATCGGGTAGCCATCATGTACCTGGGCAGGATCGTCGAAGAGGGCTCGACCGACGAGATCTTTGCTCAGCCGGCGCACCCGTACACCCAGGCATTGATGGCCGCCGTGCCGATGGTGGACAAGGCTGCCCGCCGCGAGCGGATCATCCTGGAGGGCAGCGTGCCCAGCCCCATTGACCCGCCCTCGGGCTGTCGTTTCCACACTCGCTGCTTTGCCAGGATCGGCCGGATCTGCGAAGAGGAAGAGCCGGTTTTCACCGCCGTGGGTGAGGGCCACTGCGTGTCCTGTCACTTGTTCGCGGGGCATGCTGCCTAGAATAGATCAGGCCCTCTAATTCGCGTTTCGGGAGGCAAGATCTGGTGACCGGCAGCCAGCATTTGACAGGGCTGGTGAGCTATGGTATAATATAACGAAACGATATGTATCGGAAGGTTTCATGGCTGCTAACACGGCGTGATTTCGTTTCTTGATCGCTGTTTATCTCAGCCATCTTGGCAGCCACTACCTGAGGAGGTCGGGCACGGCGATAGCGTCCTTTGCCAGTCTGAGACGTTCGCCAGGAGGATTGCTCTAATCTCTGCATCCCATTTCTATAACTCGGATGTTAAGCGTTCACAGGATTGATCGCAGCTTGAAGCATCGGCAGGTGTTGATGCGGGATTGCCTGTCGGCTCAGGATAATCCTTGAATAGCTGCTCCGGATTCTAGTATCCTTTTGGACCTGGTCATGCCGAGACCGATGGGACGGGTGGCGGCTGACCAGGTCTGTTTTTGGGCTATTTGGAGTGGTGCAGGACGAGAACGTTTCTGCAGTGTTGACTGTGTGCAGGGGA
>Ga0180438_10008238_pt1 | contig 13305 bp, 16 predicted proteins | sample SS_ome_12_FD_132455 | JGI IMG/M metagenome (GOLD analysis project Ga0180438, IMG submission 132455) | Hypersaline lake sediment archaeal communities from the Salton Sea, California, USA - SS_3_D_2 metaG | ecosystem: Environmental > Aquatic > Non-marine Saline and Alkaline > Hypersaline >... | reverse complement strand
GTCGATCGCACGGTGGCCCGGGTCGTCTCGGCGGCGGTTGCCAAGGGGATTCGCACGGGCAAGATCCGCTGTCGCTTCGTGGCGGTCACTTGCCACTACGACGTAATCGAATGGCTCACGCCCGATTGGATCGTCGATATGGCCACGTCGACGCTGCAAAGGAGGTGTCTTCGGCGACCGGCGATCGAGCTTGAGATCTTTCGTTGCCGGCGTGGTGCGTGGGAGATGTTTAAGCGCCATCACTATCTGAGCGGCTCGCTGAGCACGGCGGCGCGGTGTTTTCTTACTCTTTGGGAAGGAGTTCCGGTGGGCTTCTGTGCCACGCTGGCGCTGATCGGGCGGAAGGGCCGCCGGCGCTTCAGCCGGATCGTCACGTTGCCCGACTATCAGGGCATCGGGATCGGCATGGCGATGACCGAGGCGGTGGCCGAGTTGCACCGGCGGGAGGGACACCGGATCAACGTCACGGCCAGCCATCCGGCGTTGATTGCCCATTGCCGCCGCTCGCCGCGCTGGCGGGCCGTGGGCGTGAAGCAGTCGGGTGCGGCCCGCGCAGACCGATTCATCCCGGGCTATCGCAGTTCGGCCGGCCGGGCGGTGGTGTCGTTCGAGTATGTAGTTCCTTCTGGGAACATCGAAAATGCGAAAAAGTGAGGAACAATTCGTGTTGGAGTGCACAACGTATTGCCACCCAAGTGGTTACATCGCGGCGTTCGGCGGAGATCAAACCGATTTCGCCAAGCCAACGCTTGGAAGCCACACCGGCGCAAACCGTTTGCCGGCAACAGGTTGTCGCCGGCCGCGCCGCATCGGCGTTCCGGGCAGACAGGCAAGGGGCGTAGAACAATTGCCTAAAGCGATAAGCAGGCGGAAACAGATGGGGTCAATAACCCAACAGCTTGAATGGAACGACTGAAGCAGGAATCAGCAAGAGGGGAATGCGATCGTGGCAAAGCGCGGCAGGAAACCGGTCCTCAACAGTATCAAGAAAGCGCAAATCGTCGCGATCCTCGCCATGGGGTGCAGCCGGCGCGCCGCGGCCAAGTTCGTGGGTTGCGACGTGAAGACAATCCGCAATACGGCGGCCCGGGATCCCGAATTCGCCGAGCAGATCAGCCAGGCAGACAGCAGGAACGAATACGAGTTCCTCAAGAGCATCCGGCGCGCCGCCCAGCACGAGAAATACTGGCGCGCCGCCGCCTGGGTCCTGGAGCGAAGATTCCCCAACGATTACGGCCGGCGAGGCCCCGAGGTGATCACGGTCGACCAAATCGCCGAACTGCTGATCCACTTCACCGAAATTATCACGGAAGAGATTCCCGTCGGCAAGATGCGCAAGCGGGTCATTAAACGCTTTAATGCGATCACGGCGCGTCTGAGAGACACGTGCAAGAAATAGGGACCGGAAACGATGAAACGAAAACTGGACTTCGACGATTGTGGCATCTCGCCCAGACGGCTCGTCCAGCTGCTCGACATCTTCCACGACGAGCTGGCCGTCCGCCACGGCTGGGCGCGGCGCTACGAAGCGGGGCGCAACGGGCACGTGGGGTTGCTCGCCTGGGCACGAAAGTATCTGCCCGGACACTTCACCCAACCGCCTTCCAAGATGCACGCCTGGCTCGACCGCCTGCTGAGCAGGATGACCCACGCCCGGCGGAGCAAGCTCAACGTGCTGGGACCGCGTGGCGGCGCCAAGTCGACCATCGGCACGCTGGCCTATCCGCTGCGGATGGCGCTGGAAAAGCGCGAGCCCTACATCTGGATCGTCTCCGACACCAAACACCAGGCCGTGGCCCACCTGGAGAACATCAAAAGCGAGCTGCTCGACAATCCGCAACTGGCCGACGCCTACCCCCACGCCGTCGGCAAGGGACCCGTATGGCGGGCCAACGCCATCGTGCTGCACAACGAGGTGAGCATCGAGGCCTTCGGCACCGGGCAGCGGATCCGCGGACGCCGCCGCGGGGCGCACCGGCCTACGCTGATCGTCTGCGACGATCTGCAAAACGACGGGCACATGCGGTCGGCCCTGCAACGCGAACATTCGCGGACCTGGTTCCACGGCACGCTGTTGAAGGCCGGCACCAGCCAGACCAACGTGTTGAACCTGGCCACCGCGCTGCACCAGGACGCCCTGGCCATGGAGCTGGCCCGATCGCCCGGTTGGAACTCGCGGATTTTCAAAGCCATCGAGACGTGGCCCACCCACATGTCGCTCTGGCAGGAGTGGGAAGGTATTTACACTGACCTGCAGAATCCCCGCTACAAACGGGACGCCTGGAACTTCTATCAGAAGCACGGCCCCGCGATGAACGAAGGCGCCGAGCTGCTCTGGCCGGAAGAAGAGGATCTGTACACGCTGATGTGCATTCGGGCCGAGAGCGGCCATGCGGCGTTCGAGCGGGAGAAGCAGAATTCGCCGATCAATCCGGAGCTGTGCGAGTGGCCCGAGACCTACTTCGACGAGCACATCTGGTTCGACACCTGGCCCGAGCAGCTCGTGGTCAAGACGTTGGCTTTGGACCCCAGCAAGGGCAGCGACGCGCGGCGGGGAGACTATTCGGCGCTGGTCATGCTGGGCGTGGACCGGCGAGGGATTCTCTACCTGGAAGCCGACCTGGCCCGGCGGCCTACGCCACAGATCGTGGCCGACGGCGTCGAGTGGTACGGCCGGTTCCAGCCCGACGTGTTCGGCATCGAGTCGAACCAGTTTCAGGATCTTTTGGGCGGGGAATTCGCGGCCGCGTTCCGGCGGCAGGGGATCCTGACCGGGCGTCCGGTGCCGCTGGAAAACCGCACCAACAAACTCGTCCGTATCCGCCGTCTGGGACCGTACCTTTCCGGCCGGCGGCTGCGATTCAAGAGCGACAGCCCGGGCACGCGGCTGCTGGTCGAGCAATTGAAGCAATTCCCGGTCGGCGATCACGACGATGGTCCGGACGCGGCCGAGATGGCCGTCCGCCTGGCCGCCGAGCTGCTCCGCGGCCGAACCACCCGCGACGGGCTGGGGAATCGATTGCCCGTCGGATAACCGGTCGGCGCCCGGCGAAAACGTCCATCGCGGAGAACACACAACCGATCAGAAAGGACCCCATCATGGAACCGAACCAACAAACCGATCACCACAAGGCCAACGGCGCGCCGCCGGCCGATCCTCGGCTGAACCAGTTGCAGCGCCGCTTGCTCGAGGCCTTCGACGAACTTTGGGACAACTTCGTCGACCCGGCCGACGCGCTGTACGACGTGGACGGGTCGCGCTGGACGCGACTCGGCGGCGACGGCATCCCGGGTTGGACACCCGAAGCGCCCTTCGGCGATGAATCGCAACTGGCCGAAGTCCGTGCCCAATGCCGTCAGCTGGCGGTTTCGAACGAATTCGCGATCAACGGCCACGAGAATCGTATCAGCTATATCGTGGGCGCCGGGCATAAGTACCGGGTTGCGGCCAGGAAGGGCCATCCGGCCGCCAAGGGGACAGTCGAAGACGTGCAGGCCGTGCTGGACGACTTTCTCCGCACCAATAAGTGGCAACGGCGGCAACAGGAAATCGTCCGGCGGCAGGACCGCGACGGCGAATGCTTCCTGCGCTTGTTCGCCGCGGCCGACGGGACCACGCGGGTCCGCTTCGTCGAACCCGGCCAGGTCGCCACGCCCACCGAAAGGGCCAGCGACCCGGCGGCCTCGCTGGGGATTCAGGCCGAGCCGGGGGACGTGGAAACCGTGCTTGGCTACTGGATCGACGGGCAACTGGTCGACGCGGGCGAGATCCAGCACCGCAAGCTGGGCGTGGACGCCAACGTGAAGCGCGGGCTGCCGCTGTTCTACCCGGTGCGAAAGAATTTGCGCCGCGCCGAGAAGCTGCTGCGGAATATGAGCGTGGTGGCCGAAATCCAATCGGCGATCGCCCTGATCCGAAAACACGTCTCTGCGACCAGTGCCGGCGTGGAGCAGTTCGTTCAGGATCAGGCCGACGCCAGCGTGACCAGCCGGACCACCGGCCAGACCAGCCACTTCCGCCGCTATGGGCCGGGCACGATCCTCGACGCGATGGCGGGCACCGAATACGAGTTTCCCGCCGCTGCGCTGGACGCGGCCAAGTACGTCACGGTGTTGCAGGCCGAATTGCGGGCGATCGCCAGCCGGCTGGTGATGCCCGAGTTCATGCTCACCAGCGACGCTTCCAACGCCAACTACTCGTCGACGATGGTGGCCGAAGGCCCGGCGGTGAAAATGTTCGAGCGCCTGCAGCACGAGATGATCGAAGACGATCGCGAAGTGATCCGGCGGGTGCTGGGCAACGCGGCGGAAGCCGGGCGCTTGCCGATGGAAGTGCTAAAGGCCGTTGAAATTCAAGCGATTGCCCCCACCTTGGCCGCGCGCGATCGTCTACGCGATGCCCAGGCCGATCAGATTCTGCTGCGTAACGGGGCCATGTCGGTGGAGACGATGGCCATGCGCCACGGTCTGGATCCGCAGCGGGAACGGCCGTTGACCGGGGAGCAGGCAGAGCCGAACGAGTGATTCGCGTGGAGATTGCAGAAGCCTCATTGGCGCGATCCTAAGAACCGTAAAGAGACTACTTGGGGACTGTCCCGATTTTCGCGAAGCGAAAATGGGACTGTCCCCTTCCACACACGGGAAGTCAACTCTGTACGAGCCCTAGTCCGCGCGGCGCGTTTTCCGGTCGGGATCCAAAGAGGGGGTAAAGACATGTCGCAACCCCCCCAAGATTCTCGAACAACTTTTTGCCGGGGTGACAACCAGTTGTCACCCCGGATCGCTAAGCTCATCCCATCTTGTTGGTTCTAGTACGATTACACCAGGGATGAGACCGGGCCGTTCGCCGCCCGGGGTCGGAAATGAGTCCGACCGAATCCGCCGCTTCAAGTCGGAAGTTGTGGGAACCTTGGCCGGCCCGCAGTCGGGCCGAAGTCGTGGTCTATCCGGGTCAACGACCCCATGTCGAACGGACCGCCCGGCGACTCTTCGGCAGACGACTGCATCCGTGGGAATATGCGGGTCTGGCCGGGGCTCCGGACGATGCCCGAGTGGAACTCGACACGTTCCACGGTCAGCTGTCGCTCGAAACCAGCGATCCGATTTCAGGTTGCTACCGCCTGTTTCATTACGTGGACAGTTCGCGAGCCGGTTTGGTGGTCGTCAAGGAAGGGGCTGGCATTCTCCGGCGCAAGATGCAGCGGAAGGGATTGGGGCTAAGCATCTTTCATCGACAAGTGGAAAACACCATGGCCTTGGGTGTCGATTGCATCGAAACATTGGCCGGACGACGGGACGACGAAAACGGCTACTACACCTGGCCGCGTTTCGGCTTCGACGGCCGGCTGCCCGCTGAGGTGATCGAGAACTTGCCGCCGGGTCTCGAAGACGCCGTCACCGTGCTCGACTTGATGGATTGCGAACAGGGCCGCGTCTGGTGGAGAGAACACGGCACGACCATCCGTGTCTTGTTCGACTTGACCGAGGGCAGCCGGTCGCGAATGATGTTTGACGGATACGTACGAAGCAAGTTGGGGGGTGGCCAAAAAGAAGACTTGAAAATCGGCGCGCGATAGGATATCGTAGGGCCCAATGATGACGCACGGCAAATCATCCGGCAACGTAAAGAAAGTGGCGCAGCTCGAATCGGCGCTGGCCCAGGTTCTGGCCGAAACACTCAAGCGCGGATTCTTCGGCACGGCGGCCATTGAGTTGAGCGTACAAGACGGAACCATCCAGCACGTGCGCCGCAGAGTCGAACGAATCGAAAAATGAGGAGTTGACGAGCAGACCGCGAATCCATGATCGATAGGGCGGCCTCATAGTCCGCCTTGGGAAACGGACCCCTAGCGTCCGTCCCGTGTGAGGTATCCACCAGAGCTTGTCCGTGGACGAGTATCTCCAAGAGCCCACCGGGAACCGTCGAGGTTCCCGGTGGGCTTTTTTGTTCTTGAAACGACGAAAGAAGGAATGGCAATGACCGAAACACTGCAGGAGTTCTTCGACTCGCGAGGCGTAAACGTACGAGTCGACCGGAAAGCGGGTGTGATCCGGGGAGTGAAGATCCTCGGGATGAAATCCCGCAACGGCCGAACCTACTTGCCCGAGGCACTCAGCCAGGCTGCGCGACTCTATGAAGACGCCAAAGTGAACGTCAATCATCCCCGAGGCAACCCCAGCGGGCCCCGCAACTACCAGGACCGCATCGGCGTGATCCGCAACGTATCTGCCCGGCCGGGAGAAGGGCTGTTTGCCGACTTTCATTTCAATCCCAAACACGGACTGGCGGAACAACTCGTCTGGGACGCGGAGCACGCGCCGCAGAACGTCGGTTTCTCGCACAACGTCCAGGCGCGAACTGCCCGCCGTGGCGACCAGCTGGTCGTTGAGGCGATCACCAAGGTGCAGAGCGTCGACCTGGTGGCCGATCCGGCGACTACGCACGGACTGTTCGAATCGAGTGGGGAGAAGGGCGAAGCCGATCCGAGGGCTACACCTTCAGTAATGACGGTCGATGATTTGAAGCGGGATTACCCTGAGCTGATCGAGGAATTGCGCCGGGAGCAGGCAGCCGAGTTGGACACGCTACGGGGTGAGGTCCAGCGGCTCCAACTCCGGGAGGCGATGCATCAGCGGCGTACGGTGGTCCGTCGTTTGCTTCGGGAGTTCCATCTGCCGGATCCCGAGACGGGCGACCCTCAAGACAAACTGATCATCAGCGATCGGTTTTTCGAGTCGTTGCTGGCCGCGGAAGACAAGCAGGAGATGCGGGCGCTGATCGAGGAACGGGCTGGTCTGGTACGTTGTCTCGGCGGCATGGAGAGAGCACCGGCGTTGGCTCGGCGACGACCTCTCTCGCGCGACCAGCATTTCGTCGACAGCCCAGTCCCTCTTGATACCAAGACGTTCGTAGAGGCCATTACGTAACGATTGGCCGATCTCGAATTCCCAACCTGCGCTTCCTGACCCCCAGTTCCTGACCCCGAACCCTAACCTGGAGAACCAGAGAATGAGTAACAAGATGCGTTGGAGATACGGAGACACCAATCCAGTGGTTGCGGCCGTCGATTCGACCACCGTCATTGAAATCGGCGACCTGCTCTGGCAAGACACTGACGACGCCAAGCCGGCCTCCGATCAGACCGACCAGGGCAGCGAGGTGGCCAACCAGCAGGAGTTTGCCAGCCAATTCCTGGGTGTTGCGATGCAGCGAAGTCGCAGCGGTGACACGGCTCCGATCCGCGTGGCCACCACCGGAGTATTCGAGTTCGACTGCCCCAGCGGCACGTTCGAGTTGGGCAACCTGGTCGGCGTCGACGAGAATGGTGCCGGCACTGCCCTGCTGGACCAGCAAGTGGCAGCCGTCAATGACAGCCGCTATGCGGTCGGCCGGGTGGCTAAGCGGGAAGCCAGCGCGACCACGAGCGTGCTGGTGGACGTCCGCTCGACCGTCATGACCGGCGGCATCGAGGGGAGCAGTCCCAGCGGTGTGTAAGGGCAGTGTTCAACGGAAACCGATTTCGCGGGTCTCGAGAACCTTGCAAGAAGAACTAACTATATGGTGAAGAAGAGTAAAGTGGGCCGAGGTGCGAAACCCACCCGCGTTTACTGAGCATCCATGGTGGATCGGCGGGCCTTGTACCTCGAGCCACCCCACACATTCCCAGAGGAGTACCAAGACGTGAGAGCGATCAAATATCGCGAGTTGAAGCGGATGTACGATCTGAGCGGTCCCGAGAAGACGGTCAGACATCTGAGAGAAGCCCTCGTGGAGGGGCAACTGAAACCTGAGGACTTTAGCATTCGGGAAATCGCGGAGGTCACGCTCGGCGGCGCGCGTGTTCATCAGATGGATCCCCGCAACGGGGACGTTGATCTGCTGGAGGCCGGTGAAGGCGTGGACGCCACGGCCTTCTCCGATATTACGGGCCAGGTTGTGCAGTCGAAAATCCTGGACGCCTACAAGCAGGAGGCATTCATTCTCTCCAAACTCGTCGACACGATTCCGACGCGGTTTGACGGCGAGAAGATCCCCGGCATCGGTCGCATCAGCGACGACGCGGCCGAGGTTCGTCCCGGCATGCCCTATCCCAACCTTGGATTCGCGGAAGATTACATCGAGACGCCGCAAACCACCAAGCGTGGCTTCATCGTGCCTGTCACCAAGGAGGCGATCTACTTCGACCGAACCCACTTGATCTTGCAGCGGGCGGCCGAGGTCGGTGAGGTTTTGGGGTTAAACAAGGAGAAACGACTAGTCGATTTGCTGATCGGTGTGACCAACAACTACAAGTGGAAGGGCGAAGAATACAACACCTACAGTAGTACGGGCAACGGGGTTGCCCCGGACGGCGACTGGATCAACGAGATGACCGAAGAGTTGGTTGATTGGACCGACGTGGATGCCGCTGAACAGCTCTTTGCTTCGCTTCTCGACCCAAATACGGGAGAGCCCGTGCTCGTGCAGGCTACCACGGTGTTGGTGATGCCGGCCTATCGCCATGCGGCCCACCGCGTGTTCAATGCCGCCGAACTGACTTACACGTCGGCCGGTACGACGACCAATACGACAGTTGCCAATCCCTTGGGAGACTATCAGGTGATCGAAAGCCGACTGGCGTACCGCCGGTTGATCGCGTCCGGCGAGTCGGCAGCCGAAGCCAAGAAGTGGTGGTTCGTCGGTGACTTCAAGAAGGCCTTTGCCTACATGGAGAACTGGCCGATCACCGTGACCCAATCGCCGCCGAACAGCGAGGCCGCGTTCAACCAGGATATCGTAGTCCGCTTCAAGGCCAGCGAGCGCGGCGCGGCGGCCGTGATCAATCCGCGCTACGTCGTCAAGAGCACTGGTAGCGGATCGTAGCACTTCGAGTTGCAGGGGCCCGGCCGCGCCTCGGTGTGCCGACCGGGCCCGTACTCTCCCGGAAGGAGTGGATGCGAGACACTGCGATGCGCTAACCTTTTCTGACTTTGCCAGACTGGAGGTGTTTGGTGGCGGATATCAAGCAGAAGTACGACAGCAGCGCCGCGGTCGTGGTCACGCTGGCCAGCTTAGCGGACATGGCATGGCGACAAGCCCAGGCCGTGGACAACGGCACCAACCTGTTCTGTGACGCGTTGGTCGGCGGCAAGATCAAGACAGGCACCGGGGCGGGAGCCGGCGACTATATCGACGTCTACGCGGCCGCCTCGGCGGACGGGGGCGCCACCTACGGCGGCGATTGTTCGGGCAACGACGCCGCGTATTCGGGCGAGTCGGATAACTTGGTCCATTTGGGCCGGGTCTCGACGCCAGCGGCCGAAACCACATTCGAGTTCGGCCCGTTTAGCATCGCCGCGGCCTTCGGCGGCGTGCTGCCCGAGCACTGGACACTCGTGTTCGACAACGAAAGCGACTCCACATTGGACGCTACGCCGGTCAACCACGACGTTCACTACACGGGACTCTACTACCAGAACAACTGATGGCACGATCGAAGCCGACACAATCGTTGTTGCGACGCAGCCATCCACTCGCTCGAGGCCTGATGGGAGCGTGGTTGATGTATGAAGGCTGCGGCACCCAGATCTTGGATCTTTCCGGCTACGGAGAACCCGCCACGCTGACGAACGTGGACCCGGGGTACGGCTGGCTGCCGGGTCCGTGGGGCCCCGTCGTGGATCTCGACGGTACGGACGATCATCTCGTGGTTCCTGCCGCTTCACAGTTGGAGGTCAAACGGATCACCATGAGCGTGAGGTTCCGCCCGATCACGCCGGCAACCTCGGGACGCAAACCGTTGATGCTCAAGAGCTACACTTCACACGCCGACCCGTATTATCAATACGGTCTGTTCATCTACGACGTCAGCGGCAACCACAGGGCATACATGGACCTAGCCGTCGGTGGCACCCGCCACGTGCTGATGGTAAACGACGCCGGCTGGTCCTATTCAATTTGGCATATCCTTACGGGAACGTACGACGGAGAGACGATGCGGCTGTATCTCGACGGGGTCGAAATCGGCCTCAACACGTCACCCTCCGGCGACTTGTCGTCCTATCCCACCGAGCCGTTGCTGTTCAGTGCACACGACAACTTGGCCAAGACCTCCGCGTATTGCTTTGGTGGTCAACTCGATCACGCATACGTCTGGAGCCGGGCTTTGTCTGCTTCGGAGATTACTCAACTCTTCGCCCACCCTTTTGCCATGTTTCGACCCAGGCGGCGCAAGGTGTGCGGTGGCCCGGCGGTCATCGGCCCCTACCGTCTAGCCTCCGGTCAGACGTGGCGCACCGGAGCTACCACCGGGCAAACCTTTAACACTGGACCAACGGCAGGACAGATCGATGGCTGATGCAGCTGATATCCACGGGACGGCGCACAAGAACGGCTCGGTAACGTTGCTCGCACGCGTGGTCGGCAGCGACGCCCAGAATATCGTGCGGGCGGACGTCTCGTCTGCCAAGTACACCGTCTATCTGCTCGACGACCAGGACGCCGACGGCCGCACGGCAATCACCGGCCACACCGACGTGTCGCTGACGGTAGCCGAGTTGATCTTCAACGACCTCCAGACCGATGCCCCGTGGGCTGCCGACGATACCGGGTACAACTTCCGGCACGTACTCGACGTTTCCGGAAACCAGGCCTTCCAGGTAGCCGGGCGGCGGTATCTGATCGAGTTCCAACTGACGCCCACCAGCGGACAGGTGATCCTGGTCCGCTTCCGGCTCAACGTGATCTAAACGTGACTCCGAGGTGAACCATGTCCAGCGACGCCGAACAAGTGGCCACCATCAAGACACAGACGTTGGCTCGAATCGCGGAGATCACCGCCGAACCCAAGCCGAACTACGCGATTGACGGCCAGACGGTCTCTTGGGGTGAATACCTAAAACAACTTCAACGCACGGTCGACTGGTGCAACGAGAAGCTCAACGGCGAGCAGCCGTTCGAGTTCCAAAGCCGAGGATATACCTGACGAATCACGGGCGGCGAGACATTTCTTCTCACCTTACTGGTAACCGGCCTTCATCATTCCTGGCCCGTCATTCCTCAAAAGTCAGAAGCCGACATGCCCCTCAACTTCAATCCCGACAGCGACTTCGCCCAGGTGACCGACGGCCTGGAAACCGTAACGTTGTGGCGCCGCGGCTCCAGCCGGACGACCGTGGTCACCGGCGCTAAACGCGCGGTCGCGACCACGCAATCAGCGAAAACTCGCAATCGCCACAACACGTGGAAGGACATCGCCAGTGACGGTCGTTATGCGGCCCGCGATCTGGACTGGCACCTGCCCGCGCAGCAACTCGACGACGCGCCCCGCCCGGGCGACGCCATCGTGGACTCCGACGGCCGGCGCTGGACGATTCTCGAAACACAACGCGCCACGCTGCAAAGCCGCTGGCGGTGCGCCACGCGAAACCTGGCCATCGTCTACGGATTAGACGATACCGTCACGATCCTCAAAGCGACCTACGCCAAGGGCAACGCCGGAGCCCTGGAAGCGACGTGGCGGCCCTGGAAGACGGGGGTCCGGGCGAGAATCCAGCCGGCCGCGACCGAAGTGCGCACCGAACGTCAGGCCCGGCGAACCAACAGGCGGTTTCGAATCTTCCTGGAAGAGGACGTGGCGCTGGACCATACCCACCGCATCAAAGCGCCGGACGGCACCATCTACGGAATCCGCGGCACCAACGGCGCGGATCGTATTGACGAAGTGCAAACCGTCGATGCAGAGGCCGACTCGTGATCACCTGCGGGAAAGGGAACAGACAACGATGAGTCTTCTCGAAGCGATACACCAACGCTGGGCAGCCTCCGCGGCGCTGAACGATCTGCTGCCAGCGTCGCGGGTCTACACGGGAATAGGTGCCGAACTGGTGATGCCGTACGCCGTAATCACCAGGCTGAGCGACCGCCCTAGCGCCTACCACAATGACGGTTCGACCGTCACGACGGTCGGCGTGCGAATAGACGTGCTCCACGACAACTACGACTCGGCCGAGGCCATCGTAAGCCAAATCCTCGCCGCCTTCAACCGCAGCGACTTCGCCCTCTCCAGCGCCGACAAGGTCATCAACATGCAGCAGTCCAACAATTTCCACCGGCAAGAGGACAACGACACTTGGCGAATGGTGATCGACTTCGACTGTACAGTCTATATTGCCTGAGGGTCGACAACCGGGGGTGACATGATGAGTTTCAAAGCGGACGTCAAAGCGTCGATCGGTTGGGATTGGGACGCCGGGGCCGTGGACAATGATCGGCTCGACTACGCGGTCCGGTTTCTCGAAGGCACCGACGACAACCGGGCCGAAGCCGTCTGGCACCTCGAGGACCAGACGCTGTTGAACGGCAGCGGCACGACCTTGGATCTCACCGCGCTGACGCGCACCATTTTCGGCGAGACCTTCACCTTCACCCTGCTGACGGTACGTGCCTTGCTGATCGTCAACCAGAGTACGGTCGGGGGAGAACTGCTCGTCGGCGATGCCGCGGCAGACCAGTGGTCCGAGCCTTTCGGCGCCGACGGAGACCAGATCTGCATTCCACTGAGCAGCCCGTTGCTGTTGGTCAACCGGCAGGCCGGTTGGCCGGTTGACGACTCGAACAAGAACCTGAAACTGGCCGCCGCCGGCGGCGACGTGACCTACTCGATCGCCATCGTGGGAACGACCACGGCCTCCGGTTCTGGCTCCAGTTCGGGCGCCTAGATCGGCTCGCCGCTTCGAAACCATCCGCTCAGCGATCCCCTTGAAATCAAGAGCACACTATGGCCGTGATCAGCGGAAAGAACGGGACCCTCTACGTCGGAGCCAACGAAATCACGCCGGTGTCAAACTGGAAGCTGGCCGTCACCGGCAGCCAACGCGACTACGCGGCCAACGATACCGGCGGCTGGAGGCGGCGCGTCGCCGGTGCGAAGGACTGCTGCGGCTCCATGGAGATCTCCGTTGCCGAGGGCGGGCATTGCCCGGTCGAGACGGGCGATGCCGTCACGCTGAAGCTCCATGTGGACGACACGGGCAACAACTATTATCACGTCGAAGCGCTGATCGGCCGGATCGGCGCCGAAACGAACATCAAGAATGGCGAAGTGGTGGTCCAGCGCATCGACTTCGCGGGCAACGGCGGCGTGACGCCGCACGGCGTTCTGGCCGTCGCCTAGCCTTCCTGGCGACCAAGCGCCGGTCTGGGCGCCCAACGCCCCGACGACGCTGGATGAACGAATGCGGATTCCCAAGCGGGAGCGTGAAAACCAGGTGGCAAGCTGACCACTGACGACTGACTACTGATGACTGACGCCTGATTACTGACAG
>Ga0180438_10008235_pt1 | contig 13310 bp, 24 predicted proteins | sample SS_ome_12_FD_132455 | JGI IMG/M metagenome (GOLD analysis project Ga0180438, IMG submission 132455) | Hypersaline lake sediment archaeal communities from the Salton Sea, California, USA - SS_3_D_2 metaG | ecosystem: Environmental > Aquatic > Non-marine Saline and Alkaline > Hypersaline >... | reverse complement strand
TTTTCACAAAACACAAGAAATTTACCGGCTTGCTGTTCTGCTCCGGTAGTTGGATCTCCCGGCTACTGAGGGCTGGGGGATGGATGCGGGTTTGCCCATCACGAAGGGCTTGCCGGTTCTCAAATAGTTCATTTCGGCCGGGGCCAGGGGGCGGCCGCCGCTAAACTTGAATCCCTCGGGCATATAGGGAAGGGCAAGGCTGATCGCGCTTCCTACTATGGACCCGGTGAAAAGTTTTTTCGCCATGGGCTGCTTAATCAGGGTTATTCCCGCGACTCCGATTCCGGCGGCAATGAGGGCTTTCATCCAGGCGGCCTGATCCTTCACCCATGGGGTTTTTGACAGGGCGAAAACCGATCCAAGCGCTCCGGCTCCGATCGTTGCTCCATCAATCACTATGTTCGCGGTCCTGCCTGTGAGCAGTCCCCGGCGGGGGCGCCGCTTGTAACTTTTTTTCTTTCTGACTGTGCGTCTTTTAGCCATTTTTTTTACTCCTGTTGCTGGTTTACGTTTAGTTACTTTCCGTTTTCTCGTTACCTTTTTGACCGTCCTTTTGACCGCGCTTTTTGCTTTGCGCTTCGCTGCTTTGTATGCTTTCCAACCTCGGGCAAAGCCCATTTTAGCATATTTTTTAGGAAGTCCAGATCGTGCCATGTTTTTACCTCTTTCGCTTTCGGGCTTTTGCCAAATAGGGCCAGGCGAAATATAAACCAACTCCAACTAAGGCCAAAACTCCGATAAATTTAATTGATTTGACATACTTTGCAATGGGATCCGGGATGTCTGGGAGTCCGGTCTGTTTCCGGGGGTCCCACCATTTATTATCTATTGCCCCGGATTTCGCGAGGTCGTGGATCGCCAGTAGGACCGCCGCCGCGTCGAATTCGTCTACTTGAATATCCTGTAAAACTGCGTCCCGCGCTTCAAAATGTACTTTGCCGGATGTGTCGATCCATTGGTAGGGTAAAATCCCTTTATCGTGTACCGCGTTATAGTAACTATCGTAAATATCATTAACCAGGGCGCGGGTTAATAGGCCGGATCCGCTGGCGGCTTCGTTTAATACCTTCCCCGTGGGGAATGTTCCAGGGATCCAATATTTGCCCATTGTTTGCATTATCGCCGCTGTCCTTTACGGGTAGCAAGTAACAAAATAAGCAGGGCCGCGCCGCCGCCTAAAACCCAAAGGACCTTTGGATCCTGAATGAATTTTGTAATAGTTTTCGGCTGCTCCGTTTGGGACTGTGGAAAAAATTCATCCAAGCCCCAATTTTCCAGCGTGTCCCGTACTTGGTCTTGCACATAATCTTGAGTCCGTTCGCCGGGTTTTATCCAGTCGAAAATATTAAATCCTTCACCCATTTGCATTTTTTACCTCATTTCGCAACTATTACCGGGGCCGGTTTTCCTTTGCCTGTCATTTTAGAGAGTGCAAAAATTGCGAATACTCCCAAAACGGCAAAGCCGATTAATTTAGCGTTTTTCATTTTCGCGGCGGCTGCGGCTGCGGCTGATGCTGCTTGAATTTCCGGCTCATAAAATATCGGCAATACGTTTTGAAGCGTTGCGTCTTTGGCCTGGGTTTTCCAGGTGTCCCCGGCCTTTTCCGCGAATCCCCGGATCGCTTCAATATAAGCGGCTTTTGCCTCGTCGGTGGTAAGTGTGTTTACATGGGCGATCGCGCTCTCCCAAAACTGATCCGGTTTGTTTTGAATGTACCAAATATGAGACACTTCATTAAATTCCGGCAAAGCATAATTCATGAATTCCCAGGCGGTCCAAAAATCGGCCGCCAGGGCGGCGGCTAATAGGGCTTGACTTTCCCCGGCGGGGATTTGGGATAAAATTTGATTAATCGCGGTGAAATAATTCGCTTTTCCTGTTGGGTCTGTTATCGTGTTCGCATGGGCGATCGTGTCTCGGGCAAACTGGGCCGGGTCTGCTCTGTACCGTCCTATATGATCCGCTACATTTGCGGCGTGGGCTGCTGCGGCTTTTTCTTCGGGGGTCCTCTCCCTGGTCGTGTAAACTGATGTTATCGCCGGGGGGCGATCCATTGCGATCTCTTGTCCCATTGAATTACATCCTAAAAGCTGGTTATACATTTTTTACCTCACAAATCACAAAACACAAAACACAAAAATTACTTAATTATCAATACAAGTAAAATCAGACCGGCCGCTCCCATCATTAAATATTTGTTATCTACTCCGGCGATTAATTGTTGTCCGGTACCGGCGATCGCGGTCTTTCCCTGTCTCCCGATGTTTCCCAAAAAGTCCATGATTTGGGAAGGGTCGCCGCCGCCTAAATTTTCCATAAAGGCCCGGATTCCTTCGCTGCCTCCCCCGGTTGCATAGGCTGTGCCATATCGGGAAACACCGTCGACCACTTCTTTATCGGTAACAAGTCGGATAATGTCCCCTCCCCATTCGCCCAATTTATCGCCGGTGTCTGATACTGCGTCGGTGAAGTTGTCCCACTGGCGGCCGAAAAAATCACCTATTCCGGCAAGCTGCGGGGGCGGCTGTTCTGCGAGTCCGGACCGACGAAAATTTAAAAGCTCTCCCCATGTAATACCGGGATAGGCTTCAGTAATTGCTTTTAAAAACATGATACCGGCTTCCGGGTCGTCAAGTTCTAAAATTTGTCTTTGGGTGATTCCGGCGGGAGATGATCCGGCGAATGAAAAAAGAGAGAAAGCGGCCCCGGTCCTTTGCTGTCCTGAAAGTGTGATTAAGTTCATCGTGGTAATTCCTCCGCCGCTGTGACTTCGGGCTTGGCTTCAAATAGTTTATAGTCGCTGTATGTCGCGTCAATATTTCGCCAGTTGTTATTAATCCATGCCTGATTAAAAACATGATGGATCTGCCGGTCGGGCCGCTCTGATACTGCGATTAACCGCCAGGGGATGCCGTGGGCCTCTAACCATGATCCAATTAATACCGCTTTCTTTTTACAGTCCAGGGCCGGGAAATCAAAAAGGTATTTCGGCCGCCCTACTATTTCCGCGCTTTCATCCTCTTTGTATGGGATGTTTTTTACATGGTTGTAAAACTCGGATAATGTAGTGTCCAGGTATTGCCCCAAATCATTGAAATATTTCGCGCTCCGATATATGGATCGGCCGGATTGGATCCGGTCCGTCAATTTTTCGGTCCCGATTCGCATAAATATTATAATACTGCAAGATTTTTGAAAATGCAAATTTTAAAAGCCCGCCAATTTGCGGCTTTTTTCGGCTGAAAAAGGTATTTTTGGGGACTGATAATTAAAAGAACATCAAAAGAAAAAGGAAATTTTTATAAAAAAAATTCCCTTTCTTAACTTTCGTGTTAGGCTTTGCTTATTCTGTTACATTATTTTCCGGGGCCTGGGCCGGTTCTGTGAAAACCGTTACTCTCTGTATTCCGATTCCGGCAATGTTTAAACCGGAAACTAATTTGCTTTGGGTCAAAATATATTCCGGGGATTCTTTAATAAAATATTGCTCGTCGTTAATTGTTAACCGTGTACCGCCGGGAAAATTATTTTCTGGTTCCTCCGGGTCTGTTTGTATAAATTCCACCAGGGCCGGGTTAATATAAACCTCGTCGCCGCGTAGGTCGTGACATTTTATAAACATGGTTTGCGCTCCTTTCACTCTTTAATAATTCGAATTTTTAATTTTTTGGTTTTAAAATCTGCTTCACTCATTAAAAAGAATTTTTTCGGATCCATTTCGATCGGTTTTATATCAAACTTTTCAACTCCTTCCGGGCGAAAAATTATTATTTGCTCTATTGTCTCCATTTATTTTTACTCCTGTTATGTTTTACCTATTCTGTTACCTTGGGAAACAGGTGTTTAATTTTTTGATACTGTTGTTCTGTTAAATCAATTTCATATCCGTTAATCGAAATTGACTTTCTACCGCTGGCCCATGAATAACAATTAAAAATTATGCCGTATTCTTTAATCTGGCCCGTTTTGTCTGGTGAAATATTCAATTTTAAGCTCCTTTGTTATAGTTTAAATATTTTGTTACATGAATTTTTTTTAAATTAAAGATAATTGTTCTGAATTTTCATCTTTTATAAAAAGAATTTGCGCGGGGGATTCTGGATAATTGTTTCTAATCCATTCATAAAATATTTTTTCGGCCTGTTTTTTTGATTTCGCGTAAATCGGATGTTCAAATTTAGTGCGTCCGCGCTTTTTCTTCCATTGGATAGTGAATAATCGGTCTGTTTTCATCGTTTAGCCTCTCTTTGTTATAGTTTAAATAAAGTGTTACTTTAAATTACGTTTATTTATCCGACTTGTAAAACTTTTGATTAAAGATTACCCCCTCCCCTTAAAAATCCCCTCCCCGGCTGGGGGCCTGCCCCCTGCTCCCCCGTACTCCCGCCGGACCGTTCCGGTTTTTTCCGTCGGTAGTTTATAATTTCGGTTTTCCGATTTCAATTTCTTATTGTTTGGGAAACTTCGGTGCGAAGTCGCGGCCGGTAGTGTGGCTCCGCCTTACTGGTTAAACCGGCCCCCCTTCCCCCCATAGAAAAACGCCTCTAAGGGGAAGGAGAGCGCGGTCCAATCCGATTGAACCGGGGCCGGATGCGACTAACTAACCGGCCTGCGGCTTGTTCCTCTGGGTCATCGGGTACAGTCTCGCCAGAATCCCATAGCCGCCCCCCCCCCGGATACTGGGGCCGCTTCCGGCCTCCGGACCTCCGGGGATTGGGTCGCCTCACAGGGGCTTAAAATGCGCCTGAGAGGTTCCGAGAATTCAGCGATTAATCAACACGGTGTTGATAATGTGTTGACAAATTGTTGATAAAACCGTATACTAGCGAATAGGTGTCTTTTTTCGCTAATATCGGTTTGCGCGGTCCTCGGGCCGCGCTTTCTTTTTTCGGCGTAAAAGTACCTGCAAGACAATTACCGCGACTTGCCCGACTTTTCGCCATGGTATTTTAGAGAACCATTTCAAATGGTTCCCCTTTCAATTTCCTGTTTCCGGTTCCGGATATAATTCCGGCCGTTATAATACGCGGTACCGATACCGGCCGCGATTAATAAAACTTTGGTGGTGGGGTCCAGGTTGGACCGCCGCGCCCCTACATAAATCAGGAAAGGGGCCAAAAATAGAACGTCCCAAACTCTTAAAAGCTGTCCCTTTTTATATTCCTGAAAATCCACTAAGCGATCGCCTCTTCAAATTTTTCCTGAATATCATCTATTGTTAAAATACCGTATGTTTCAACGGTGGTTTTAAATGACTTATGCCCTAGAATGTTCTGTATGACTTCCAGGTTCACGCCTTTGGTTTTAAGGGCCTTGACAAAGCTGTGTCTTAGGCTGTGCGGGTTGATTGTCTTTAGCTTGGGGTTTGGGTTCCGGATTCCGGCGGCCTCTCCTGCAGCCGCTAAAATGCGGTTTAACTGTACCGGGGCCAGGTGGTGGTTCTTCCGGTTCTTTGCCGGGAATAAATAGGTCTGTTTGGGAGTCCCGATTAGAAATTTCATATCGGTTAAAACTTGGCGCGGGACTGGGATTGTCCTGTCCTTGTCCCCCTTGCCGATAATGCGCAGGCGGCGGCGGTCCCAGTCTATGTTTTTTATTTCGATTGATACTACCTCCTCTCTGCGAAGTCCGCAGAAACATAGTAGTTTAATCATTGTCCGATCGCGCAGCGTTCCCGCGTACTCGATTAATCGTTCTATTTCGTGTTCCGATAATGTGAATTGACCATTTTTTAACTGTGATTTCATGTTATACCCCTTTCCTGGATTTACTTTAATGTTAAATATTGACCGCCCGGGGGTCAATATCTTTGTTAAAAGTGGGGCAATTTGTAACAAAACGGTCAAAATATTACTTCCAAATATCGGAAATTGTTAAAAATTTATGCGGATAGCCCCGGTCTTTATACCATCGGCCGGGGCTTAACATTTTGTCAACGTCTGCGGCGCGGAATAAAAGGCTTTGCCGGCCGGGGGCCGCGAATATATAAAACCCATGCCGCCGTTTTAAATCGGCGTGTGTGTCCTTCTGTATGCGGAATCTATGGTCTTTCCGGACCGCCCGGACCTCGACGGGTTTCCCATTGTAAATGGTTCCGTCCGTTCCGGTCTTCCGCAGCGGGGTACCGCCGAATTCCCGGATTAATCTTTGCTCTTTTGAAGTATCCCAGCGCATAACACAAAACACAAAAATTCTATTTTTGCCTCCCTGCTGTTACTCCCCATAAAAGCCAGATTGCAACGGCTGACAATAAAACGACGTTTGCGATCCTTCCGGGAGTCCATTCTACGCCCATCCGGCGGGGCGGCTGCGTTTCATATTTCATGGTTTCCCTTTCAAGCTGTCCGGGGGGCTGGCCGGATATACATTAAATAAATAAACGCCATACCGCCTACCAGGGCGGCTATTATTACTTTATCCCGGTCCGATAGTGGGCCGGTCCTGAGCGGGGGGCTGTCTTGTCCTATTCTCATTTATTGGCCTTTTCAAAAAGTTCTTCTTGGGTCCCCTGGGATTCAATTATCCTCTGTGTTTCGGCGGCTCGGGCTTTCTCCTGTTCAATTTTTTTTAATACAAAAAATATTCCGAAGGCCCCAAGCAGGGAAAATAACAGGCTGGCTGTTGACTTATTCATTTTATTAACCTCCCTAATAATGCCCCGGCCGCGACTCCTCCCAGTAAATAAGGGCTGTATTTCTTCAGGTAAAACGGGGCAAGGACCGGGCCGACCTTTACCCGGACCGCTCCCGGCTCTTTGTCGTGCCATCGTTTAAGCTGGTCCTGTAATAGCTTTACCTGTTCCGGGGTAAATTCAATCTCGTTATACTCTGCGGTCCGGTTGATAATGGGGCGGGACCCGGTGAACAGAGAAACCAGGAAGGCGATCGCCTCTGTTTTGCTGTCCTTGGATAAATCAAACATTGTTTAAATCCTCTGTGGTTCAATATCCTGTACTATGGCCCGGAAAAAATTTTCTATTGGCTCCCTGGGCCGCTTGTTTTCTCTATTTTGGCGTTTTCAATTTGGGCAATAATGCCGGGGTATTTATGCAAGTTTTCTTCCTTGTATGGTTCCCCGAAATAATTTTTAAACGCTTCTTCTGATGCCGCACAATACACAAAAAACATCGGCGCGGCTGCTCCTTGCTGTTTGGCTGCGGTCTGGATCCGTCCCTGCTGGACCGGCATTATACCGCAAACAACGGCGGATATTTCAAAGTTATTTTGTATGGCCCAATTCATCGGGGCCGCGACTGCAGCCGGGTCCTGTCCAGGTATCGCGCAGGCTAAAAAATGATTAATCAAAATATTTCCTTTCACAAATCACAAAACACAAATCACAAAATTTCTTTTTTATCCTTCAATGCGTGGGTCAAGTCATTGACCGCTACTATTACGCGTTCCATTGCCTTTTCAATGGACCCGGTTTTTTTTCCGGTGTTATACTTCAATACCATGTTTGCAAAGTCCATGAATAGTTTTATTATAGCGATCGCGAAAATGCCTCCAATAGTTAACTGATTTAAATTCTCGTTCATTGGGTGTTACCGGGTTAACAGCCGGGGCAACCGTCTGCCTTCCCGGTAACTGGACCGGGCGATCATGCCGGGTCTTTTCCATCTGTTTTTTTCCTTCATTGTTGGGCTGCCGCTGCTGGTTCCTGGGCGGCCGGTTCGGGCGGCGGCTCCTCGATTTGGATACCCAATTTTTTAAATAGTTGATTCATTTTTTCAGTGCCGATTTGGGGATCGTCGCATCCTTCATTATAAATCGTGTCTAATAAATCCGGATCCTGTTGTACCTGTTGGAATTGCGGGTCTTCTAAAATTGCTTGTTTTATTAATTGCTCTTTGGCCCCGTTGGCATTAATAAATCCCTCCGCAAATTGGGAGATAACACCTAGAATCTGTTTTGTTATTTGGGCTTTTCCGTCGTCGGGTTCGGCCCGGTCTTTCAGGTCCTCGATTCTTTCAAGCTGGGTGTTAATCATCGTATCATTTATTTTTTTCATGCTGTTAATAAATAATCCGGTCATGCCTTCGATCATCTTTTCGGCTCCTGTGTTGTTGTTGGTGGCGGCTGCTTGTTTCCCGTTCATAGCAATTTTTAAAACCGGCTCGATTACTCCGGTCATAATTGCGGAAATGCTTTCGAAGGGGTTTATCTGTTGGGGCTGCTGGGGGCCGTATATTAGTCGCTCTTGCTGGATCCGCTCCCGCTCTGCCTCCTGGTCCCTCTGGGCCTTCAGGGTGTCGAAAGATTCATCTATGTAAATAACCTTGGAGAGTATTTCCTTCTCCTCCTCGTCGTTTTCTGTGGGGCTTACGGCAAAATAAACGCCTCCGCCGTATTCCCGGCCGATCTCCTCCTCCGTGGGGATCATGTTCGTGTATGTCCTCAAATAAAATTTGGTGCGCTTTGTCCCGCGCTTTACTATGCGGTATAATTTGATTTCAAAATCCGCGTCCTGATTAATCAAATTTTCTTCAAAAAATCTGTAGTAATCCGGATTATGTTTTTTTCTTTTTCGCCGGGTGGCGGCTGCTGCTTCTGTCATGATCGCCCTTTCTTTTTTAAGATTTCAATTACTTTTTTCATTCCCAGGCCGACCATAACAGCCGATCCGGCATAACCTATAAAACGCGTTCCCTCTGTGACTCCCCGATCTAAATTAACATGGATCCATCCGGTGTTTGTCCATTCTTTTTTGGGGCTGTAATAAGTGTATCCATGCCAATAGGGATTAATACTCTGCTCCCAAATATTTTTCATTTCGTCGTCGGATAATATACGGCCGCTGGCTTCGTCGGTAACAACAAAATCCCGCGCTAAATTGTATAGGTGCGAGCTAGTGGGGCTGGGCTTGTATCCCTTTGCGATCATTTCGGCCTGCTGCGCGGCGGTCCTGTATGCGCTTGTTATTACCGGGGTAAATCCCTGCAGGTGATTTTTAAAAAGGTTTCTTAATGCGGTATCAACTAGCCAACCGTTAACGGTAATTGTAATACTGTTTTTAGGTATCGGAGGAAAAGCCATAATTAGATCGCCGCTGAAAAGTCTACTGATTGAAAACTAAATCGGACCGCCGCCGCCGGGTTACTATATCGCTCTTGTCCTGATTGGGAAACACTATTTATTTTATGTTTTATATATAAACACTCCCCGGCCGCGCTGGTGTTCGTTTCGTTGTTGCCTTGGCAGACTCCCGGACAGCCCATATATAAAAGGGAATTTGTTAGACTTATATTCGGGCTTAGTGATGTGCTCCCCGTGGATGCGCCGGACGCTATTGTTTCGCCGTTCTGGTGCTGGACCGCAAATTTTCCCGCTCCCTCGATTACATAAATAATAAAATAAAATGTCTGGTTTGCGTCGTCGCGGTATATGTTGATATTACTTGAGCTAGTTAAATTAAACTGGGGTACTCCTCCACCGTCTACCGGTCCCTCGGTGGTGGTTCTCGCGGTTGCTACTATCCAGGTTTCGGCCTGTGTTACCGTCGGGGATAGCGTTACATTTTGAGAAGTCCCGGAAATTGTTGAAGTATATTTTTTCACTGTCCAGTTGGGACAGTTTATTACTTGCCATTTTACAGTATGAACAGAAGTCCGTTTAACTTGTAATTGTAAATTGGTGGTGGTGGTGATTTCTGCGGAAACAAAATCTTTATCATTTAGGTTTGTCCCGTCTACCTCCCATGAAATAAGCGGAAAGGCATTTGTAAGACTCACCGCGCTGATAGTTACGTTTTCGGTCGCGCTGGCCAGGGCTTTCGATCCGTGTTGAACCGTGGCCGCTGATGCGGCTTTAAATTCCACAATCCAATATCGGATTATAATATCCCCGTTCGCTGAATCTTGGCGGCCGAAAGTTACGGTAGTATTATTTGTAATCTCTCCCCACACCGTCATATCTTCGGGATCGTCTCCGGAAAAATCGGCCTCGTATTGAAAGACTAAAAAGGATTTATTTTTTGTTACGCTTATACTGTCAGTAATTGTTTTACTGAGCGCGGCGATCGTTTTTTCGCCAGTATATACCGCTTTAATGTCCAGGACCGCGGCCGCGGGTAATTTAAATGGTATTACGTAGGTCATTATACAAAAAGCAGTTTTAGCCCGACAAAATAAACCGGGTCGCTTTCTGTATCGGTCCCGCGTTTTAATCGCAGTTGGATCGCTTCTGTCGCTGTTGCCCCGGTGACTGTTAATTCTGAACTTTCGGCGGTTATTCGATATTTTGGTATGTTTGCGTCTGGTAAAGTATCGGTCAAATTTACGGTGGAAAATGAAATCGTGTCCAGGTCGAAATTATTTGTATATCTATCCGCGCCTAGTTGCCAAATTACAGTACCGGGGGTTCCGATTTCATCTTCTACAATATAATGTGAAATAAACTTTATTTTGGATCCGGTCCAGTTGACCGGGGGGACTGTAACAAAAAACCAGCTATCCGACGTTCCGAAATCGTATTCAATGCAAGTGATCGCCGCGTCGTCGCCGGTTGTAAATTCCTTTGGTGCGGCCGCTGTTACCGTGTTGGTTGATAGTGGTTCCCATGCTCCCGCTGCTATCCATTGGGGTATCTGGTCCGCGTCCAGGTCGCCGCCGGATCCGTCGGGCCATCCTCGGGGTGCGCCATTACCAAAGGCCATTAATAACCCCGTAAATTAAGGTCTTTTCCCTGTGCGTTTTTCGGGCTGTTCCAGTATTTAACCCAATCCGTCGCCTGAATCTCATAAATATTTAATTGCAGATATGCGTTTAGGGAAGTGATTCCCACCAGGGCCGGGGTCTGGAATAAAATACATTCGAATGATACTTGTAGTTGATCGTCTTTCTGATCGCATGGGACAAACTTCATTAATTCCAGGTTATCGACATAGTTAATAAACGGCTGCGGCCGGGGGAAAATTAACTGATTTGTTTTAGTGGTTCGGAAATAAATCCGGGGAACAGAGATCGCGCTGTCAATTGCTCGCTGAAAATCTCCCTCGGGCACGTCCAGGGAAAAACAAGCTCGCTCTATCAGGTAAACAGTATTTTGAACCATTGTTAAAACGGTTTGGGGGCTTGACGCGTCGGCCGTAAAATCATAGCGGTTTGCGGTGGTGGTGTTATATGGTCCCGCGAAAATATTCGCCGTGATAGTGGGCCGCGCCGTTACGGGAATAGTTATCGGTATGCTCATGCGATCAATCCCGTTGTGGTTCTGATTTTCAAGTGTGCGCGTATGTCTAATTCTTCTTCGTCTAATCCGGCCGGGCAATTAAACATAGATACCCGGCCGATGATTCCGGTAATTTCAAAATGCCATTTCGCCGCCGCTGTTGCTGGGTATGGTACATAAGTGAAAGTATCATACCAGTAATTCGGATCGGGAATATTAATCCGGCCGGTGTCGCCTAATTCGGTTACGGCTCCATTATTGCCGCCTGAATCCCTCCAGCCGATTTGAAACCGTAGGGGCGAAAGGGTTCCTTGTCCGAATTGATAAGGGAAAGTGAGCGCGAATCCTTCAACTATGCAGTTTTCCCCCTCGTTTATGTATTTGGTTGCCCCGTTTAATTCCAGGTCCGGGGTCCCGGCCAGGGCGATCGCGACTTCATCCAGGGCGGTATCAACGGTAAACGTTATACCGTCTGCCGATACTAACCAATTGGTAATTCCTTCTTGAGTGGGCATTAAAAAACCTTTTCGAAAATTCTTTTTCCGTAAAACATTAATTCAAGCTCGTCTGGTTTTCCGGCTCCCAAATAGTTTTCAATGGTAAATTCAAAAACGTCTTGCTGTGCCATTTGCCAACCGATGCGGGGGCTTTTCCAAAAAAATTGTTTGGGCCGCGTGGTCCCTGCTGTCAAGTCATTTAATCCGGGTGTGGTGGTACATGATAAATCTATTGTATTAGTCGCGGGTATGTGGTGATCGTGGCTATTCCATACAATTTTAAAAGTTATGTCTGAAAAGACCGACGGATCGTCGGCTGTGCTGTCCCATGCCGCGTAAAACCTTTCAAAATACCAGGGCCGATTAATTGAGGGCTGAACATGGATTTTAAATCTGTCACTGGTTACGGCCGATAAATCGATCGTTCGACCGACTATCGACAATAACCAATTCTGACCGGATATTTCCATTTACTGTAATTCCGCGGGAAGGGGAATTTTTGCTACCCATTCGCCGTAAAATACAAGTGTTAATGTATTCGCATAGGCTAAATTATTCGCCCATTCGATTTGGATAGATGTTCCCGCCGCGAAAGGGTGTTCAAATTCGATCGGGGTAAATAGCGGGTTGCTCGGGTCGCCTGCGATTCCGCTGCTGCGCTGTCTGCCGGGGGATAGGAAAATAGAACAGGGGATCAGGTTATCAAAAATCGGATAGCTTTTTCCGTTATCCGTGATTTTGATGCTAATGCCGTTCGCGTTTCCGTCCGTGTCTTCAGCGGTCAAAGTGGTAAATTCGCCGCCTAAATAATGGCATAAAAAGTGCGCGTCATCGCTTATGCTGATTTGCTGGGATCCGTTGCTTGATGCTGTCAGGGATTCAGAAAAAGTAATCCATTTCAATTTCCGATAATCGGCCCTTTCGATCATCTTTGCCGGATCTGTCGTTTCAAAATAATCCATAGTTTAACCTCCGTTTCTCCCCCCGGATTAGTCCGGGGGGTGTTTAATTAGAATGAATAACGGGGTCCGACCATGTGGATATACATCTTGTAATCGTCCAGAGCGGTGTTAGGGGTCGTGTCAAATACCCATTCAATTTTGAATGTAGTTTTTGCTGCGAGTGGAATTTCAATGTCCAGTTCATAACATGCCCGAATTCCGTCCCTGGGGATCAGCTGGTCCCCTGCGGCCGCGCCTGTCACCAGGGCGGGAAGGGCCGCGCCGAAACATGAATGAAGGGGCAGTATAAGCATGGGGCTTTTGTTCTGGATCGTGAATTCGATATATGAATGTTTCAGTATATCGGTAAAATGGATCCATGTGGCCTGTGCCATTACTTCATCTGGAATAAAAGCAAATTCCAGATACATAACGGCCATGCGCTCGGATTCCGGCATCTGTCCGGCCAGGGGGAAATTGGTCCGGGATCGGTTTTTCCCGCCTTGTCCCTCGGGGACCATGAAAAACTGGTAATTATTTGTCCCGGTTGCGAGGATCGCACTGTCGTAATAATCCCAGTGCCTTACCTCCATTGTACCGGGCTGATAGGTTCCCGACTGTAAAAACCGCATTGCTCTTTCAAAATTTGCAGCCATTTTATTTACTCCTTTGGTTAATAGTTTTTTTTAAAATTTTTCACA
>Ga0180438_10008234_pt1 | contig 13311 bp, 19 predicted proteins | sample SS_ome_12_FD_132455 | JGI IMG/M metagenome (GOLD analysis project Ga0180438, IMG submission 132455) | Hypersaline lake sediment archaeal communities from the Salton Sea, California, USA - SS_3_D_2 metaG | ecosystem: Environmental > Aquatic > Non-marine Saline and Alkaline > Hypersaline >... | reverse complement strand
CAACAACGAATGGTGGAATTTGCGGGTATTTGCGAACCAGAGAGATCATGTCCGGTATCATCGTGATTGTGGTAATGTAGAGCCGATTTGGGATGGCCGGGAATATTAAGATCACCCTTCCAAGAAGGTTAAAAATTTAAAAATAGACCCTTTATGGAGGACAATCTATGAAGTTACGGATATTATTTAAAAATGGTGAATATTTAGTACAACGCAAGGGTTGGTTTTTTTGGACTACAATTAATAAATTTATAGAGTTTGATGATTTTGGTTGGATGAAAAGTGCTACTTTTACTGATTTTACTTCTGCTGAGGCGTGGTTATACGAAATACAAAATACCTATCGGAATAGAGAGAAGAAGTTAAAAACACCGACTAAAGTAATGAAAGAGGTTGTTGTTTAAACACTTTATGAAAGAAATCCCTTTAAGCGAGTTATGATATGGTAAAGAAAAGAACGGTAGACATTGACGACATGATTGAATCGCGGGTGCAGGAAGAGATAAAGCGTCTTGTGCCGAACATTACGATATTTGAGAAGGTATTTTGTGCGGACTGTCGTTATTGGGTGGAGCATTCGAGCCAGGAGAGTCCGCAGCGGGTGAAGGGGCGGTGTCATTATTTGCCGAATTTAATAGAGCGTGAAGCGGGTGATTGGTGCAGTAAGGGGGTATCTCATGAAGGATGAGGTATTCGAATATTTTGAAGCGCGGGGGTTTCCGTTCAGTGTGTTAAAGAAGCGGAACCGGGACATTAAGCCGTCGCATATTAAGGCGGGGATGGTGGATGTGTATAGGCGGCGGGACGAATTTGAGGGTTATCAGTTGGGGCGTGCTGCGTTGAGGGCGGCGAAGGCGATAGATGCGCGGGAGGAGTATGAGCAGGATTTGAAGTTAAATCAAGCGGTGAGGGAGCTTGAGGTAGTCAAGCATGATTTTGATATTGAGAAGGATTATGCCGAGAATCTTAAGGGGATTGTGGTAGTTACCTGGCTGTTGATAATTACTGTGGTGATAACGATGACCGTTTGCATTTGGTTTCCTGAGATATTGGAGTTTTTCAAATGATATTCAAGCATAAGAGAATGATAGCGAGCGGGGTTGTAACGAGTTTGCCGTGTTATTGGGGGGGGTGTTTTGGGGGGAATGACAGGACGAATGATCCTCAGTATACGGTGTACGATGATGTACGGGTGAATGCGTCGCGGGAGGTGTTGTTAGAGCATGAGCATGATGCGAGTGCGAAGGGGATGAACGGTTTTACGCTTGGCGGGGATTCTGCGATTGACATGGAGCGTGGGATGTATGTTGCGATGAGCGGGGATAACGCCAAGATGGTGTTTTTATACAGAAATAAGGTAGATTGTGAGTGATAACGGGACGATTGTTTACACATTAAAGGATGTTGCTCTGGTGTTAAAGGTGCATCCTGAGACGCTTCGAGGCTGGGTAAGAAAGGGGATGCCGCGAAAGAAGATCGCGATCTCCGGGCGCAAGCGGTTCGAGTATGATGTAAAGAAAATCAAGGAATGGGCGACTGTGAGGATGACGGGGAACCAGGGGGGTATGGAACCCGTCATGTCGGACAAAGAGCTTGAGGCCGTTAAGCGGAATGTTGAGAAGTTTAAGGGGGCTATCGACTTTTACAAGGTGAATCGGGCGGATATTTTCGTCAGTAAGCAGATGAAGTATCAGGATTTGGCCGACCGGATTCTTGAAACGATGACCCCGGAAGAGATAAGTGCCGCCAAATTGACGGAAAAACTGGCTGCGTTGAAGGTATTGGATACCGGCGCGGCTATTTTTTATGACAAAGAGCGTTTGGAACGTGGAGAGAGCACCCAGAATGTCAGTGTGTTGGTAGGTGCGATAAAAGCATTGAAACGGAAGCGAAGTGGACAGCTCACTGAGTGAAAAAGAGGTTGAAAGGCGGTTAATTCAGGATTTTCCGCTATATTTTCTGGAAATGAACGAAGCTCAGGAGCGTTTTATTCGTGCGAAGAACAAAGACGGGCAGACTCCTAGGCGTAGACTATGGGAATCGGGCAACAAAGCCGGAAAAACGCATGGAGGAATTGCAGAAGACCTTGCGCATGCGTTCGGCAAGCGATATTGGCTGGAAGACACCGACCCAGACTATCTTGTTGAGATAAGAATACCAAATCGAGGGATTGTTGGGTGTGAAACCATGATGCACTCGGTGCCGGAAAAGATTTGGCCGACGTTCAAAGAGTTAATCCCGCAAACATGCGTGTATCGTACCAAGAAAAACCCCAGTGGTCAGGTGCATCGGATTTCGTTTGAGACGGACCCCGAGGGCAATAAATGCCAATCCGAGATACATCTGAGGTCCTACGACCAGGATGCGGACACTTTTGAGGGGATTGACGCCAACTGGTATCATTGGGACGAACCGCCTCCCAAACGCATCCTTCAGGCGGCGGAACGGGGCAAGATTGTCACGAACGCTCCCAGTTGGTTTACCATGACGCCTCTTAAAGAGGCTTATATTTATGACGAATACAGCCTTAAAGCCTTTAATTTCGGGGGAGAAGACCCTGAAATTGCCGTTATTCGCGGGGAAATTTGGGAAAACTGTATAGACTGGTGCTTTAAGTGCCGGTTAGACATTCCCGAAAATCGAGAAATTGACCCCGATACGCAGATATTACGCCGCCCGGTTAAGCGGTGCCCTCAGTGCAATCGTGCGATGGGTTTTATCACGAAAGCCGGGATTGATGAATATCTTAAAACCCTGGACCCGGAAGAGCGGGAAGCGCGGGAAAAAGGGTTATGGAAGCACTTGTCGGGCCTTGTCTATAAAGGCTTGGACCGAGAAACACATACCTTCGAAGACTTCCCTATCCCGAAAAACTGGACCAAGATAGAGGGAATTGACCCTCACGATGCCAGGCCGACATGCTATTTGTTTGCCGCGATCAGCCCGGAAGAGATTGAGATATTCAATAAGCCGAGGCACCGGATTTATGTTTACGATTTTCTGTTATTCAAGAGTGACGACCTCGACAGCATTGTTCGAAAAATATAGATGAAGCGAGAGCAATATGGGTACAGCAAGCCGAAGTTTATTGTAATGGATGCGAAGTACGGTTCCCGAACTGAAATGGAAGGAAAGAGTTGGGAAGACGAGTTGCGTGGGCGGGGAATCGGTTATATCCGACTTTCGCAATCCAAGCCGGGGGATGTCGAGTTGGGGCATAAGATTGTCAGGGAATACTTTAAACCGCATCATTCTACGCTTACCGGCACGACCAAGCCCGGTATTATGTTTGCGCGGGACGGTTGCCGGGGAACGGGCGGGCCGATTCATCATGTGTTCAATTATCAGTACAAAGAGGGGCACGACAAGCCTGCGGAAGATTTTAAGGATTTCAGTGATATTGTGCGTTACATGGCTTTGGAACAGCCCAAGTATTCAAGCCCGGAAGATGAAGTGAAATTGGTAAGCATATTGGAGAAGCGTAGAGAAAAAACCATGAAATCACGGAGGATGTTTTAAATGTTGGAAAAAGCGTTAGCAAAAATGATTAAGCAAACGGCTGAGTATTTAGGTGAAGAACTTGTCATTGTTTGCCACCCTGATGCGGTAAAACTTTTAGAAAGCTATCAGCTTGGTTATGATATTTTGCCGAGGCAAGATTGCCCTATTGATAATATTTATGCGGTTGACAGAAATTCTTTAACGGTAGAAGAGCGGGTATCCCCACTTGTAACATCTGAACCAAAAGAAGGGTTAATAAAATAAATGCCTGAACCGACACAAGAAGAGTTAAGAAAACTGAAATGGTTGCTTGAAAAGCTGCAAGTCTCTGAGGACTATTGCAGGCCGTACTTTGACAGGGCGAAGCGACATTATCGTTTGTACCGCTTCGGCAGTGCCGTGGATGACGATTCGTGGCCGTATGTCAACCGGGTGCGGTCGAGGGATATTCTGGCGTTTGTCGAAGACACTACGGCTCTGATGATTCAAACGCTGTTTGCGACAAGTCCGTTTTACAGCATTATCCCGCGTGAAACCTCGATGGACCGGATGAAAATGGAAGGCATAGACCCGCTTCGTATCGGGCGACAAATGGAACGGTGCCTGGATTATCAGATAGCGCATGAGGACACTGAATTTTTCGAAGAGATGGTGGATTTCTTTAAGGGCGGGCATATTTTCGGAAACAGCTATGTCGGGGTGTATCCCAAGTTCGTGAACGGCGAATACCTCCGTCCTTTGATAAAGGCGATTGATTATTGGGACGTTTTGCCGATTGCCGGGGCGCGAAGGATCAGTAAGGCGCGGGGGGTGTTCGTTCGGGAGTTTGTGAGCTTGTCCGAGCTTTTTGATTTGCAGAACAAAAACATTTACAAGAACGTCCATTGGCTGAAAAGTCCTGAGTCCACGGGGTCCGATGCCGAAAGAAACTGGCATGAGCAGCTGTTGCAGGAAGTCGGGATGACAAGCTATGTGCAGGACTCTATGAACGTCGAAGTCATTCACTATTTTTCCGGCGGGCATGTGATTACGATTGGCGATAGAAAGCGCATTTTACGTCAAAGCAACATATTTCAATATTCTAAAGATGCCGATGATTTGGTGGTTGCCAGACCGTCCCCCAAGCCATACCCCTATGACCAGCCGATTGTCATGTACAAATACATGAACTTGCCGATGGAATGGTTTGCAATGGGAATCCCTGAGGTGCTTGAAGCCCTTCAGGAAGATAAAAACCTGATTCGTTCCGCCCGGCGTGACAATATCGACCTTGTAATTCAGAAGGTGTTGAAGGTGAGAAGCGGGGCGGACGTGAACTGGGATTTGCTTAAGTATTACGCCGGTGCGTTATGGCCTTTGGAAAACCTGACCGATGTCGAACCGTTGGACATGCAGGATGTAACCCAATCGTCTTACCAGGAAGAGGCCATGCGGGAGCATGACATGGAAAACGCGTTGAGCTTGTTCGGGTATGCCAGGGGCATGACACCGCAACACTCAGAGCAACCGACCACCGTGATGAAGCTCCAACAGGCCAGTTTAAACCGCTTGGATTTGGCGGTAAAGATGGCGGAGTTTACGACCCTTCAAAATATTGCAACCCGGATTATCCTTTTAACACGCCGGTTTATGAACCCTGAACTTTACGAAGCGATTATCGGTGAACAGGATGCCGGGTTTTTTCGGTTGACCGAGGAAGACATTCGCAAATTTTTCTATATTAAGCCGGTCGGCAGTTCCATAACCAACATCAAGGAATTGCGGCAGCAGCAGATTGCCAATGCGATTCAACTGCTTCAAACGATACCCCCGGAATTGGCCGCGAACAACATTACACCGTTTACCGTTGACTGGTATGAAGCGTTGAATACGGCACTGGAAAGCACGGATATTAAAAACCGTGAGCGGATCGTGGTTGACTTGAGCGAACAGGAAGAACAGCTCAGGAAGCAACAGCAACAAATGCAGCAAATGCAAATGATGCAACAGTCCGAAATGGCGCAAATGGGCCAAATTCCGTATGGGGAGGAGTAAAAATGCCGGTTAAGAAAGTCGGAACTAAGTGGGCGATAGGCAAGGGCAAGGCCATGTACACGACAAAGGCGGCGGCTGAAAGAGCATACGAGGCGTACCTGGCAAGGCGGTACGGGTCAGGCAAGAAAAAGAAGGGTTCGGCGGATAGTAAAATCCGGAAAAAACAACAAATCAAATATTAAGAGGGCCATTATGCTGTCAAGCGCAGAGATTAAGCGTCAAATTCTGATGAACGCCGATAAGACGGAAATCCGCAAGCATATTGCGGCAAGTCTTGAAACCGGAAGCATTACGGAAGGCGAAATCATTGAAATGGGTCAGGAGCTTGAACGATTGGTAAAACAAAAAGGATGGGCGTTTGTCGAAGCGTACATGATGAAGCGTATGGACATTCCGGGGTTAGTGTTCGGAAAAGCGGACCCCGACCAAAAGGGAGTCGCTAAAGGGTATATGCTGCTTATGCAGTACATACACCAGATGATAAAATCCGCTAAAGAATTATTGGACAAGGAGAAAACCAAATGAAACCGAAAGTTTACCGAAAGTCGAAAAAGACGAGTATGCCGAAAACGAAACCCTGGGACAAGAATAAGGGCGGGGGGACCGTGCAGGGTGTGATTGCAGGGCCGGAGAGTTCTATCGGTGCCAACCCGACACACCCGCGAACCGAGCAGGGAAACGATAAAGGCGGGGCGAATGTCTCTACCAGTTAAATGCGAGATATGCGGGAAAGAGGTGAAAAACCTGGGGGCACACATGCACCAGGCTCACCCCAATTCCAACGCGAAATTTATAACGGATAAAGAATTTGCAAACACGCTGCTTCAAATAAGGGATATTTTAAAATCGTATCGTCATAGGCTTGAGACTACGATAATCGAGCAGGGCGGAGAAGAGTTGGAAGCGCGTTTGTCGATTACAATCCACATGAAATAGGAGAAAAAGAAATGACAGACAAATTAGAGGGAATCCCCGGTGCGGACCCGGAACAGCTAAAGCAGATGATTAGCCAGGATCAACCCGACAAAGACAAGCAGAAACCGGACGAAAGCAAGAAAAACGATGATATGGATTTGGGGCAGTTCAAGAACCCGAAAGACATGCTGAAAAGTTACAAGGAAATCCAAGGGGCTTTTACGCGAACGAGCCAGGAAAAGAAGGAGCTTGAAGAAAAGATAGCGAAACTCGAAGAGCAAATGGAAATGGCGAAATACAGAAGCCCTGGCCCTGGATACACGCCCCCGGAAAACCTGAAAGATTTTGACGAGCTTTTGAGTGAAGACCCTCGTAAAGCGATTGAGAGTGTCGTTACGAACACGGCACGCACCATGCGGATTGCAGAGGTGCTTGAGGAAATCCAGGAGCAAGATCCAGAGAACTTTCAGAGCAGATACAATTATGCACAAAGTTTAAGTCAGAATCCCCAATATGCTCATTTGGCAAACTCCCCTGTGGGCATTCGGAAGTTGTTCAAAGCCGGGGATCAACTGAGAGAACAGGAGTCGAAAAAGAATGCCTCGAAAGCACTTGAGGCGATACTTGGTGGACCTGTGGACGAACAGAAAATCGCCAAGTTGCGTGAAGCAATGGGATTGACAAGTAAGCAACCAAACAAACAACAAACAACGCAGCTTGGGGACGTTTACATGCCTGATACCTCCGACACATACAGACCGGGACCGGAAACTCTATCTGATGCGAAAAAGAATTATAGTGAAGCGGCGCGGAAAGCTGAACAGGAAGGCGATATTGATGGTGTGATTGAAGCTGCATTCGGCAAAGCACTTGCCGAATAGGAGGTAATTTAAAATGACAATAGCAAGTACAGCATTTATGGCGGCTGCGGGTGGATATTCAACCACTCTGGCCGTGAAGTTAGACAAGATTGACATGAGCCAGGCGCTTGCCGCCGTGCTCAAGGGCGACCGGCAGTTGCTCGGTCATATTAAAATGGGACCGCCCGCTCATAATGTAGAAGTGAACTGGTTGGAAGACGAGTTGAACGCTGCGTATGTTATGGCGTCCGGAGACGCTTCGACAGCGGTGACCTTAACGTCTCCGACCGTAGTTGCTTCTGTAACTCGATTGCTCCGTAATGGTTCACTTTTGCAGCCGAACGGGACGGAATTTATTGTTCAAATAGATGAAACACCGACGAAAAACACGATTTCTTGTGCGCCGTATGGGTCTACGACTTGGGCGGCGTTTGCTACTGCAACAAAATGTTGGATTGTTGGAAATCCATATACCGATGTTGCGGACGCTTCAAGCGACGTTTCTTTGTCGAGAACCAAGCGGAAAAACTTTACGCAAATTTTCGAACGGGCGATTGAAATCACTCAAACCCGTAAGAATATGGACATGGAGGCAGTGGTCAATGAGCTTCAGTTGCAGACCAAGCGCCGGACGATGGAAATCAAGCGGGAACTTGATATCGCTGTTTGCCGTAGTTATGCCTATGCAAATTCAGGGGTAAGCGGTGATCTGGGTCGTAGGACAATGGCTGGTCTTTTACAGCTTATTTTTGACCCGAATTTGGATAATACAAACCAAAGCGATACGATTGTTCAGGCGAGTGCCGCGTTGACTATCGGACGGATTAACAGCCTGTGTTACAAGATTTGGGATATGGGCGGGTTTGACGAAACGGCAGACCCCGTTATTGTGGTTGGTCCTAAACAAGCAAGGGTTATTTCTGCTTTTGAGGACAGCCTACGCCGACATGAGCAGGGTGAACGCCAGGTCGGTTACTACAAAAACATTTTCTTGTCCGATATGGGAGTTGAATTGCCGATTGTCCTAGACAGATGGTTCCCGGATGACAAGCTGTGTATTATGGACCGCAGCAGAACGGCACTTCGCCCGTTGCAGGGAGATAGTTGGCATCTTGAGAAAATGGCGAAAACCGGACGAAACGAGAAATGGCAGTTGTCCGGCCAGTACACTCTTGAGGTGAGAAACGGTGGCGAAGCTCACGGTATTATTTACGATTTAACTTAATCTAATGGCGATTGCAAATCCTTCCAACTACATAGGTGAGAACAGTGATTGGGTTGAATTTTGTAACCAAATGTCCAAAAACACTGTTAAGCACAATGCGGAATTATGGATTAAATATGGAAATGCAAATCGACCGTTAGTCAAGAAATACGGATGGGCCGCAGAAGCATTACAAGGGATACACAAAGGTAAAACCGGGGTGCTTCTAGGCGCATCGCCTGCAATCAAAAACCAGATAGATGATCTAAAAAAGTTGAGAGAAGACCCTGATTTTATTTTCATAGGAATATCTTCAGCTTTGGATTTCTATCTCAAAAATGATTTGATTCCGCATTATATGATGATTGCTGAAGCAAATTCTATCACCATAGATTTCTGGAAAAATGTTGATTGGGAAAAAACCAAGGACATAACCTTGATTTCATGTCTTGGAACAAACCCGTATCTTTTGCAAAGATGGCAAGGTGATATAAAATTTCTGGCAATTTTCAACACATCAAAAAAGGTGGATAAAAAGTATAAGAAATGGTTTTCACCCTTAAACGGTTGCGGCCAATTTTTTGTAGCATTATTTAGCCAATACAACACTGGCGCTGCAATGGCTTTCACGATTCTTGAGATGTCCATCTTAATTTTTGTCGGCAATGAACTTAGCTTTAAAACTGAAAATGATAAATACTATGTTGATAGGGCCGACCGAAAAGATGGATGGGAAAAACACGCTCAAATCAATATCCGGGGTGAGACTGTTTACACCAATGTAATGTTGATGAGCTTGAAATTGGTTTTGGAAGATTTTCTTGGCAGGGTTCATGGTGCGGGATGGTTTTTTAATTGTACGGAGGAAGGCATATTCGGGGTGAGTGCCAAGCATGGTAATTTACCCTGGATTCATCAATTAACCTTAAAAGCAGGTATTGCTCAGGCGCGGCAGATTATGCGCACGGGCAAGCCATTTTATTTGTAGGAGGACAAACCAATGAGCGATTTTTCAGATTTGTGTCCACTGTTCAATACCGGAGTGTACGGCGAAATTCAGGTTCCGCATGTCACTTTGGCAAATAGGTCGACTTCGGAACGGATATGGACGCTACCGCCGTTTGGAAGAAGTGTAATCGTAACGGATTTTTATGTTGCGAAAGAGACTGCTTTTGCAGGGTCTTGTACTAATTTAACCCTTTTAATGTGTCGGGCTGCCAGTGCTGCTGCGGGCCGCGCTGCTGTTACAGCGTTTGCGTCCGTAATGCTGAGTGCTACTGAAACCACTCAAGCGGTAGGTAAATATTTGACGGGCACGACAACCGACACGACTTTTACGGCTACACAGTGTTTGGCATTTTTTGCCAATGATGCTGATAAAGCCGGGGCAAAGCATGTGTCGATTATTGTTCGATACAAAGAGAAGTAAAAATTCCATGACTTAGCATGGCGTAGGGGCGTTGGGGAAATTTCCATTCCATAGAGAACAAGGAGATTAAAAATTATGGCAGACAAATTGAAAGCGGCTGCCCTTATTCCCGCACGAAAGGGGAGTAAGGGCATACCAAGCAAAAACTTTAGGATGTTTTGCGGTAAACCGTTGGTTAGTTGGACGGCAATGGCGGCGATACAATCCGGGGTTTTTGACCGTGTGATTGTGAGCATGGACGGCGGTTGGGATTTAGTGGACTGGAAAGCTACCGACCCGAATATGCTCAAGAAATACAATGGTGTTCTTCAGATAGACAATGAAAGGCCGGACGAGTTATCGGATGATGGGGCATCATTAGACGATGTGCTTGTGTATTACAGAAAAAAGCACAAAGACATTGAGGCATGGTGTTTACTGCAACCGACAAGTCCGTTAAGAACAGCAAAAGAAATACAAAAATCTTACAAAAGAATAAGTGCGAAAAAATGGGACAGCCTTGTGTCTGTTACACAAGACCCAATGATGGGGTGGGTGGACGATGCGATAAGAACAAAAAGAAACAAAAAGGGGGCGGCATTATGTTTGTATAATTATCTGTATAGGCCGAACAGGCAAAGCAGACCTCATTGGTTGAGAGAAACAGGGTCCATATATTTCACTAAGTATTACATTTTAGACCAATTCAAATGTCGTTTGGGTGCGGAAATATGTTTATTTCAAACAAAGAAAGAAAATGCTTTTGAAATAGACGACGAAGTAGATTGGCAAATTGCTGAATACTTAATGGGAGAAAGATTAAATGGACCTAAGTAAAAGAGAAAGCCAAATAAAGCAAAAATATGGTCATAGGATAAAACAGGATTCTACCATTGACAGTTTTATGCGGTGGACGAATGACCATGATATTAATGAGGTCGGGTTGGCAGCCGTTTGGAACCGAAATGCTGAATTGAATATGCAGTTAATGAAGCAACCTGAATGGAAGAAAAAGTATGTCGGTAGTATTTACCAGTTATTACCACATAAAGAAAAAGCCGCGATTTATGTTGGTAGAGGACCAAGTATTTTAAAAGCCGAAAAAATGCTTCAAAAGGTAGACAGGAATTTATTTGTTATCATTTCTACCAATTCATCTGTTCGTTGGTTATTGGAGCGGGATATTGTTCCTGATTACATGATTTGTATTGACGGCAGGAATAATGCTTCATATTGGACATTCAAGGATTTACCGGAAAAAGCAGACCAAGTTGAAGCATGGCTTTCCATTTCTGCTTGCCCTCATGCCTACAAATATTGGCCTGGGATGATACGCATTATCCCAATGGGCGGGAGTGCCGACCCGGCGATCAGGACAAAAATAGTAAATAGGTACGGCAAATTATTACCGGGCGGGGGCAATGCTTTCAATGAGGCAATTTTTATTGCGATGTCACTAACGTCTTTAAGGATGCACCTTCTTGTAGGAAATAATCTAAGTTTTGAAACTCAACATTACGCGGATTCGAAATCAATAAGGGATGAAACACCGCATTTTTCGACAAAAAATATTTATGGTGAAGAAGTCGGCACAGAGATACCGTTCTGGATATACAAAACGTGGTTGGAATCTCTTATTTTTCAAGCGTACCCGGAGCATATGGTAATAAATTGTTCTGAAGGAATCTTGGGGGTTGACCCAAGGGGAAATCTTTATCCTCATATTGATCACATGCCTTTGGATATGGCAATGGACAGGGTAAAGAAAGCTATCGAAATGGAATCACTGCCATATTTCGAAAAAGCCAAAATGGTTTACACGACATTAATAAATAACGGGTCGTACAATCCGAAAGAGATTAGATATTTAAAAGACAAATATTATAAGACGGATAAGAACCCTTTTAAAAAAGGATTGGATGTCGGATGCAGTACCGGCACCGGCGTAAAACATGCTCGGGATCGAGGATACAATATGTACGGGTGTGATATCGCGGACGCTAAAGAAAGATGGAAAGAAAAAGGTATAGAAAAATATTGCACGACATGCCCTGCTCATAAAATGCCCTACAAGAACAATGAATTTGACCATATTGTTTGCACGGAAGTTTTAGAGCATATCCCTGAACAATATATTGACGATACGTTAAAAGAAATCAAAAGGGTAGGCAGTAATAGATTCAGCTTTACAATTCATCTTTCATTGGAATCAAAACCGGCATTCAAAGGAATGTACCTTCATTTTCTTGTAAAGCCTTCTGCTTGGTGGTTAAGGAAATTTAAAGAACATGGGTTTAAAATACTTGGATGGGATGAATGTAAAGAAGTAAATGACATGGTAATAGAAGCAGCTAAGGGGGTAAATTCATGATAAAAAAAGGAGCTACCCAATTAGTATTCTGCCATTTGCCAAAATCCGGCGGAAAAACATTTGCTGATATATTATCCCAACAGTTCGATACAAAACCCGTAATGTACAGACCCTCTGAAGGTGGGGTACTTTCAAAGAGCAATGCACAACAAATAAAAGATGCGGATGTAATTTGGGGTCATTTTTGTTTTTGGTTAGTGTATCCATATTTGAGAAAAGATAGGATAATTATGACATGGATGCGGGACCCTTTGGAACGTAATTTGTCCCTTTATAATTATTGGACGAGGGTTAGGGGCAACATCCCGATAGCTAAAAGAATAAGAAAAGAACATTGGACGGTACAGGACTTTTTTGAATTGGTGGATTCGGAAAAAGACCCGTTTCTTTTTGCGAACTTATCCTTTTTAGGTTTAAAAGGTGGGGGGAAGTTGTCTTTTAATGAAATGGTAGCAAATGCAAAAGAGGCGCTTGACCTTCAAGATTTTATTGGCATTACGGAAACATATAGCAAAGACCTTAAAAGGTTGAAAAAAAGATTCGGTTTTGATGTCAAAATTAAAAAGAAACGAAATGTTACACCTGATTGGGCGAAGCGGACAACGATTACAAAAGAAGAAAGGATTCGGTGGAAACAGTTATTAGGATGGGAATATGACGTTTACCATCACGCAAAACATTTAGCGCACGGATATGAACAAGTGGGTTAAAAAAGAAGCTGCCAAATACGATATAGCGTATGCTTCCGGGTACTTCCCTCAGAATGCCACAAGATTTTTTTACCAAGATATTTGCAAGTTTGTTCAAAAATACATAAAGGGTTCTACAAAATTATTGGATATTGGATGCGGTCCTTGTTTTACAAGGAAAATGGCAAAGCCATATAACATTGATGTTTATGGTTTGGATATCTCAAAAAGATTGACAACGCTATGGAAACATGAGGGGGTTCGTGCGTGTGTCGCCTCATCTTCCGCTATCCCTTACAAAGACAATACCTTTGATATTGTTATGGCAT
>Ga0180438_10008231_pt1 | contig 13313 bp, 9 predicted proteins | sample SS_ome_12_FD_132455 | JGI IMG/M metagenome (GOLD analysis project Ga0180438, IMG submission 132455) | Hypersaline lake sediment archaeal communities from the Salton Sea, California, USA - SS_3_D_2 metaG | ecosystem: Environmental > Aquatic > Non-marine Saline and Alkaline > Hypersaline >... | reverse complement strand
TACTACAACGAAACTTTCGCTCAAGATCCATCACGCCGCATGCCGACGCCTTCTTGTGGAAGCGCCCCTACAGGAAGGAGATACGGCATGGACGCCAAGCAGATCCAACGACTGGAGCCCGAACTGGCTGCGTATTTGCGTGAATTCGACGATTGCTTCGGCCGCGTCGAGCCAACGCGACACCTCAGAACCTACGTCAGCGGACAGCTCTCCGATCTCCAGCGGAAGAGCATCGAGCCCATCGCAGACGCCGCGGGAATTGGCCCCAGGGATCTCCAGCACTTCCTCGCCTTGCATCAATGGGACGACAGCCGCATGCGCGACACCGTTGCCCGCATCGTGGCCCGCGATCACCCGCATGCCTGCTCCATCGGCGTGATTGACGAGACGGGCCATCCCAAGAAGGGAGACAAGACACCCGGCGTCCAACGCCAGTGGTGCGGCAACACCGGCAAGCAGGACAACTGCGTCGTCACCGTGCATCTCGGCTACGCCGCCGGAGACTTCCATTGCCTGCTCGACGGCGAGCTGTTCCTGCCCCAAAGTTGGGCTCAGGACCGAGAGCGCTGTCGCCGGGCGCGCATTCCCGACGACATGACCCACCGCCCCAAGTGGAAGATCGGCCTGGAGCTGCTCGATCGGGCCGTCGCCAACGGAGTCCGTTTCGAGTGGCTGACGTTTGACGAAGCCTACGGGCAGGTTCCCGAGTTCCTGTTCGAACTCGATCAGCGCGGCCAACGCTATGTCGCCGAAGTCCCTCGCTGCTTCACCGGCTGGCTGCGCAAGCCGGATCTGCTGCACAAGAATCACCATCGTCCCAAGACGGGCCGGCCCCGAAAGGTCCCGCGCCTCAAGGCCAAGAGTCCTCCGGCCAGCAGCGTGGAAGACCTGTTTCGTCACTCCCCGATCCTGCGAGCCATCCCCTGGGAGTCCTTCCACGTCAAGGACACCGACAAGGGGCCGATGGTCTGGGAGGCGAAGGCCGCGCCGTTCTATCTCAAGCGCGACGGCCTGCCGACGCGGGCGCACTGGCTGATCGTCGCCCGCAACCGGCTGAAGCCCGATGAAGTGAAGTTCTTCGTCTCGAACGCGCCGCAGAGCACGCCGCTGGAGGTCCTGCTGCATGTGGCCTTCAGCCGCTGGCACGTGGAACGCTGCTTCCAGGACGAGAAGGACAAGCTCGGCCTGAGCCACTTCGAGGTCCGCAACTACATCTCGTTGCGGCGTCATTGGATCATCACGGCGGTCAGCCATCTGTTCCTGGCGAAGGTGCATCAACGGTGGCGGGGGGAAAAACCCGGAGCTGACCGTCAGCCAACTGCGTCTGGCCACGTCGAGCCTGGTCCGCTCCTGGTGGCTGCGCGGGGCGGCGAAGGCCCGCTTGCTGGAACATACGTCCGCGATCATCCGACTTCGACAGGAGCGCAACGCCGCAGCGCGGGTCTCCCACAACCGCACCCGATTGCGGCGGCTGACGGCGATGGGAATCGACCTATCGAAGCTCAGATGCTGCATACCGGATAGATGAACTTTCGTTGTAGTACTAGTGTCCCCCGCCGGACCGAGCCGCCGCGTGCCGTGCCCTGACGCGGAGCGGGCGGGGACTCTCACCAACGGCTGTCGCACGCGGCATCTCGTGCACGAAGGAAGGTGGTTGTTCCATGAGTAGAATGCTCGAGGCATCCGTGATCTGCCTGCTCGCCGGCGCAGCCGCTGTTGCCGCCGCGGCAGAGACGAAGGCCTTGTGGTACCGCAAGCCGGCGCGAAAATGGGTCGAGGCCCTGCCGCTGGGCAACGGCCGATTGGGGGCGATGGTCTTCGGGACCGCGCCCGACGAGCGGCTTCAGTTGAACGAGGAGAGCCTCTGGGCCGGCGAGCCGTTCGACGTCTATCCGGACGATTTCGCCAAGCACCTGAAGACGATGCAGCAGCTTATCCTCGCCGGGAAGATCCCCGAGGCCCGCCGGCTCGGAATCGAGAAGCTCACGAAGAAGCCGACTTCCTACCGCTCTTACGAGCCCCTGGCCGACCTCCGGATCGAGCTGGACCACGAGGCGAAGGTGGAGCAGTACCGGCGCGAGCTCGATCTGCGGACCGGCGTCGCCCGCGTGCAGTACCGCGCCGGCGGGGTCTGTCTGAAGCGGGAGGCCCTGATCTCGGCCGTGGACGACGTGATCGCCGTGCGGCTGTCCGCCGACAAGGGCGGATCGCTGAGAGGGACCGTCCGCCTGACCCGAAAGAAGGACGTGAAGCTCTCGGTGTCCGGCAAAGGGGGGCTTCGGATGGACGGGCAGATCGTCGACGTCCCCGCGCCGAAGGGATACGACGACAACCGCGGCGGGTCGGGGCCCGGGGGCAGGCACATGAAGTTCGCCGGCCGCCTGCTGCTGAGGTCGAAACGCGGGACGCTCGGCGCAAAGGCCGATGCCTTGACCTTCGAAGACGCCGACGAGGTCGAGATCCTGTTCACCGCCGCGACGGACTTCTCTCTGAAGAAGATGAGCTTCGACCGTTCGATCGACCCGGGGGCCGTGGCGGACGCCATTCTGGAGAGGGCCGCGAAGAAATCCTGGACCGAGATTCGCCGGGACCACGTCGAGCAGCATCGATCCGTCTTCGACCGCGTCTCGATCGATCTGGGCGATTCGAAGCAGGCCGAGCTTCCGACGGATGATCGCCTGGCGGCCGTCAGGAAGGGCGGGGACGATCCGGGCCTGGCGTCGCTGTACTTCCAGTTCGGGCGGTACCTGCTGATGGGCAGCTCGCAGCGTCCGGGGCGGGTTCCGGCCAACCTTCAGGGGATCTGGAACGACCGGATGTGGGCGCCGTGGGAGGCGGACTTCCACCTGAACATCAACCTCCAGATGAACTACTGGCCGGCCGACCTGTGCAACCTGTCCGAGACGATGGACTCCTTGGCGGGGTGGCTCGAGCGTCTGGCCGAGAAGGGCGGGACCTCGGCGAAGAGGCTCTACGGGGCTGACGGGTGGGTGGCCTTCACGACGGTCAACCTGTTCGGCCGGACCACGCCGGGCGGATCGACGATCGGATCGCAATTCCAGAACGGCGTTCTGGACCCGTTGGCGGGTGCGTGGATGGCGATGACGCTGTGGCGCCACTACGAGTTCACGCGGGACCGGGCCTTCCTGCGGGAGCGGGCCTACCCGATCGTGAAGGGGGCCTGCGAGTTCCTGCTCGACTATCTCGTCGAGGACGGCGAGGGGAAGCTGATCGTCGTCCCCTCCACGTCCCCGGAGAACAGCTACGTCCATCCGGAGACCGGCAAGTCGGTGCGGATCACGCGGGGCTCGACGTATCACACGAGCATCGTCCGCGCGGTCTTCGAGGCGACGGTCCGCGGCTCGGAGATCCTGGCCGCCGACGGGGCCCTCCGCGAGCAGGTGGCGTCGGCCCTGAAGAGGCTCCCGCCGGTGCGGGTCGGCAGGGACGGCACGATCCAGGAGTGGATCGAGGACTACAAGGAGAGCAGCCCGGGCCACCGCCACGTCTCGCACCTGATGGGCCTTCACCCCTTCGCGCAGATCACGCCGCGAAGGCCGAAGCTCTTCGAGGCGGCGAGGAAGACGATCGAGCGGCGGCTGAGCCACGGCGGCGGCCACACCGGATGGAGCCGGGCCTGGATCATCAACTTCTACGCCCGGCTGCTGGACGGACAGCAGGCCCACAAGCACGTCCTGATGCTCCTGGCCAAGAGCACGCACCCGAACCTGTTCGACAACCATCCGCCCTTCCAGATCGACGGCAACTTCGGCGGGACGGCGGGCATCGCCGAGATGCTCCTCCAGAGCCACGACGGGCAGATCCGCCTCCTGCCGGCGCTGCCGAAGGCCTGGCCGACCGGCCACGTCCGCGGGCTGAAGGCGCGTGGCGGGTTCGTCGTCGACGTCGAATGGAAGGACGGAAGGCTGACCGGCGGCCGGATAAAGTCGGGAGTCGGCGGGCGTTGTCGCGTCCTCTGCGACGTGCCCCTCACCGTCAGCTCAGGCGGGCAGGCCGTCGAGGCCGGCAGGCTGGGAGGCTCGCAGCTCCAGTTCGCCACCCAGCCCGGCGGCGCATACGATCTCCGCGCGCGGTGACGATCAGAGGCCCGCCCCGGCCAATGGCACGGAAGTGGGGCGGCTCAAGCGTGAAATCGTGCGCCGAAATGCCGCCACGTGCGTTAGAATACATGACGCTGACCCGCGACGGTCGTGGGCAGACGCCGGTCTGTCCCCTGCCGGGAGATGTCCGTCCGGAGGGCGTGTATGCAGACGTCGCTGATTCCTTTGACGGTTGTCCTGATAGCGGTCCCGGTCCGGGCCGGGGCGGGGGCGAGCGAGGCGCCGGCGAACCTGTTCGAGAGCTCGGCCGATCTGACACCCGACGGCAAGATCGACGGCCCGGTCTTCCGCCAACTGAAGAAGCTGGGCATTCAGCCGGCGAAGATCTGCTCCGACCAGGTATTCGTCCGCCGGGCCTACCTCGACGTGATCGGCACGCTGCCGACGGGCAAGGAGGCGTCGGCGTTCCTGAGGGACCCGAAGGCGAACAAGCGCCGCGTCCTGATCGACGAGCTGCTGAAACGGAAGGAGTTCGCCGTCTACTGGGCGATGAAGTGGAGCGATCTGCTCCGCGTGAAGGCGGAGTTCCCGATCAACCTGTGGCCGAATGCGGCCCAGGCGTACCACCTGTGGATCCAGACGAGCATCCGCGACAACACGCCGTACGACCGGTTCGTTCGGGAGCAGATCACGGCCAGCGGCAGCAACTTCCGCGTTCCGCCGGTCAACTTCTACCGGGCCGTGCAGAGCACCGACCCGCCCACCATCGCCAGGGCGGTGGCGCTGACGTTCATGGGCTCGCGGGCCGAGAAGTGGAAGAAGGGCCGCCTGGAGGGCATGGCGGGGTTCTTCTCGCACGTCGGCTACAAGCGGACGCAGGAATGGAAGGAGGAGGTGGTCTTCTTCGATTCGATCAAGGCCGCCAAGGACGCCGCCGAAGGCAAGCTGCCCGAGGCGGTCTTACCCGACGGCACGTCGGTCAAGCTCTCGCCCCGGAAGGACCCTCGCGAGGTCTTCGCCGACTGGCTGATCGCCCCGAAGAACCCGTGGTTCGCGCGGACCGTCGTCAACCGCCTCTGGTGCTGGCTGGTGGGGCGGGGCATCGTGCACGAGCCGGACGACATCCGGCCGGACAATCCCCCGAGCAACCCGGAGCTGCTCGCCGCGCTGGAGAAGGAGCTGGTCTCGACGCGGTACAACCTGAAGCACGTCTACCGGCTGATCCTGAACTCGAAGACGTATCAGCTCTCCTGCGTTGCCCGCAGCGACGACCCCAATGCCGCGGCGCAGTTCGCCCATTACCCGATCCGCCGGCTGGAGGCGGAGGTGCTGATCGACGCGCTGTGCCAGATCACCGGGACGACGGAGCAGTACTCCAGCCGCATCCCGGAGCCCTTCACGTTCATCCCCGAGGATCGCCGGTCGATCGCGCTGCCGGACGGGAGCATCACGAGCTCGTTCCTGGAGATGTTCGGCCGCCCGTCGCGGGACACGGGCCTGGAGTCGGAGCGGAACAACAATCCGTCGGACCGCCAGCGGCTTCACATGCTCAACTCGAGCCACATTCGGCTGAAGGTGGAGCAGAGCAAGAAGCTGCGGCCGCTGCTGGCGTTCGGCAAGGGCGGTCCGCGACGGAGCGTGGTGGGGCTGTACCTGGTGATCCTGTCCCGGTTTCCTACCGAGAAGGAGCTGAAGGCCGTCGAGGCCTACGCGAAATCGGGCAAGATGAAGGGGCGGGAGGCCCTGATGGACCTGACATGGGCGCTGATCAACAGCAGCGAGTTTCTATACCGGCATTGAGCCCTGGAGCAGATGGCCGATATCGTGAGAGGAAAGCGGCCAGACAACACGCAAGGCGAGGTGACAGCATGAACGCGGAACATCATTCGGATGACGGGTCGTTCGGGCAGGGCTCACAGGCCCGGTCGCGGGCATCCGGCGGGGCGCCGCTGTCCCGGCGGGCCGTCCTGCGCGGCGGGCTGTACGGTGCGGCCGGGCTTCTGCTCGCCGGCCGGGCCGGCCGGGCCGCCGTTGTCCCCCCCAAGCCCAAAGCGGCCAAGGCCAAGTCCGTCATCCAGATCTGGCTGTGGGGCGGGCCGGCCCACATCGACACGTTCGACCCCAAACCCGACGCCGGGTACGACTACTGCGGGTCGCTGAAGAGCCCGATCGAGACCAACGTCAGCGGCATCCGGATCGGCGAGCTGCTGCCGCTGCTGGCCCAGCAGGCGGACAAGTACTCCATCATCCGCAGCATGACCCACGGCGTGAACGGTCACGAGACGGCCTCGTACATGACGCAGACCGGCCGGAAGGCCGGCGGGCGAATCGTCTACCCCTGCGTCGGGGCCGTCGTCTCGAAGTTCAGGGGCTACGCGGCGGGCTACAAGAGCCTCATCCCGCCCTACATCGTGCTGACGCAGCCGCAGGGACGGTTCTCCGAGGCGGGGTTCCTCAACTCGAGCTACAAGCCCTTTGCCACCGGCGGCGACCCGGGGAAGGCCCAGTTCGTCGTGGAAGGCATCGTCGCCCCGGGCATCACGCGGGAGCGGCAGCGGGCCCGCCGCGATCTGCTGCTCGAGCTGGACGCGCTGCGCGGCGCGATGAAGGGCGACGCGAAGCTCGACGCGCTGATGAAGACCGAGGCGAAGGCCTACGACCTGATCCTCGGCGACGCGGGGAAGGTCTTCGATCTGTCGGAGGAGAAGGAGGAGCTGCGCGACGAGTACGGCCGCAGCACGTTCGGGCAGTCGTGCCTGATGGCGCGCCGCCTGGTCGAGCGCGGCGTGCCGTACGTCACGATCAACTCCCGGGGCTGGGACACGCACAAACTGCACTTCCAGGCGATGCGGCGTCTGCTGCCTCAGTTGGACAGCGGCATGGCGACGCTGCTGCGGGACCTGAAGGACCGCGGGCTGCTGGACAGCACGATCGTCTGGTGCAGCGGCGAGTTCGGCAGGAGGCCGAAGGTCGACTGGGGCTCGCCGTGGAACGGCGGGCGGGGCCACTTCGGCCCGGTCTTCTCCGCCGTCGTCGCCGGCGGGGGCTTCAAGGGCGGGCACGTCGTCGGGGCCTCCGACGCCAAGGGCGAGACCGTCAAGGACCGCCCCGTCTACCCGTGGGACCTGATCGGAAGCATGTACGAACTGCTGGGCATCGACCCGAACGCCCGGCTGGGCCGGACCCAGGGCATCGACGTGCTCGCCACGCCGTCCGCCAAGGAAGGCTACAAGACCGGCGGGCGACTCTCAGAGATCATGTGAGCGATGGAGTCTACCATGACCAGCCGATTCCGATCGCACGTGGCCCTGTCGCTGGCGACCTTCGCCGCGTTCGCGTCCGTGGCGATCGCGCAGCAGAGCCCGGATATCGGCTATGCCTACCCCGCCGGAGGCCGGCAGGGAACCGAGATCGAGATCACCGTCGGCGGGCAGCGGCTCAAGGGGGTCCAGGGCGCGATCATCTCCGGCCGCGGCGTCGAGGCCAGGGTCATCGAATACACCAAGCCGCTGACGAGGAAGCAGCTCAATGACCTGAACAAGAAGCTCAGGCAGTTGAGGGCGATCCAGAAGAAGAGGCAGGCCACCCGGAAGAAGGGCCGTCGCGTCAGCGCGGCCGGGCCCGACCCGGCCAAGACGTTCAAGGCCGCCGCGATGGCCCTGGGGCTGGACCTGGACCTGAAGAGCTTCACCGAGCTGAGGAAGAAGCAGTCGGACCCGAAGCGGCAGCCGAACCCGCAGCTCGCCGAAACCGTCACCCTCTACGTCACGGTCGCCGAGGACGCCAGGCCCGGCATGCGGGAGCTGCGGCTGAAGACGGGCGCGGGGGTCTCCAACCCGCTCTACATCCACGTCGGCCAATGCCAGGAGCACGCCGAGCGGGAGCCGAACAACAAGACGCCCGACAGCGGCGTCCCCGAGTTCCTGCCGACCGTCATCAACGGCCAGATCCTGCCCGGTGACGTGGACCGGTTCCGTTTCCGCGCCACGCGGGGCACGCGACTGGTCGCCGCCGTCAGCGCGCGGCAGCTCGTGCCCTACCTCGCCGACGCCGTGCCCGGCTGGTTCCAGGCCACGCTGACCCTCTTCGACGCCGAGGGCAACGAGGTGGCCTATACCGACGACTTCCGCTTCCATCCCGACCCGGTCATCTACTACGAGATCCCCGCCACCGGCGAGTACGTCATCGAGATCAAGGACGCCATCTACCGCGGGCGCGAGGATTTCGTCTATCGCATCGTCCTCGGCGAGGTGCCGTTCGTCACGAGCATCTTTCCCCTGGGCGGCCGGGCCGGCGTCGAGACGCCCGTGGAGCTGACGGGCTGGAACCTCCCGGCCGGCGGGCTGAAGCTGGGCGCCGACCAGAGCGGGCCGCGGGTCCTCCCGATCACCGTGAGCAAGAGGCGGCACGTGTCCAACCGCGTGGCCTTCGCCCTGGACACGCTGCCGGAGTGCAGGGAGAAGGCCGAGTCGAACGCCGAGCGGCCCGCCGCGCAGCAAGTGAAGGTCCCGATGATCGTCAACGGGCGGATCGACCGTCCCGGCGACTGGGACGTCTTCGCCTTCGACGGCCGAGCCGGCGACGAGGTCGTCGCGGAGGTCCAGGCACGCCGGCTGGGCTCCCCGCTGGACTCGCTGCTGAGGCTGACCGACGCGTCGGGCAGGCAACTGGCGGTCAACGACGACCACGAGGACAAAGGCGCGGGGCTGACCACGCACCAGGCGGATTCGCGGGTCAGCGTCAAGCTGCCGGCCGACGGGACCTACCTGCTGCACCTGGGCGACACGCAGAAGAAGGGCGGCAGGGCGTACGGGTACCGCCTGCGCATCAGCCAGCGCCGGCCCGACTTCCAACTGCGCGTCGTGCCCAGCAGCATCAACGCTCGCGGCGGCATGACCGTGCCGATCGCCGTCCACGCCCTGCACAAGGACGGATTCTCGGGCGACATCACGTTGAGGCTGCGGGGCGCGCCGCGTGGATTCATCCTGAGTGGCGGCTGGATCCCGGCCGGCCGGGACAAGGCCCGGCTGACGCTGACCGTGCCCACCTACCCGCAGAAGCGGCCGGTCAACCTCCGCCTCGAAGGCAGCGCGACGGTCGATGGCGAGCGGATCGTCCGGGCGGCCGTGCCCGCCGAAGACATGATGCAGGCGTTCATCTACCGCCATCTCGTGCCCACGGAGAACTGGATGGTCTCCGTCAGCGGGCGCCAGCGATACGGGCCTCCGCTGAAGTACCACGAGAAGGAGCCCGTCAAGCTGCCCGTCGGCGGGACGGCGCGGGTGCTGCTTTCGGCCACCAGGGGGCCGTTTGTACAGAAAGTCCAGTTGGAGCTGAGCGATCCGCCGGAGGGCATCGCGGTCGAGAAGGTCTCTTCCGACCGGCGGGGCGTTTCGCTCGTGCTGAGCGCCGACGGGAAGAAAACCAAGCCCGGCCTGAAGGGCAACCTGATCGTCAACGCCTTCACCGTGAGGGCCGTCAAGAACAAGGAAGGCAAGCCGACGGGCAGGAACCGGCGGATCGCCATGGGCACCGTCCCGGCCATCCCGTTCGAGATCGTGGGCCCTGCCGTCATAACCACTTCCGCCAAGCCCTGATTCTCCGATCGGCCGGCCCCGCGGGCCGCGTCAGGGAATCTATGGCTCTGTGATAGAGACGCCCGCCGCAGATGACGTTGGCAACCGGGCCATGGCGCGATCCGCCCTGTACTGCCAACGTTCCGTTTGTTGCTTTCCTGCCTCCTCAAGAGAATCCGTGGGCGAGCGCCGCCTCGGCGAGGCCCCGAAGCGCAGGATGGAGAGCAACTCCCAACGCCTCGAGCGCCCGAAAGCCGCGCGTTTTTCTCGCGGCGAGTTCCGCCTTGTTGTTCAGGCCCTCCCCCACGGCGGCGTCCGGGGGACCAGCCCCCCGGACCCCCCCCGGGGTTTTCAAGGCATCGCTCAGGTGTCCGATGGCGATGGGGGCAGACGGCCTGCGACGACGCAAGCCGCAAAGGGTCGGATGCACCATCGGACACCTGAGTCATGCCTCAGAAAACCCCGCGCCGCAGCCGCGTCTTCTTCGGGCACGCGGCCAGACGCATCTCGGTCCCACAGGCAGACCTCGCGCCGAGGAAACGACGCACACATTCCCTGGCAGAGCCGTTTTCCTGAGGAAGTCTCGGCATGCCGTAGAAAGAAGACTCGCTCCACTCAGGATTCATCACATCATGCCATTCAGGCCCGGGAAAGGGGACTGCCCCCGCGGCGCAGCGGAGGGCGCTGCCCCCTTTCGCGGCCTCACGCGAGGGAAAGACCGATGGGTCGCCGCCCAGTTCGGGCGAATCTTCGAGCCGCGCGGGGGGGGCGAATTGCGCGGCGGCCTGGGCCATTCCGGCAGGGCAGGGATGCCGTCGTCTGACGGACACAGCCTCTCGCGTTGTCGCCCGCCGACGGGTATCATGTGGCCTCTGCCACGCAGACGGAGTAGAAAAACCCCTAACGTCTTGGTAAACGCGGTGTCTGCACGAATGGACGGAAGCGGCGACGAGCGGGCAGGCCCCGACGACGGGCAACTCGTTCGAGCCACCCGGCGCGGCGACCTCGGGGCCTTCGAGGCGCTCGTGGGCCGATATCAGCGGCAAGCCACCGCCGTGGCCTTCCGTCTGCTGAACAGCCGCGAGGACGCCATGGACGTCGTGCAGGACGCATTTCTGCGGGCCTATGAGAGGCTCGACACGCTTTCGAAGCCGAGGCGATTCGGGCCGTGGCTGCTGCGGATCGTCAGCAACCTGTCGCTGAACTTCCGCCGGGCGAGGGCCCTGCGGCGGGCCGAGCCGCTTCAGTGGACGGATGAGCCCGACGGGCAGCACGGGCGGACGGCGCGGCCGGACCCGTCGGCCGTCCAGCCCGCCGAAGAGGCGTCGGCCCGGGAGATGTCGACGCTGCTGGCCGACGCGGTCGCGCGCCTGCCCGACAGGCAGCGGCAGGCGCTGGTGCTGTTCGCGTTGGAGCAGATGCCGCAGAAGGAAATCGCCGAGATGCTCGGGTGCAGCGTAGAGGCCGTCAAGTGGCACGTCTTCGCCGCCCGAAAGAAGCTCAAGGAACAGTTTGCCGATTACCTCTGACGAGGGATCCTCACATGGACGAGCCGAACAAGGACAACGAGCTGGAGTTGCTCCTCTGCGAGTACCTCGACGGTCAGCTCGGCGCCCGCCGGCAGGCGAGGCTCGAGAAACGCCTCGCCGCCGACGCCGAGCTGCGGGAACAGCTGCGCAAGTACGCCGCCCTCGACGGCCACCTGGCCGAGCTGGCCGGCGGCGAGGTCGAGGGCGTCGACTACGAACGCCAACGCGCCGAGATCATCGCCGCCGTCGAACGGAAGGCCCTGCTCGATGCCCCCATCCGCCGGCCGATCCTCCTGAGGCCGGCCTTCGGCGCCTTGGCCGCCGCGGCCGTGCTGCTGCTGGCCGTCGGCGCCGGGTGGCTGCTGCTCAGGCCCCCCGCACGTCCCGATCCCGCGGCCGCGTCGGTCAGCGTCGAACTCCTGCGCTCCACGCCCGCCCCGTCGGGTGTCGTGGAGGTGTCGGTGCATGTCTCCCCGGTCGGGCTCGACGAGTTGGTCGTGGACCCCGACGCGCCGACGGCGGCGGGCGCCCCTGGAGGCTCCATCGTCGTCTCCGTGGGCGCCGGCCCGACGCGAAGACCGCCCCCCACCGTGCCGATGGTGATCTACTGACCCGCAGATCCGCGACTTGTCGCCTGCCCGCCGGCACCGGCGGGGGAAGAACCGGGCAAGGGAGAAACGAGATGATCCAAGCTGTCAAGACGATCGCCCTGGCCTCGCTGGTGGTGGGGGCCCTGACGGCCCCGACGGGCGCCCAGGGCCGAATCAACCTCCAGGTCGCCCTCGACAAGCCCGTCGATCTGGAGGTCACCGACGCCCCGATCGGGGAGGTCTTCCAGCGCCTCACAAAGGCCACCGGCGTCAAGTTCCTCATCGGCGAGGACGTCTTCGCCTGCCTGCCCTACGGCAGCCAGACGCGCCTGGCGGTCAAGCTGAAGAACGTCACGCTCCGCAACGCCCTCTCGCCGATGCTCGCGCCGCAGGCGATGGAGTGGATCGTCGAGACCGACGCCGTCCGCATCCTGCCCACCCCCGCCCTGCTCCGCATGACCCGGCGGGCGACCTACGACGAGCTTCGCATCCTGGGCAAGCTCCACTCGACGAAGGTCCTGCCGACCGACCAGGCCGGGCCCGTCATCGACCAGCTCCGCAAGGCCGTCGACAACAAGGACCTCGACATCGTCTTCCACGTGGAGACCGACCGCCCCGGCGCGCAGAAACGGGCCGAACGCGCCCTGCCCTGCACGGCGTCGGCCTGGCTGGACATGCTCAGCCACGGGCGCGGGTGGACCTGGTACCTCTGGGGCGACGACATCCTCATCGTCGACCGGAAGATGCAGATTGAGCGCCAGCTCCGCCGGCTGGTCACGCTGCGTCACGACAGCGCCCGGCTGGTCAACGTCCTGCTGGAGTTGGCCAGGCTCGGGCGCGTCAAGCTCCAGCTCGACCCCGGCGTGCTCGACCTGGTTTCCGCCGAGACGAAGAGCAACTTCAGCCTCATCATGACCGACGTGACGATCTCGCAGGCCCTGGAGGTCATCAGCGGGGCGACCGGGCTGATCTTCGTCCGCACGCCGGAGGGCCTCCGCGTCGAGGCGTCCGAGCGCTTACGGAAGCCGGGCATCGGCGTCGCGGCGCAGCAGAAGCGCTCGTCCTTCTTCATCAAGAAGCCCGTCACCCTCCCCGACGGGTCTATCATCGACATCATCCTCCGCGCCGAGGACCTGCCCGAGGGCATCCAGGAGGCCATCAACGCCGAACGCGAGAAGCTCTTCAAGCTGCTGATCGAGAAGTACGGCCCGACGACCCGCCCGGCGACGACCCAACCGACGAAGTAGCGCCCGACAAAAGGGGACTGGCTCCGCAGCGAAGCGCAGGTGCCTGCCCCCTGTTCCTGCGCCTCGGCTGCACGTCTGCGGATTGACGATCCACTGTCCCCGCCCCCGGGATCGGCCGATAAGACCTCCATCGCCGCGCGGGCTTGTACTCGCTGCGGCGTGTGCGTATGATACGCGGCTTGCGGCCGCGCCTGGCGGCGGGAACCGATACCCCCGACCCGACCGGCCGGCACGTTGGTGAAAGGCCCGATCAAATGGCGAACGACAGCGGCGAACTGATGGAGAAGCTCGTTGCCCTCTGCAAGCGCAG
>Ga0180438_10008230_pt1 | contig 13313 bp, 9 predicted proteins | sample SS_ome_12_FD_132455 | JGI IMG/M metagenome (GOLD analysis project Ga0180438, IMG submission 132455) | Hypersaline lake sediment archaeal communities from the Salton Sea, California, USA - SS_3_D_2 metaG | ecosystem: Environmental > Aquatic > Non-marine Saline and Alkaline > Hypersaline >... | reverse complement strand
GCGTCCCATGAAGCGTTTGATCGAGAAGATGGTGTTCTGGGGGTTGGTGATGGCCTGACGTTTGGCCACCTGCCCGACCAGCCGCTCCCCGGACTTGGTGAAGGCCACCACCGAAGGGGTGGTGCGCCCGCCTTCCGCGTTGGGGATGACGGTCGGATCACCGCCCTCCATCACGGCGACGCAGCTGTTGGTGGTGCCCAGGTCGATGCCGATGGTTTTTCCCATGATCGTTTCCTCCTTATTCCGGTTTTTGTGTATAAACCAACAGGCAGGGATCATTCTGCCTCCCCCGATATTCATCGAACGGGGAGAAGAAGATCCCTGCCCGCTGTCGTGCTACGGCAACTGTTTCGCGCCGTCTGAGTTACTTGACCTCGATGGGGATCTCCTTGGGCTTGACTTCCTCGGCCTTGGGCAGCGCGATGTGCAGCACCCCGTCACGGTAACTGGCCTTGATCTTGTCGGACTGGACGGGCACCGGCAGCTCGAAGGACCGGGCGAAGGATCCGTAGCTTCTCTCCCAGCGGTGATAGTTCTCGTCCTTCACTTCTTTCTCCTGCTTCTTCTCACCCTTCAGGCTGAGGACGTTGTGTTCCAGCGAGACCTTGATGTCTTCCTTCTTCATCCCCGGGACCTCCACGTCGACGAACAGGTTGTCATTGTCCTCGGAGATATCGACCGCCGGAACCCAGCGCCCCTCGGCGCCCTTAACCGGCGCACGACCGAAGAAATCGTCGAACAGACGGTTCATCTCATCCTGAATGCTGATCATGTTTCCGTAGGGTCTCCACCTCATGATGGCCATTGTATTCACCTCCGATATGTGGTGAGGAGGATCACTTCACCTCGATGGGGATCTCCTTGGGCTTGACCTCCTCGGCCTTGGGCAACTGGACGTGCAGCACCCCATTGCGGTAGTTGGCCTTGATCTTGCCGGCCTCCACAGGGATGGGCAGCTCGAAGGCCCGGGAGAAAGACCCGTAGCAACGTTCCCAGCGGTGATAGTTCTCCTCCTTGATCTCCTTGTCCTGCTTCTTCTCGCCCTTGAGACTGAGCACGTTGTGCTCCAGGGAGACCTTGATATCCTCCTTCTTCATCCCCGGGACCTCGACCTCGACATACAGATTGTCCTCATCCTCGGAGATATCGACCGCCGGAACCCAGCGGCACTCCTCGCGTCCCAGAGAGGCCCGGGCCAGAAGATCGTCTGCCAGCCCTCCCCAGGGTTTCCATCTGATGATCGCCATCTCGGTTCACCTCCTTTTGATGTTCTCGACACGTTTTTCGGGTTCGCTGAAAGAGATGTTGCAATGGCCGTGCCAGAATTGGAAAGTAGCCGGCTGAGGTTTTTAAAAACCTGTTTTCCAACAAGTTAGGCAGCAGATATTTTTATCGGCGTCGGGTGGCGGTGAATCCGAGAGAATAAAAATGCCATTCTGGCAACATCGAATGCGCCAAAATGGCATTTCTTCTGTCCGAGAAGAGACTTTTGGCAAAAATTCTGCCAAAATGGCGGATTGGAGATTGCCGAGGATAGGAAGGAACGAGATAACGATATAGTTACCGAGGTGTTAGATGTGAATTCAAGCCAGGCGTCGGGGGTCGGGGGATGGCCACAGATCGGCCGATGACTCAGGCGTGAGCCCTGCTTTTCAGATAGGCCGCCATCCGGGGGAAGTACTCATCGAAGGGGAGAACCTCGATGCCGCTGTCCTGCAGGGCTGTCGAGGTGTGGGCGGTGTCAAATCTTGGGAGGCCGGCGAGATAGGGGCGGTACAGTCCGATCTCGTTGGCCATCTGCTGTTGTTCTTCGGAGAGGCCGTTCTGGTGTCGGGACATCAAGGCATCGAACTGTTCTCCGGGAAGGATAGCAAACGGCTCGGTGCCGAAATGGCGGGCGGTCAGATCTCTGATCCGGCCCAGAGAGGTCAGGTGGTCGATCCCGGCGGTGAGGTGATAACATCTCCCCACACTGCCGCCATCCCGGGAGATGATCTGCATGGCCCGGATGCAGTAGTCCAGCGGGACCAGATCCATCAAGGCATCAGGATCACCGGGCAGGGCCTTCAGGGTGCCCTGCCGGACCATCTCCAGAACCCGGTAGAAGGCGCTGTGAGGGGAGATACGACCGGTGGAAGCTTCGCCGATGACGATGCTTGGCCGGAAGACGGTGATGGGCAGCCGGGACCAGTGCTTCCGGACCAGCCTTTCGGCCTCCATCTTGCTGCGCTCATAGGTGTTGTGGTGCTCCTGACCCTCGTCCAGCTGATCCTCTTTGATCAGTCCCTGGCGCCGGCCGGATACATAGGCGGTGCCGACATAGTCCAGTTTCTCCAGTTTCGGGCATCGCCGGGCCAGGGCCAGGATCTTCTCGGTGCCCCCGACATTGATCCGGCGGGCCTCGTCGAGGTCCAGGTCGAACCGGGCCGCGGCGGCGCAATGGATGATGTGACTGATCGAGCCGCTCAATCGCCTGTAGCCGGCCGGGTTCAGCCCCAGATCCGGCAGCATGAGGTCGCCCTCCAGGACCTCGATCCGGCCGAGATGATCGGATGGCGCGCCATCCGGGTACAGGGTCTCGAGGGCCTCTTCCAGCCGGCTTTGAGGGTCCTGGTCCCGCCGGGGCCTGATCAGGAGATGGAGTCGGGCGTCGGTGGTCTCCAGCCAGTGCTGGAGCAGGCCGCTGCCGATAAATCCGGTGGCGCCGGTGAGAAAGAGTTCGGACGGCATGGGCACACCTTTCGTTGACGGAGAGAGCCCTCTTCCAGGGAGGATCCCCTCACCGATGGGAAAAGACCATCTCAGCGGCTGGAGAAAAGCCGGTACATTTTTTCGATGCGGCTAGAGTACCGCTCCAGGACCTTTCTTCTTCTGACCTTGAGGGTGGGCGTCAACAGGCCGTTCCCGACCGTGAAGGATTCCTCGATCAGGGTGAAATCCTTGACCTGTTCGTACCTGGTGAGATCGGCGTTGAGCCGGGCGATCTCGGCGGCGAACAGTTCCCTGACCGCCGGGGCTCTCAGCAGGGCGGCTGTATCGTCCGCCGGGAGGCCGTTTTCGGCAGCCCACCGCCTGACCGCCTCCAGGCGCGGCACGATCAGGGCGGTGATGTACTTTCGCCCGTCACCGATGAGGATCGTCTGCTCCACGTAGGGGCTTTCGGCCAGTATGCGCTCGATCGGCGCCGGGGCCACGTTCTTGCCGTATGAGGTGACCAGAAGCTCCTTGATTCTGCCGGTGATGATCAGGTTCCCATCGTCGTCGAACCGACCCTGATCGCCGGTGTGAAACCAGCCCTCCCGGTCGATGGCCGCGCCCGTCTGTTCCGGTTTGCGGAAATACTCCTGCATCACGTTGGGCCCCCTGACCAGGATCTCGTCGTTCTCCCCGATGCGCACCTCCACACCGTCCAGCGGTTTGCCCACTGTGCCCAGCCGGTTGTCCTCCGCCGACCGGCAGGTGACCACCGGCGAGGTCTCGGTCAGGCCGTACCCCTGGATAATGTTGAATCCCAGGACGTGGAGTGTCTTTTCGATCCCCTGGTCCAGGGCCGCGCCGCCGGAGACCAGCAGCCGCAGCCGTCCGCCGGCGATGCGGCGGAATTTGGCGGCCACCAGGCGGTCATAGAGGGGCTTCCGGAGCCTCAGTGTCAGCGGGACCTTGAGCCCCTGGTCGGCTCGGTGGCGGTATTCCTGAAGACAGCCGAGGGCGGCCGTGACCAGGCGCTGCCGCAGCGCGCTGCTCTCATGAATCCGCTGGCTGACCGCCTGATAGACCTTTTCGATGATCCGCGGCACGGCGATCAGGATGGTCGGCTGGACCAGCTTGATGTCGTCGACAATGGTGGTCAGGTCCTGGGCATAGGCGATGCCGGCGCCGGCGAACAGAAAGGTGTAGTACCCGCAGGTTCGCTCGAACATGTGGCACAGGGGCAGATAGGAAAGAATGATGTCCTCGGATGTGAAGTGGAAGCGTCTCATCGCCGCCAGGGCATTGGAGACGATATTGGCGTGGGTCAGCACGGCGCCCTTGGGTTCTCCGGTGGTGCCGGAGGTGTACACGATGGTGGCGGGATCCTCCGGGGAGATCTCAGGAAAGCCCCGGGAAAGGCTTTCGGTACCGGCCGATCGGTCATCGGCCAGCAGATCGGAGAAGATGTGGTGCTCCCGGCCGCCGGATGCTGCAGAGTCCTCGAACAGGACCACCTGAGCCAGTGAAGGGCACCCTTCGGCTGCCGGCCTCAGGCCGGACCACAGCCCGGCGTCCTGGACGAAGAGCAGCCTGGCGCCCGAATCGTTGATGATGTCGGCCACGGCAGCCGGGGGGAGTGTCTGATAGATCGGCACCACCACGCCCCCCAGCCGGAGAACGGCCAGGTCGGCCATGGCCCATTCCGGCCGGTTGCGGGAATAGATGGCCGCCCGGTCCCCGGCTGAGAGGCCCAGCCCCCTCAGGGCCCCGGCCAGGCGGTCGACACGCTCCTTCAGCCGGCGGTAGGTGATCCCGGCGTAGCAGCCGCCCGGTTCCCTGGACATCAGGGCCGTGCGATGGGGATATCGGGCGGCGCTGTCGAGAAAAAGCCGGCAGATGGTGCGGCCGGGGGGGCGGTCGGCCTGCTGTGTTTTCCGAGTCTCCATGGTCCTCTCACGTTCGGGAATAAGCCGGCGCGGCGGGGCGGCCGATGTTGGCCCAGCGCCTCTCCACGAACACGAACCACCAACACGAACACGGTTTTTTCAACCGTTCAGGCCGTACATCTGAATCTTGCGGTACAGCGTGCGCTCCCCGATGCCCAGCAGTTTAGCGGCCTTCTTGCGGTTGCCGCCGACGTGATCCAGGGTCCTGCGGATCATCTCCCGCTCCACCCGGGCCATATCGGTGCCCACCGGGAACTCGATATTCTCCCCTTCCGCTCCGGAGCCGGTCTTCTGAGTCTCCTCCGGCGCTTCCCCCTCGACCCAATCGACATGGTGGGAATCGACCTCCATCGGGGAGGAAGCGATCCGTCCTTCCGCCAGCAGATCCTTCAGCTCGGCCACGTCGGCCCGCAGCCCCAGAAGCGTCTTGTAAATGATCTCCCGCTCGGCCTGTTCGTGGGTCTTTTCCACCCGGATGGGCAGATTGGTGCCGGGAGCCGTCCGGGGATTGAGATATTTGGGGACGTCCTGAGGGCCGATCTCCCGCTCCGGGGCCAGCACGATGAGGTTCTCGATCAGATTGCGCAGCTCGCGGACGTTCCCCGGCCAGCGATACTGTTTGAGAATCTCCATGGCCTCCGTGGAGATGCCCTGGAAGCGTTCCTTGCGGTCGAGGTTGGATTGCCGGATGAAATGATCCACCAGCAGGGGGATGTCGTCGGCCCGCTGGCGCAGGGCGGGGATCCGGATGATGACCACGTTGAGCCGGTAGAAAAGGTCCTCCCGGAACTGGCCCTCATCGACGGCCTCCTCCAGGTCGCGGTTGGTGGCCGCGATCAGCCGCACGTCCACCGTGATCGGGCTGGTGCCGCCGACGCGCATAAACTCCCGCTGTTCAAGAACCCGCAGCAGCCTCACCTGAGTGGTGGGGGGCAGCTCGGAGACCTCGTCGAGAAACAGGGTGCCGCCGTCGGCCAGCTCGAAGCGCCCCTCCCGACGGCTGATCGCCCCGGTGAAAGCGCCTTTCTCGTGCCCGAACAGCTCGCTGTCCAGAACCCCCTCGGCCAGGGCGCCGCAGTTGATGGCCAGAAACGGTTTGTTCCGCCGGGAGCTCTTCAGATGCAGGGCCCGGGCGACCAGCTCCTTTCCGGTGCCGCTCTCGCCGACCACCATGACGGTGACGTCGGTCGGCCCGATCTGCTCGATGGTCTCGTAGATCCGCCGCATGGCCGGGGTGTTGCCGACCAGGCCGACGCCCTGTAGGAAATCGCGGCGCTGCCGGATCCTCTCGATCGTCCGGTTGATATTGCCGGGCCTGAGTGGCCGCGGAAAGAGATCGTCGGCCCCGGAGCGGAATGCCCGGGCCGCCAGGCTCTCCCCGCCGCCCTCGGAGATGACCAGGACCGTGGAGCGGGGGTTCTCGTCGCGGGCCAGCTTGATCAGACCCAGCCCATCGCTGTCGGGAAGGGACAGGTCCAGCAGAAGGACGTCGTGGGTGCCGCTGCGGAGCTGTTTTCGGGCCTGGCTGCCGTTGGCCGCCTCGGTGATCCGGTACCCCCGGCCGGCGAAATGATCTCTGATCAGGGCGCGTTCCTGCGGATCGCTGTCCACCAGCAGCAGGGTTTCTGTGGTGCTGTCTTCAGCCATATTCTTCTCTCCGCCGCGTAGAATCGCCCGCCCGGCTGGCACGGAGGACCGGATGTATCGAGGATGAGCCGGATCCGGACGCTCCGCCGGCTTCAGGAGACCGCCCGGGCGAAAAGATCATACTCGGAGTAAGCCTCTGCCCTGGCCGTGACGAAACGGCCGTGGGTCAGGCCCTCACCGGCCAGGTAGACCATGCCATCGATATCCGGGGCCTCCCCCCGGCTGCGGCCGGCCGCGGACCACTCCTGACCGGTTTCATCGGGGGCACCTGTATCGGGTATGACGGCGTCCACCAGAACCTCCAGCTCCTGCCCCATCATGCTTCGATGGTGCTCCAGGGAGATCTGCTGTTGCAGCTGCAGCAGCTGGTCCAGACGCCGGTCGGCCACGCCCTGTCTGGGCCGCCCGGGCATCCCGGCCGCCGGCGTGCCCTCCTCCGGCGAATAGGAGAAGGCGCCCAGTTTCTCGAAGCGGTGGCGTTCGACAAAGGTCATCAGCTGTTGAAAATGCTCCTCCGTCTCACCCGGCAGGCCGACGATGAAGGTGGTCCGCAGGGTCAGATCCGGGATCCCGGTCCGCAGCTTCTCGATCAAACCCTCGATCTGTTCCCCGGTGATCCGGCGGTTCATGGCCGCCAGGAGGTCATCGCAGACGTGCTGCAGGGGCAGGTCCAGGTAGTTGCAGACCTTCTCCTCCCGGGCCAGGGTCTCGATCAGCTCGTCGTCATAATGAGCCGGATGAGTGTACATCAGCCGGATCCAGCGCAGCCCGTCGATCTTGCCCAGCCGTTCGAGCAGCTCCGGCAGTTGCGGACCGCCGGGGAGATCCCGGCCATACAGGGTCGTGTCCTGGGCGATGATGATCAGCTCCCGGACGCCCCGATCGGCCAGCTCCCGGGCCTCCTCTTCCAGCACCTCCAATCTCCGGCTGCGGTATCGCCCCCGGATGATGGGGATGGCGCAATAGGCGCAGCGGTTATCGCAGCCGTCGGCGATCTTGAGATAGGCGCTGTGCGGGACGGTGAGCCGTTTTCTGGGGATGCGCTCCTCGATCAGGCCGTCGGGATCGGGGATCAGGCAGGGCCGCTTGTTGCGGCCGTCCAGAATCTGGTTACAGACGTCGACGATCTCGTCCTGGCCGCCGATGCCCAGAAAGGCGTCCACCTCCGGCAGCTGCTCCCACAGGGACCGGGGATAGCGCTGCGACAGGCAGCCGGTGACCACCAGGCCGCGGCAGCGCCCGGCCCGCCTGTGGACGATCATCTCGCCGATGGTGTCGAGCGATTCCTGGCGGGCCTGCTCGATGAAACCGCAGGTATTGACCAGGATCAGCTCGGCCTGCTCCGGCTCCAGCTCGAGCCGGTAGCCGGCCCCCTCCAGGGCGGCGGCCAGCCGCTCGGCGTCGACCAGGTTCTTGGGGCAGCCCAGGTTGATGATGGAGAAGGTCGCGGGCATGGGCTCACCTCATCATGACCATCTTGATCACGTCCTCGAAACCGCCGGCCACCAGCTTGCAGAAATAGACCCCGCTGGTCAGCACCTTGCCCTTGCTGTCCCGCCCGTCCCAGGAGATGGTGTACCCGCCGGCCTTCTGACCGCGGTCCAGCAGAAGCCGCTTCTCCCGCCCCAGGGTGTCGAAGATGCGGATGGTGACCCGGCCGTCGCGGGGAAGATCGAAGCGGATGACCGTGCTGCTGTTGAACGGGTTGGGGTAGTTCTGGAACAGGGCGTAGCTGCTGGGTACCGATCCGCCCTGGGCGACCGGCTCAGCGGTGGTCGGGGCGGCCCCCAGGCGGGCCACGAAGGCGTCCTGACCGCCGCGATGGACCGAGCGCAGAGACTGGGAGATGATCGGGAAATCGGCCGACTCGGTCCAGCCGGTCAGAAAGACGTTGCCGGCCCGGTCTATGACCAGATCGGAGCTCTGGTCGTGACCCCGGCCGCCCAGCAGGGCGGTGCCGACCAGGTGGGCCCCGGAAGGATCCAGCTGGGCAAAAAAGGCGTTCGTTCGGCCGAGGATGGTCGTATCGGAAACCCCCGCGACGGTGGGAAATCCGCCGCCCTCGGTCCAGCCGCAGAGGGAGACGATACCGGCCGCATCCAGGGCCATGCCGGTGATCCGGTCCGGACCGGGACCGCCCAGGTGGGTGGCATAGAGCAGATCTTTTCCGGCGTCGTCGAGCCGGGCCACGAAGCCGTCCCCTTCGAGGACGCCGGCCCGGTGATTGGGGGACCGATCGAAGGCCTCCTCGGTGGTCGGAAGATCGGGGGATTGGGTCCACCCGGCCAGATAAGCGCTGCCGGCGGGATCGACGGCCACGCAGGCGGCCTCCTCCCGGCGGCTGCCGCCCAGCCGGACCGAGAAGATCAGCTCGCTGCCCTCGGGGCTCAGCCCGACCAGACAGGCGTCGCCGGGATCGTCGGCTCTGGCCGAGTCTCCGAAGACAATCGTGGCCGGGAAATCGGCCCCATCGGTCGTCACCGCCACCCTGGCCTGCCCCTGACGATCCACGGCGATGTCGACCCCCTGATCGGCGCCGGTGCCGCCCAGGAAGGTGGCATAGAGCAGTCTTTTTCCGGAGACATCCAGCTTGGCCGCGAAGGCATCGCCGTCCCCGCCGCCGTACTCGGCTCCGAAGGCCCCCTCGGTGACCGGGAAATCGGGGGAACGGGTCGATCCGGCCAGGTGGATGTTCTCCAAGCCGTCCAGGGCGATGGCGGCGGCCCGGTCGCCCTCCCGGCCGCCCAGCAGGGTGGAATAGATCAGGCCGGTGCCCATGGCGTTGAGCTTGGTGACGAAGACGTCGCCGCCTGCCTCTCTGCCGCCGCTGGCCGCAGCGCCGCCACGGGTCGTCCGTCCGGCGGCGGTCCCCTTTCCGGAGCCGGCCGTATCATCGCCCCCGCGGTATGCGGTCTGAAACGCCCCGGCCGTGACCGGGAAATCCTCCGACCAGGTCGTCCCGGTCAGACAGAGATTGTTGGAGCCGTCCAGAGTGATGTCCCCGCAGTCCTCGGCCCGGCTCCCGCCCAGCAGGGCGGCGTAGACCAGCCCGGAGCCGGAGGGATGCAGCTTGACGATGAACAGGTCCCGGAGGTCGTTCGGGTCGGCCGGATCGGTCCGGCCCGGCGGGGGGGCGTCGTACGCCCCCGGCGTGGTCGGAAAATCGTCCGAACCGGTCCACCCGGCCACATAGAGGTAGCCCTTGTCATCTAAAGCGATGGCCTGGCCGTGGTCGTGGCCGCTGCCGCCCAGAAGGGTGCTCCAGTTCAGATCGGTGGGGGCGGCCGAGGAACGGCCTGCCGATGATGACAGACAGATCAGCAGACAGAATATCACCAGGGATTTTTTCAAGTTCAGGGTCTCCTCTCACCACCTCATATCGATGACTTCAACAGTATCCGGCGCCTGGAAGACGAACAAGGAGTCGGCCAGGCCAGGGTTGATTTGCATCTCGGTGAACCGGTAATGGGTGATCATGCCGCCTTCGTCGGTGAAGGTCAGCCGCCGGGCCAGCCAGTTGTCCTTATCCACCCAGACCTGCAGCGAAGCGATGGCGGTCTCCTCTGCGGGCTGAAGGAAGAGATGGTAGCAGTCGAACCCGGCCACCTGTTCGCTGCCGCAGAGGGTCGCCTCGGCGTCCTGGAAGTAGGTCAAAAAGAGCTGATCGGGGCGCATGCTCCCGCCGGTGGTGTCGGCTGCATCCACCAGGACCTGGTTGTTATCGGGCACGTAGGTCCACAGAGTCTTGCCGTCGGAGGCGGTTGTCTGGTGCTCCAGCTCCAGGCGGAATTGGACCGGCTTCTTGACCCATAGGGTCCCCGAGGCCAGGTAGCCGACCGTGTCGGCCTCGTCCATATACAGGGCCTGCTGAAAAGCGGCCCGGAAGTCGGTCAGGTTTTCGTAGCGCTCTTCGACCTTGTGGAGGATTTCCCCCGCAGTGATGCTCTCCGCCGGCGGGGTCAGGAGCAGGATCGGCAGGATCATCAGGGAAAATGCTATGGCCAGCTGTTTCGCAGCCATTGGAACCTCTTTCGTTTTATGATCCATATTTCACGGTATATTTCGCGGCCGCAACATACCCATACGAACATGGCTTTGTTCACCGCCACGAACGGACAACATGAACACGTTTCGATTTTACGCCGACGTCATATTTCCCGTCTCCAGATCATCCAGATAGCTGGGATCGACCAGCACCTGGCGGGCTTTGCTGCCGTCGAAGGGGCCGACGATGCCGGCCGCCTCCAGCTGGTCCATCAGCCGGCCGGCCCGGGCGTAGCCGATCTTCAGCCGGCGCTGGAGCAGCGAGACCGAGCCCTGCTGGTGGCGGATGACCAGCCGCAGGGCCTCATCGAACAGGTCGTCGCGCTCGGCGGCGATATTGGCTGCCGTGACCTGCTCCTCCATGTCGGGAATGAGCTCCTCGGCGCTCTTCTGGCCGGCCAGGAAGGCGGCCAGCGCCTCGGTCTCCTCGGCGCTGACGAAAGCGCCGTGCAGCCGGATGGCGTCGGGCCGGCCGGGCGGCAGGAAGAGCATGTCGCCCCGGCCGAGCAGCTTCTCGGCGCCGTTGATATCCAGGATGGTCCGCGAGTCGGTCTTGGAGGCCACCTGAAAGGCGATACGGGTGGGGAAATTGGCCTTGATCACGCCGGTGATGACGTCCACCGAGGGGCGCTGGGTGGCCAGCACCAGATGGATGCCCACCGCCCGGGCCATCTGAGCCAGCCGTCCGATGCTGTCCTCGATCTCGTTGGAGACGGTCAGCATCAGATCGGCCAGCTCATCGACGATGATGACGATATAGGGCAGTTTCTCCTCGCCCTCGGCCGGTTCCATGCCCGGCAGCGAGGTCTGCCCGGCCTTCTTGGCGTTGTAGGCGTCGATGTTGCGCACCGCTGCCTTGGCCAGAATCTGATACCGCCGCTCCATCTCCGAGACGGCCCAGCGGAGCACCTTGACCGCCTCCTTGGGCTCGATAACGACCGGGGCCAGCAGATGGGGGATCTTGTTGAAGACGGTCAGCTCCAGCATCTTGGGATCGATGAGCAGAAATCTGACGTCGTTCGGTGTGGCCCGGAACAGGACACTGGCGATGATCGAGTGGATGCAGACACTCTTGCCCGAGCCGGTCGCCCCGGCGATGAGCAGATGGGGCATGCGGGCCAGATCGGCGCTGTAGGGCTCTCCGGCGATCGTCTTGCCCAGGGCCAGGGTGAGCATGGAGTCGCTGCGGGCGAATTGGGTCGAGGTGAGGATCTCCCGGAGATAGACCAGAGAGGGCTGCTTGTTGGGCAGCTCGATGCCGACCACGTCCTTGCCGGGAATGGGCGCCTCCACCCGGATACGCTGAGCCCGCATGGCCAGGGCCAGATCGTCGGCCAGGCTGATGAACCGGCTGACCTTGACTCCCGGCGCCGGCTTGATCTCGTAGCGGGTGATCACCGGCCCGGGGCTGACCTGGACCACCTTGCCCTGGACTCCGAAATCAGACAGCTTCTCTTCCAGAATCTCGGCGTTGGCGAAGAGCTCTTTTTCGTTCTGCTGGTTATCGGTTTTTGGCGGCTGGTGCAGCAGATCCAGCGATGGCAGCTGGTAGGTCTGGCCTTTGGGCGCAGCCGCCGGGGTGAAGCGATCTTCCTTGGGGGCCGCCTCCTCCGGCTTGACGATCTGCGGCGGCCGGCGGCGTTCCTGTTCCTGGTCCGCCTCGGCCTGAGCGGCGGCGAACTGGCGGCGCAGTTTATCGGCCTTTTTCTGTTTCTTCTCGATCTTCTTGTCGGTCTTCGGTTTCGTCTTCCTGGCCGGTTTCGCGGCAGCCGCAGGAACTTTGCGTTCGCGGCGCGGCGAGCGTTGCAGCAGACCGGTCAGCCAGCGGGCTGTCGCAGCCAGGGCGGCGCCCAGGCCCAGCACGGCACGGCGCAATCCGATGCCGGTCGCGGCTGTGAGCAGGACCAGCAACGCAGTGATGGTGATCAGATAGGCGCCGAAGACGTGCACATAGCGGAGCATAAAATAGGCCACCGCCGATCCGACCATGCCGCCGGCGCGGATGGCCGCAGCCCGCTGCTGCGCGTCCGGGGTCTCATTCATCGGATAGATCAGACCGGCCAGCGCCCCCAGGAAGATCATCAATCCCAACAGGTACAGGGTCCGCCGGATCAGGACCGAGGTGCCGGCCCCCAGGAACCGGTTCAGACCCCACAGCAGGAGCATCAGGGGAACGATGTAGCCGAAGTAGCCGAACGCCAGGACCAGGGCCGAGGCCAGCATCTGTCCCACCGGACCGATCAGGTTCCCGGTCCGCTCGCTGAACCCGTGGCTGGTGAGAAGATAATCTTCCTCCGGGACGTAGGAGAACAGACTGAGAAAGATCAGCACGGCAAGAGCCATCAGCAGAATCCCCAGGATCTCGTTCTGCCGCTGACGGGAGAGGTTGTTCACGAAGGTCATCGGTCATCATCCTCATCAGGGAAAGGACTGCAATATCGTCAGCAAAACTGCCATTTTGGCATATACTTTGGCCTCCTAAGATACGAAACTGATCCATCTCTGTCAAGAGAAAAGCGCCGCCCGGAGCTGCCGGTTCGTTTCTTGAGCAGACGTGATCAGAAAAAACTTGACACGAAGGTGGTGTTGATCGTTTATATAGCGCCGTTGTTTCGTGATTTTGCGATACGTGTTCGGGCAGCCCGGCGATTGGGATGGCCCTGGAGTCGGCTGACGGTGAGGGTCTGGTATGGACCCTGGTGGGATTGGGAAGATGAGCGATGTGCAGCACCGTCAGTTTTTCATTGACACGACAGACGATCTATGTTAAGATAGAGGCGCGCAGAGAAAATGATATTTCATAAACCAAAAAGGAGGTGTGTGCAGATGAACAAGATGTTCGCCTTTTCAATCTTCAGCGCAGCCTGTCTGGGCCTGCTGATCGTCTCTCCGGTTCTGGCCGATTATATTCTGGTCAAGGATGTGCTCAGCACCAGCGGGGGGCATCTGGAGTCGGCCAGCTATCTGCTGGACTACTCCACCGGC
>Ga0180438_10008228_pt1 | contig 13316 bp, 22 predicted proteins | sample SS_ome_12_FD_132455 | JGI IMG/M metagenome (GOLD analysis project Ga0180438, IMG submission 132455) | Hypersaline lake sediment archaeal communities from the Salton Sea, California, USA - SS_3_D_2 metaG | ecosystem: Environmental > Aquatic > Non-marine Saline and Alkaline > Hypersaline >... | reverse complement strand
TTGAGAAAGAAGCCAATGCAGTACATAAAAACAAATATAAATACTTTGGAAAATATATTAATGCTCGTACCAAAGTTCCCATTGAGTGTCCTATACATGGGATATTTTGGCAGACACCGTGGTGTCATCTTAAAGGTCAAGGCTGTTCTGATTGTTATGAACATGGCATATATACGTGGAAATATTTTGAAAAAAATCCAGAAGAAAAAAACAAACCAGCATCATTATACTGGTTGCATTTTAGAGATAGCAACGAGGGAAAATTTAGTAAAATAGGAATAACGACAAAGAAAATAAAACATAGATTTTCGTTGAACACATTAAATTATAAAACAAAAAAATTGTGGAAAGGAACTCTCTATGAATGTTTTAAGGCAGAACAAAAAAATATTGAATTGTTCAATACAAAATTATATAAACCATTGTTACTGAAAAATAACGGCGCATCAGAATGTTTTAAGGGATTAAAAACAAACCAAGTTGAGAAGATAGTAGAACAATTTGATTTAAAGGAAGTAAAGATATGAGAAAAAATAGACATGAAAGAAATTTAGCAATTGCAAAAGTGATTGCCGCTGAAAACGGAACCTGTTTGCGTAGAAAGTATGCGGCAATCATAGTTCACAAAGATTTGAATTATCATATTGCTACTGGTTTCTGTGGAGCGCCAAGAGATACCGAGGATTGTTTACAGCGCGGGAACTGTCTGCGAAACGAATATAACATTCCAGCTGGTCAACGATATGAATTATGTCGAAGTGTTCATAGCGAAGCTAATGCCCTAATTCATGCTGGTATAGAACGAGCGCAAGGAAACATTATGTACATAGCTGGAGTAGACGCAGTAGACCCGAAAAATCCAATAGACTGTCAACCATGCTATATGTGTCTACGAATGATAATCAACGCCAAAATAGATACTGTTATTTTTCAGAGAAAAAATTACATAGATGAAACTGGTGGTCACTACACTATATGGAACAGAGACAGCATGATAGAAATTTTTGAAGAAGCAGCCAACAATGGCAACTACAGATTTTTACAGGCTGGAGATAAATGATAACGCTAAACGACAAAATTGTTTTTGACGCAAGCCGAGAAAAAGTGTGGTCGCTTTTAAATGACTTTGAAAAGTTTGCCAAGTGTATACCGACACTTAAAGAATATGTTATTGATGGAAATACAGCCGAAGGAATAGTTGGCGTAACACTTGGAGCCGTACCAATTGAAAGCAAAATACAACTAACGTTTAAGATTAATGAAGAAGGTTATTGTATAGTTGCTAACGGGGTTTCATATTTAGGGGAGACAATTCAAAACATTAAAAAGAATAAAGATAAACCTATCAAGATAAACAATGACTCAGTTGGTAAATTTGATGTTATGTGTGTGTTGTTTAATGCAGATGGAAAAACATCTTTAGTATATGAAGTAAAAGTAAACGCTGAAGGAAAACTACAAAAAATATATGAGTCTATTATTAGATTAAAACTGCCAGCTATGCAACAGGAGTTTTATGAAAAATTTTCCAGCAATCTTGATGATGTTGTTATTTTAAGTCCAAAACCGAAAACACTTCTAAAAAGATTATTGGAAAAATTAATGTTTTGGAGGTATGGTAGGTGATATATGTTGGTAAAGAAAGACACGATATTGGTTCTATAATTTCATTCGAGGGAACCGTCAGGAAAATAGAAAATAAAGATTCCTATGCAAGCATTTGGATAAATGGGTTAGATATACAGTTAAGGACAAATAAATATTATACGTGTTTTGAGAAAGCCCCACAAGAAGGCACAAATATAGAAGGAGAAGCCTCAGTACAAAGGTTAGGTCGCACTCCATATCTAAGAGTTATTAACGGCAGGACGGTAACACCATTTAAAAGATTAGTAAAAAGGCTAAACGATAAACATGGCACACAGTTATAAACCACAACCAAACTATAACATAGATTTTTGTTTGCTAAATATAGGAAAACCTCTTTTGCTCACAATAGAAGATTTCGCAGAAAAGCTACAACCAAAATTATTTGAAATATATAATTCAAATTATGATACTTATTACGATAGCTCAACCAGCACAATAACGTTAAGCAACATATATACAACCAACAGCACAATAACTTTTCCACAATCAACAATAACAAATGACAGTACAGTTAGTTATACCAGCTATACACCTACACAAACGGCACCAACCAGTTGTGATTTTGTAACTTATTCGCCAACCTATAAATTAGTACCAGCAACATATTCATCTAACTATTACAGCTGTGCAGTTGCCCCGCAGATTTTTATAAGCCTTTTGAAATTAAGTGCGCCATTCGAATTTTTGAATGAAGGAACGTGGTTAATTGGCGAGTCTCTGACTGATTTAATTTACGGTCAAGACACAAGCAACGCTGTGTATGACATTGTTTTTAAAAGCAGATATAGATTACAGAAACTAGTCAAAAGGCTGTCAGATATGAATATTAAATGTATTGAAATTGGTAAAGGATACAGGCTATATGAAAACGGAATGAAACTTCATAGCAAATTTTTCCCGTCCATTGACAATGCCGTTTCAAGAACAGACCTTAACTGTTTAGCTATAGCTTGTGATGGAACAAATATTTGTACTCTTTATAACGAATACTTCAAAGCCTTTGAGTTGATTTCTCTCGATTCAATTTATTCTAAGGAACAAACCATGCAAAGGATTGATAAGATGCTTAAGAAAGGATACATCTTAAGATTATCAGCATCCGATGTTTTATTTTTAATAAGTAACATGAATATGTATGAACTAATCCAAAAACATAAAATTTCATCAGATAGTGGGTTTGTTGAGCAATATTGGTTTAAGCATATCTTATCGGAATCTATAAGGAAAACGGTAAGGGAGAGAAAAAAAACGATGGGAGAGTTTATAATTTCTGAGGCCAAAGGCTATATAGAGAGCAGGAACATTATAGAAGAAATAGTTAAATGGATTAAAACTATTGAACAAGAGTTAACACCTTTGCAGAAATGCGCGTTAAACGTCAACTTAAAGAAAGGTAAAAACAATGGGAAGGCCTATAAAAAAGAATAACTCCAATACGGAGAACAGCGGCGCGTCTTACTAACTTAGCAGAGGTAAGAGAAAGACGGTTTGCATTTAAAGCTGTAATTAAAAAAACTCCAATAAGCAAATGGGTTCTGGTTGGCAGACCATTTACATATAAACAACAGAACATTTTTTTAGAGCCAGAAGTTTTTATAAAAAATCTAAAAGAGTGTCCTGCATTTTCCTATTTAGAAAAGGGTGGAGTATGGTTGGCTGGAGGAGCCGTTATAGATTTGTTGTGTGGAAGACAGCCAAACGATTATGACATATATTTTCGCACCAAACGCCATTTATATAACACTATGGAAAAGTTGGAAAAAAATGGCGTTAAAATGACAAGCAGTAATGGCGAGCTATATAACTACGAAAACGGTATGCAGCTTATTGGTTTTCTGAAATTTAAAACACTTCATTCAGTATTAAAATCTTTAGAAATTAGCTGCTGTATGTATGGAACGGATGGAGAAAATATTGTTCATACTTCGGAAGCATTAAATAATTGCTTTTGCATAAACAACTATTTTAGCGGAAGAAAAAAAGCTCTTGTTGTTAAAAGGATAGCTAAATATATGAAAAAGGGTCATACATTTAATCCTAAATACAGAGATTTGCTTTATCTCCTTTCCGCATGGGAATGGGAAGATTTTATCAAAAAGTATGAAATAGATACCGACGAAGACAAAAGCAAGCCAGGAAAAATAGTTGAAACCATCTATAACAAATTTTATAATTATGATGCTCAAACAGACAAAGCAAGAAAATACTATATAGGGTTAGCAAACAATAACATTGAAGATAAAATTTTACTCAATGCGGTTTTGGAATCGTTTAAAACTAGGTATAACCTCAAACCGCATGAAGTACTAGTATTAAGGAACAATTTATCAGGAGGAAAAAATTGATTAAGGAACTTAAAAGAAAACTTGAAGAAAAATATGATGAACTTTCTGGTTTAGGAAGCAAGAAAGAACTAACGTCATATTTGAAAGAAGAGTTTGATGAACTAAAGAAACAGGGCGCAGACGATTTCATTAAAACGTGGGGCGAACAAAAGAACAAAACAAATAAAAATAATTTGCTAATTCCGTTTCTAATGGGATATACGGAGAAGCCGAAAAAACTTGAGCATCATTGGAAAGAGGGCGATTATCCTGATATAGATTTGGATTTTTGCTCACGCGATAGAGAAAAGGTCAAACAATATCTGCGCGACAAGTGGGGAACCATGAACGTCTTAGAAGTCGGAACCTTCGGAGGTACTAACCCCAAAAGTGCAATTCAGGATTTGTCGCGTGTTATTGCTATGACAAGCGAAGATAACAAACCAGAAGCGCAAGAAATATTTGCGGCAACAACTAAAATTTACATTCCACCAACAGAAATTGATGATGCAGATTTGGAATATCTTGAAACCAATTATCCGCACCTTAAAGACTATTTTAAAAAATATCCGAAAGTAAGACAATGGTTAGAAAAGATTGAAGGATGTATTAGGCATACTTCTACTCACGCTTGCGCCACAATTATTTCTGATGTTCCAGTAGACCAATACTTGCCAGTTATCAGAACGACAAAAGATGAAATGGTTGCGGGGCTACAAGAACGCGCTGGCAAAAAGGAACTACAGCCACAAGGTTTTATCAAGTTTGACTTGCTTGGTCTTTCTTCATTAACCGTTTTCAAAGACGCCAAGAGGAAAATAAAAGAACGACATGGAATAGAATTTGATTGGGACAAAATTGGCTACAACGAAAAAAAGGTTTTTAAAAATGTTAAGAAGGGCGAACTTGATGGAGTCTTTCAGATGGAAAGCGCAGTAGCCAAAAAAATAATTGACCATATTCAACCAGACCACTTCGTAGAACTATCAAACGTCAACGCTCTAATTAGACCTGGAAACTTGGATGTCAAAGCCCACGAATCGTACCGCAACCATAAAGAAGGTAAATTTGACAGAGTTACATATCCCGTATGGTTAGACCTAAAGGAAAAAGGCGTTGACGAAGAACTGATTGAATCACTAGACAACACGTTTGGAATCCCTCTTTATCAGGAACAAATTATGTTGATGGTTCACAAATTAGGTGGGTTTAGTTTAGAGGAAACTAACAAGATAAGAAAGTTGATAGGCGTTCCAAATAAAACGCCAGAAATGAAGACATTTTTTGGAAATGCTGAAAAACAGTTTATTAAGAAGGCAAGTGAAAAATTGGTTCCTGCTTTGGCTAAACAATGGTGGGATACCTGCGTTGGTGCTTGCAAATATTCATTTAACTTTTCACACTCGCTTGCATACAGCGTTTTGGCGTATAGACAGCTTTATATAAAGAGCTTGTATCCACTGGAATTTTATTGGGCGCTATTAAAAAATACGGACGCGCAAGCCTCAGTGCAGGGTTCGGATGACACTAAAAAAATTCGCAAATATATTGAGGCGGCTAAACGCGCTGGCATTAAAATTTTGCCACCATCAGTTAATTATAGCGAAATGGAATTTGGTATCAAAGGATATGACAGCTTAATTTTCGGGCTATCTCAAATAAAGCAAGTAGGAGATATAGCTGCCAAAGATATTATTGAGAGAAGACCTTATAAATCATTCGAAGATTTTTTAAACAAACATACGTCCAAGAATAAGAATAAGCAAGAAGGATATGGCAGAAGTAAAGTAACTAAAAGAGTTGTTGAAGCTCTAATAGTTAGTGGTGCTTTAGACGAATTTAACGAAGACCGCAACGAACTGTTTAAGCAGTTTTATGAATATCGAGGGGTTAAAAAAGACATAGAAAAATTTGAACCATATAACGAAATTAAATTCCTTGAATTGGAACGGGACGCAATCAAAATGATTCTTTCCGACAAGTATTCTATTACTCCTCCGTTCGGTTGTAATAGTTTTAGTTTTGCTTTAAACGATACGGGTCTAAACAAAAAATATACGTTATACGGCTATGTATCAAACAAAGTTAGCAAAACATCAAAAAATGGAAATAGATATACACTGGTAACTTTGACAGATTACGACTATGACATAAAATTTTTTGTATGGAGAGGAAAAAGAGACCAGGTTAAAGACGTAAAGAAAGGCGACATATTGAAGGTAAAAATATTTAAAAACAAGGCGGCGTATTTGTCACTAGACAGAATTGATAAGCACATAGCTGGAGGTAGCGAACAATGATAATGACATGCAGAGAGTGTGGCGAAGAATTTGATACAAGCCACCCTTTTCATAAGGGTGGTTATATAAATGTTTGCGGAAATTGCGAAGATAAACTAGAAGACGAAAAAATCAAACGTAAAGGAATAACCGTTATTACGGAAGACGGAGATTGGGATGGTATAGATGTAGTAGATAGTCAAACGTTTGAAAAATGGAAGCAAATAGAGGAGTGCGATATTAAAAATGAATTTAAACGAAGCAAAAAATAAAGTGGTTAAATTTTTAAGAGCAGACCATAAGTTTTACATGCGAAGAAGGAATAGCTCTATAATAGAATTTAAAACAGTTAAAGACAAAGATGACTATATAGAAGTTGATGTCACGCTTTCAGCCAAAAAGAAATGGTTGGCGTATACGTTAATTTTTAGTAGCTGGGACGACGAAAAATTTATGTTTCGTATAAATTTTTTGGGTGCAAATGGGACAGTTGTTCCACGAAGTAAAATAAAACCAACACACTATAAAAGACTTTTCAAATTTGACACTTTTGATAGGGTAACTATAGTGATGCACATTATGAAGTTACCTAGATACTACCAAGCAATGTTAGAAATGACAATCTTTGATGCTCCGTTAATGGCTCTAATAGGTCAAATAGAAAAATTTTTCAACGAATATCTAAAGCTAATAAAGTAAAGGAGATAAGATGTTTAACATAATACAATGCCCGTTTTGTTTGTCTTCCGACGTTGAATATGCTGGCACAATTGGTTGTGGAATATTGTCAATGCAGTATTACTGTAAAAATTGTGACCATTATTTCACAGAGGATGAACAACACGATTATCACCCATATAAGGAATATTAATGAGCGAAACAATTTTACAACTTTTGGATGAAAATTACACTGAAGATACAGATGACGTTGAATACTTGGCTAAAGTAATAAGAAACTACAGCCGAATATTAGCAAGCGGAGCCACAATTGAGGTTCCCCGTAGAGTTTTGCAGAATGTTATTAACAACGAATGTTTAACGGTTCCGCTTGCTAAAAACTTAATGCTGGAATGTCACGATGATGAAAGACGCGCATGGACAATAAACAATATACTTATAGCAAATAAAAGCGAAGAAATTATAGACGCGGCGTGGGGCTTGCTTCCTAAATCTGAATGGCATAATGTTATTGACAGGCTATTATTTAATACCGACAGTGTTTCGGACAAAATAAAAATAGACTATATAAAGCATGTTATAGAAAACAAAGACAAGGAAGAATTCAACCCTGCGTTTGTAGCTTTTATGGCAGCTAAGAGTGATTGTCCAATAGAAGCACTAAAAGCTATATATGAAAACAAGTATGATTTACCATTGTCAAACCATACCATTAAATTGATAGAAGAAAGATTAAATGACAATGAGGATTAGGGCATGTAAACATTATAGCTTAGGCAACAACCAGTGGTGCAGTATTTGCCAACGCTATTGCCCGTATAAAGGCAAGTGGACTAATTGTTTAAGGTATCAGCCAATTAGACCAATTAAGCCGCTTGATATTTTAGCAGACAGAATAAACAAAACAGGAGAAAACTAGTATGGCTATACCAATCAACGACGCTGTTGTTTGGGCATTTGTAAAAGACAATTTTGACAGGTGGGAACTTAGAGGAAATGAACTCTGCGTACCATCACTATGGAAAACAGGTCACGATGACTACCTGCACACTGGCATAAACCTAGCAAAGAATGGAGTTGTACATGACTTCATATTGGGCGAAGGAATGTCTTTTGTTGAATATGTTAAAGAGGTAAGAGACTTTGACGAATTAGACGAAGCCGAGAATTACATCATTGAGTTAATGCTGCGCTCATTAAAGAACGGAAATCTCAAAGAAATTATTGAGAGGCGAGTTGACAGTGTTACGGCAACAGAAGATGTTGAGGCAATCAAAATAATCCTGCCAGCACAACGATGGAGAATTAATCTTAGCGATGCTCCAATTTTTACGCGCAAACGGTGTGTTAATTATCTCAAAAAAAGAAGAATACCACAAGCAATGATAGACAAATTCAATCTCACTTTTTGTGAAGACGGATTTTATAAAGACCGCATTATAATCCCCTACTACGATAACGATGAAGTAATTTGGTTCCAAGCTAGACACATTGGTATTGGAATACCAAAATATTTGAATCCGTCAGGTGTAAAAAAATCTCAAATAATTTATAACATAGACAGCCTCGAAGAAGGCGGCAACGCAATATTGACAGAGGGCGCTTTTGATGCTATGATGGTTGACGGTTTAGCAATTATGGGAAAAGAGTTGTCTGACTACCAAATGAAACGCATACTGGAGAAAAAGCCTAGTTCCATTACGTTAGCATTAGACCAAGACCTTCCTGGGTTAGATGGCACAATTAAAGCTGCAAACAAGTTGGTTAAAAATAATTTCACAAATATTTTTGTTGTGCTTTATGATGGAGAAAAAGATTTTGCAGATATGGGAGAAATCCTAGCAAGAAAAACCGTTAAAGAAAATTCAGTGCCGTGGAATGTAGCGTCAGAGGTTCAAGTTATTATGAAACAAGAAAATCTAAAAAAGATAGAAGCTAGAAAGGAGAAATCTTCATCTTCAATGAGGAAAGAATTGTTAGATGCTACGAACCGACTACGAAAGGTTTAAGACAGTAGAAGGAAACATAACAGAAATAAGTATTTCCGATAATGACCCAATTTGTTACTTAAATATTGACGGCTATCATAGATGGATTTCTATTTTACTCGAAACAATTAACGATAAAAATTTACAAGTTGGCACAAAAGTAAGAATATATGGGGAGCTTAAAGAATTACACGAACGCGATTCATATGAAAGAAACAATATGCCAAGACGAGTTTTTTATCTTAAGGGTCTTAGACTAACTGTGCTTGATTGAAAATCCCTTGAAAACACAGGCTAAAATAGATGTTGACAAACGTGGCTTTTTTTGGTATAATTGCGGCATAGTGAAGGATTGTTTCAAATGAATGCTGAAATTCAAAGAAAACTTGAACAGGGTTTAAAATATTTGAACTATAAACAAGTAAGAGCGGCCATTAAGCAGGGTGCAAACGTCAACATAAAAGTTTTCGGCGGCGAGTACCCAGTAAATTTTGTCCTGCTATCATTCAAAAGAGGCCAAAAGAAATCCTTGCTTGTACTGAAGGAACTTATTAAAGCTGGAGTATATCTTCATAAGCGTGAAGTAGGGCAAACACCGCCAATATTGATTGCAGCACAATATGCCAACCTAGACGCCATTAAAATTTTGTTAGAGAATGGGGCTAATATTAACGAAACAACTTTATCTATCCACGACAGGGAACTAGACTTTTTTTTCTATGCAAGCAACAATGAAGACCCTAAAGTTAAGCAACTAAACAAACCGTTGGGTAAATTGTGGTTGCGCCTTAATGTTAAAAATTACAAATGAAGAAATCAAAATATTTCAAAGCGGTTAAAAATAAAACGTACCTACCAAAAATAGGAGGTCTTGGTGATATTTGCCTTGACGAATCTAACAAGCAACTGTATATCTTTACATCGGGCGGTTGGGTAGAAACTAACATAAACGTGTTGAGCTATTATCAACGAAACAGTTATTGGCGCAAGACACCGCTTGATATGTTAGCGGAAAGGATTAAAAATGAAGGATGAGTGTATAATTTGCAAATATTCTGGATATATCAATGATTCGATATATTGTTTTTCAAAAGTCTATCCATCAATAATGCCGCCAAACAAAATTTGTGAAAACTACAAGCGCCGAAGACCATTGGATATGTTGATTGAAAGATTAAAAACTCCTGTGGAGCTTTCCAATGAAAAATTATAAACAACGCTCAAAATTTAATACGTCAATAAAGAGGCAAAGCCAACAAGAAAAAGACAATCCAGATGTGTATGCAGAAGTTGAACAGGAGATTAAACGTCAATCTGATTCCATATCAAATATGATTAAAAAATTTGAAGAGGAGCTAAAAGAGGAAAAAAGAAGGCTAGAGAGACAAAAACTTGAGCAAACCCCACTAGGTAAACTAGCTAAACGCATAAATAAACTTAATAGAGAAGAACGTTTAAAAAAAGCAGCAGAGAATACATGGACAGCTACAGATACTGCTATCACAAGCGATTATCAATTTACTTATACCATCAATAGCAACAAGAAAACAAGCGGTACTTTAGAATAGCCAAGACGCTATATAATATGAAGAAAACAAGTTGGCATTACAGCAAAGGAGCAACAATAAATGCGAGAAGACAGAAAAGAATGCTGTGGAACTTGTTTTTATTCGACCAATACAAATAAAAAAAATTACGTTATATGCAATTTTAAATCTGAAAATTTTAGATGGTTTGGAGGAAAAGAGAAGGGCGATATTTATTGTTGCGTATATTATAGACGAGAGACACCACTAATTAAACTTAATAGACGGATGAATGATTATGATGAATGTTGATTGCTGTGGAACGTGCCAATATTCCAGCAGATATACTAATAAACATGGTAGATGTTTTAATGATAATTCAGATTACTACTTTAAAGATATTGAAGTAACAAACATGTGCTATTGTTACCGAAGACACCAACTCAGGGGGGCAAAAGACTTAAAACCTCTTGAATTATTGGTACTCAGAATGAAAAATATTTTTTCTGTCTCTTGACAAATCCAACTTTAATGGTTATGTTTAAGTATAGAGCGGAAACAATGGGTTCCGCAAAAACAAATACCATTTAAAGGAGGAACAGATTATGTTCGGAGAATTAGGAAGGTTGATGGATGAAGTTGATTCTATGTTTACGGATGTTTTTCGTACGGCATGGAACAACCCAAACGCAGTAAGGATTAGATACCGCACACCAAATGTGGTAGTAATTCCTGACAGTCAATACAAGGAGATTGAGGCTAGAAAACAGGTGGCTATTGAAGCAGAAGAAAAATATTACGAAGCTGTTGAAGAAGCTAAGAAGCAATATGCCGAAGCAATCGAAGCCGCGAAAGAAAATCTCCATAAAACAAGGCAGGATTACTTCGACGCTTTGAACGGTAGAGTCCTTGAAGCAAAAGAGACAAAACAGTTAGAAGAAAGCAATGAAGCTACGGCAGAGGAAAAACCAGAGGGTTCCAAAAAGTCTAAGAAAAAATAGTACTAGATTTTTGCCAAACAAAAATGCACTTGCCCGACTAGGTTAGCCCTGTCGGGTGTTAGTGCGTACGCGAAAGTTAATATGAAAAAAATAGAAAAAATTGAATTGCTTTTTCAAGCTCTATTGTTTGATAGACGCTTGTGCTATACGGCTAGTGAAATTGAATTGGTAAAGACACTAACAACATCAGAACCAAAGATTATCAAATACAGGAATGAAAATAATCAGAAAAAGTTACTTGAAGAATTGAGCAAACTCGCACCTTCAATAAATGACTTTTTTGATAACGTTTATATTAACACAATTGATGCTAAACAAAAACTTAATAGGCACAGACTTATAAGCTGCATTATGTGTGTTCTATTAAAATCAAAAATTGCCGAAGCCATAATGATGATAGAAAGGATTAAAACCTTAATACAATGAAGATTACAGTAATATCAGATTTGCACTTGGAATGCCATCCAAATTTAATTAATTTTGTAAACGAATTAAACAACAGTGCGGATTTGCTTGTGCTGGCTGGTGATATTTGTTACCCAAGCCAACTCAAGGTAGCAATGGATACTTTTTGTGAACGGTTTACTAAAGTAATATACGTTCCAGGGAACCATGATTATTGGACACAAAGTTTTGACGTTATAGAAGCTCTAATGTCTTTGGTTCAAAAAGACCACAACAACCTTTACATCCTTGATAACGACATTGCCGTTGTTGACGGGACTAGGATTATAGGAACAACAATGTGGTTTCCAGATAGACCAGACAACATTTTATATGAAAGAATGTTTGTTGATTTTGAGAAAATAACAAACTTCAGAAACGAAGTATACGTTAAAAACGAAAAATCGGTTGACTTCCTTAACACTAATGTACAAAGAGAAGATATAGTTGTTACACACCATCTTCCAGTTTGGCAAAGCGTCCCTGAACAATGGAAGGGTCATCAGTCAAATAGATTCTTTGTTTGTGATATGAGCGAGTTAATACTTGACAGAAAGCCGCAAATTTGGATTCACGGTCATACGCATAATTCGTTTGATTATAAGGCTGGCAATACCAGAGTTATCTGTAATCCGTACGGATATTTTGGTTATTCCATGAACGAAGAATTCAATCCACAATTTTCAGTAGAGGTTTAAATGAGCAAACCACAAGATGTTGAATTTGATGTTGACCATGTTCGACTCCTCTACGAAACAGGAGTACCGATTACGGATATAATTAGTTATCTAGGTCTTGATGATTATTTTAAAAAGAAACCGCTTGACGTTCTTGTAGAAAGGATTAACAAGCTGAATGAAACGGAGCAAGATAAGTAAAGAACGCAATTAATCTTGACAACTTAATGAAAACGCATAGATGGTTATATTGACAAAAGGGTGTTTTTATGGTATAATTAACAATGAAAAAAGCGTTTATAAAAGAGGTTAAAGATTACGGAGATGAAATATTTGCCGATGTTATTTTTGATTGCCCTTGCTGTGGTAAAGAAATAACAACTCAAATATTAAAGTGTGATTATAAAAAAAACGAACGATTTATTTGTGCTTGCTATTCTAAAAATCACAGCTTAATAGCAAGCGAAGGATTCTTCAAAGACTTCTTCAAAACAATCAAAAAAAAACAAAAATTCTATCTTGAAAAACGTACGCCGCTCAAAATTTTAATCAACAGATTATCAAATGAATAAAAAACAATGTATAACATGCCGTTATTATGAAATGTATTTGCACGTAAAGGGAAGGGGCATATGCAAGTATGGTTTATCCCCATACGCTTGTAAGACAATTAGTGAAAAAAACATTTGCGACTTTTACAAGCATGGAACCCCACTTGATAAATTAACAGATAGGTTAAATAGCAAAGG
>Ga0180438_10008227_pt1 | contig 13317 bp, 12 predicted proteins | sample SS_ome_12_FD_132455 | JGI IMG/M metagenome (GOLD analysis project Ga0180438, IMG submission 132455) | Hypersaline lake sediment archaeal communities from the Salton Sea, California, USA - SS_3_D_2 metaG | ecosystem: Environmental > Aquatic > Non-marine Saline and Alkaline > Hypersaline >... | reverse complement strand
TGAGAGTAATTGGTCGAGCCGGAATAGGGTTGGACAACGTAGATATACCGGCGGCGAGCAAACGGGGTATTGTAGTAATGAACACCCCTGATGGAAATGTGATTACCACGGCCGAACACACCATAGCCATGCTTATGGCCCTGTCTAGGAATATCCATCAAGCCACCACTTCGATGAAAACTGGAAAATGGGAGAAAAAAAGGTTTCTTGGACAAGAAGTATTCCACAAGACTTTGGGTATAATCGGCATCGGCCGCATAGGAAGGATTGTGGCCGAACGTGCCCTTGGGTTGCGGATGCATGTGATTGTCTACGATCCCCACATGGAGCCTGAGACCATTCAGAAACTGGGGGTTGTTCCCGTGGATTTAGATCAGCTTTTTAAGAGCTCAGACTACATAACGGTGCACACACCTCTCACCAGGGAGACAAAGGGACTGCTCAACCGTGAGGCCTTCGCCAAAATGAAGGACGGTGTCATGATAATTAACTGTGCCCGGGGCGGCATTGTCAACGAGCAGGACCTATATGAAGCAATTACCAGCGGCAAGGTGGCAAGGGCAGCCCTTGATGTATTTGAACAAGAACCGCCCGGTGACCACCCCCTGCTCAAATTAGAGCAGGTAATCTGCACTCCCCATCTAGGGGCCTCCACCGGTGAAGCCCAAGAGAATGTGGCCGTGTCCGTAGCCGAGCAGATAAAAGAGTTTCTTCTCGCTGGGGGCATCCGTAATGCGGTAAATACTCCTCAGATAACTTGCGAACTTATGAGCGAGATTTGCCATTACCTCACTTTGGCTGAGCGATTAGGCTCCTTTCTGGGACAGACAACTCAGGGCGCCATGAAAGAGGTGACCATCGAATACATGGGCGGTGTTTCTCAGCTGGACACAGCCCCTATCACCCTGTCCGCCTTGAAAGGACTATTGGAGCCCATTCTCCAACATGAGGTGAACTATGTGAACGCTCCGATTCTGGCCAGGGAAAGGGGAATTTTTGTTAAGGATTCCAGGAGTGAGGAGGCCCAGGATTACCTGAATCTTATTACCATTCGGGTGAGAAGTACGGCTGAAGAAACATCCGCTTCGGGAACGCTGTTTGGCAAAAAGGAACCCAGGCTCGTTCGTTTCAACGACATTTCTCTAGAAGCAGACATAAGGGGCAATCTGGTGCTCATTTACAACGAAGATGTACCCGGGACCTTCGGGAGCATCGGCACCTGCTTCGGTAAGCACAATATCAATATCTCAATGTGGAAAGCCGGCCAGGTCATTGAAACGGGTGAGAACGTTTTGCTCCTAAGGGTTGACAACCCGGTAAGCGAGAAGACCATGGAAGATCTCATGGATCTTCCCAATGTTAATTCGGTGCAACTGTTAGATATTCAATAAAAGCCCAGCTAGCTCTATCCATGTCAACCGGACCTTGGTCCCTGTGGGACCTCACCACCTTAAGTTTCCCAAGAGGGAGGAAAACTAATGAGAAATTTATTGAAAGCAGGATTGTTCCTAGTGCCATTGGTGGCATTTAGCTTGATCCTGGCACCGTATATAAAAGCAGCGGACAGCGATGCTAAAGCCCTTTTCGAAAAGCGTTGTTCTCTATGTCACCCTGCCAGCAGGCCACTGAGCAAAAACAAGAGTGGGGATGAATGGCGACAGACGGTGACACGGATGAAAGGTTATGCTGGTGATCGGATAAGCGAGGAGGAAGTTGCGATCATCGTTGATTATCTGACCGAGATCAGAGGAAAGTAACATCTAGGAGCTCGCTTCGTTCGCTGCATAGAGCATGGGGCAAAGTGTTTGGTAAACAGTAAACGGTGAACGGTAAACCGATTATTTGCTGGTTCCGCCCTGCTCACCGTTTACCATTTACCGTTCACCCTTTTTTTCGCTTTGCGGTGAACGAAAGCGAACCTACAAGTGACCACAGTGAACAGGAGTAACAATGAGTTACCAGGACATCCAGGTTCAAGTTGACGGTCATATAGCCACTCTTCTTTTAAACCGGCCGGGAAAGAGGAACGCTCTGTCCCTAAACACTCTAGAGGAGATGAGCCATGCTCTCAAAGATTTGGCGAGACGCCAAGAAGTGAGGGTAGTGATCCTCAGGGGCAGTGGTCCGATGTTTTCAGCCGGTCATGACCTGAAAGAACTCGCTGAAGGTGGTCTAAGCGAGTATCGTAAGGTTTTTGCAACCTGCATGAACACGATGCTCTTGCTCCGTGAGATGCCGCAACCGGTGATTGCGGCGGTGCACGGAATTGCCACCGCTGCCGGCTGTCAATTAGTGGCGGCATGTGATTTGGCCGTTGCCACCGAAGATGCACGCTTTGCAACCCCTGGGGTGAAGATAGGATTTTTTTGTACAACGCCAATGGTGCCTTTGACTCGAGTGGTGGGTCGGAAAAAAGCCCTAGAGATGCTGTTCACCGGGGAGTTCATCTCAGCTTACGAAGCGTTGCATTTTGGACTAGTCAACAGGGTTGTACCCACAGAGGAGCTTGATGAAACTGTAAAAAATATGGCTAAGCATATTTGCCAGTTTAGCCGAACAGTCTTAGGAGTAGGAAAGGAAACCTTTTACCGACAGATTGAGATGTCCGAGAGGTTGGCCTATGCCTACGCCAGTGAGGTTATTTCGATCAACGGCTTGCTGCCAGCAGCTCGAGAAGGTATGGCCGCTTTTTTGGAAAAGCGGGAGCCTTTGTGGCCGGAGTAATATACGCAAAGCGCATAGCGCGAAGCGTTTGGTAAACAGTAAACGGTGAACGGTAAACCGATCATGCACCGGCTGCTCAAGTGTTAACCGTTTACCCTTTTTTTCGCTTTGCGCTGTGCGTAAAATGAAAGGAGATAATCATGTACTTACCGAAACCATTCAAGAAGTTTGAGAGCCAGTATCCCGACATTGTTAAACTCTATGAAGAGTTGGGAGTAAAGTGTCAATCAGCCGGACCTCTGGATGCTAAGACCCGGTACTTGATTAACTTGGGAATCGCTGTGGGTGCTGTCTCTCCCGGGGCTGTAAAGTCTCACGCCCGTAAAGCCCTTGAGCATGGAGCTTCCGACGAAGAACTTTATCATGCCTTACTGCTCGCTCTCACTACAGTAGGATTTCCGGCAATGATTGCCGCGATGGGATGGGTGGAGGAAGTAATAGCAGCTGTAGGCAAGTAGGCTCACGGTCGTGTTCAGCCCAGCAGAAATCCAGGTGATCTCCCAGGCGGTGGAAATTGCTGAAGATGTAACAGCCAATCATTTTAAAATTTCCACCGCCCAGTGGAAACATGTGCGCTACGATATCCGCACTCTTGCTGAGCTTAGCCCGGACGAGATAGCAGACTATGCCTTTGCCCAGATCACCCGCTACAGTGGTAAACCTGACCTATCCAGGCAACGGCATTATGATTACTTCAAAATCTGCTTGCAGGACCAAAACATAATGGCGGCAGTAGAACGGGATGAAGGGGTTAAACTGCTCCCCCTTGGTGTCTACGTGGTTACTCACGAATTGATTCATATTGTTCGTTTCTGTAAATTTCTCCAACGTTTCGATGCTGAACCCCCGGAGCGTCAGCAAGAGGAAATGAGAGTTCATGAGATCACCCAAAGGGTACTCGGCAGTCTGAGACTTCCTCACCTGGATTACGTTCTGGAAGTCTACCGTGACTACCAATTCATGGAACAACTCAAAGATCACTCACCCGCTGCTACCACTTGACAAAATACGGAGGCTGATTATATAAAATCAGATCTCGAAATTGGTCGCTAGTAAGACTTGTGAGCTGGAGGTGATTAAACGTGCCTATCTATGAGTATGAGTGCAGCAAATGTCACCAGACCACGGAAGCATTGCAAAAGTTCTCTGATCCTCCCTTGAGTGATTGCCCGCACTGTAAAGGGAAGCTAAAAAAGCTTATTTCTTTAAACAGTTTTCACCTTAAGGGTAGTGGCTGGTATGTAACCGACTATGCAGGGAAGAAACCTAGCACACAAGCGGACCAGAGCTCTAATCACAGTGGCAACAAAGAGGACAAGGTTAGCAAGCCCGAAACGAGCGAGAGCAGTACCAAGAGCAGTACCAAGAGCGGTACTGACTCCTAAATCTAAAGTGTCATTTCTAGGGTTCCCACCCCGATAAGATCCGAGCCATTTTCCAAGACCATCAAAATGGGGTGACTTCTAGTACGTCCCGAGTCACGGTTTACCCATTTTTCTGATTTGCAAAGCGTACTCCCAGGTCTGAGGTGTAAACATATTTCCGGGGAACTGGGAGATAAGCCGGCCGGGTAAGTAGAGAGCACAACCAATGACTACCGATTTGCTGGCGACAATGACATAACCGGGACTGCAATTGAATTCACTCTTGATTTCTTTGCTTTCAACCAGATCGCGCAACTGGTCTGTTGGCAGACTGACTATATTCTTGTCTGCATGAGCACCAAAGAGCTGCAAACCCACCGAAGTTGGTTTGAGGTGAGTTCCCACCCAACGGAGCAGTGGCATGCCGACCGATTTCACCTGTAGTGAAGCCAAATCCCTCAAGCGATCGTCCTTACTGAACACCCATACAGTGCGTCTTCGCCTGTAGAGGAAATATTTGGAAAAAACCGCTCGAGTGATGCCGAAGCGCTGGCGGAAGAATCCCAACAGATGATCTCGTTCAGGATCCTTTAACAACTCTGGCCATGAAGAATCCCACTGTGTCGATTTGGTGGGGATAGATCCGCCAGCAGTATTTGATCGAGGGATCATAGGAGGTCTCATTCCATTGCTGTAGACCAGGACTGTGTGGCAGGTCCATTGCAATAGGTTGAATTTCTGCCGGCCTGCTTTCTAATAAAAAGTCCAGCGGACTTTCATTTTCATCGGGAGAATAGGTGCAGGTGGAATAAACCAAAGTGCCACCAACCTTAAGCAAGTCAAATGCCATTAAAAGAAGGTCACGCTGCAATCTAGTTAGCTTTTGGCTAGCCCAGGTTGACTGTCTGAGGGTTCCACTCGGACCGGCACGCAAGGTGCCCTCAGCCGAACATGGTACATCCACCAGAACTCGGTCGAATAAGAATCTTTTAGGAAAGTGTTGGCCTGGGTAGCGGGTGATCACCGTATTGGTCACACCCAACCTTTTTAAGTTTGCTCTGAGAGGAATAAGACGGTCTGGGTTCCTGTCGTTGGCCACAATTATTCCCTTATTTTGCATTAACTGAGCCATGAGACTAGTCTTGCTCCCAGGTGAAGCACAGAGATCTAACACTGCGTCGCCCGGCTGTGGTTCAAGTACAATAGCAGCCAGTACTGATGATAATGCCTGAGAATGCAGGTGACCCAGAGAGAATTCCAAGAGATGTCCAGGGTGGCTAAGATTCTTGGCTCGGTATACTAGTTTTAGAGGATCTTCTTTCACTAGTGCAATGCCTTGCCGTTCTAGGCGCAAGCGAGTTTCTCTCACAGGGGCTTTCAGGGTGTTCATCCGGAGGTGTACTGGCAGGGAAGCGGACAGTTTGCTGCAGAAAGCGGCAAAATTTGGGATTATTTGAGAAAATGGAGCAAAGTACTCTGCAGGTGTTAGGTTGGGCATGGGAAAAATCCGGGCTGGACTGGGGATTTCACTGCCGAGGCTTACTTCCGGTAGAATCTCTAAACCGGATATTTCATGAATCACCTGCTGCGACCACGAAACTGGGAACCCGCTTGCGGGACTGAGCGGAGCGCAGCGAGCGCGAACAATATGGCCGTCCTTCCTGGCGTCCTCGGGTGTTGGCCCCTGCCGACGTACCATCCAGGCACGCCTCGGAACCAACACCCTGCGGTTGCCAGGTGGCACAGCCATCTTCGTGGTCTCGCGACAGAAATTCATGAAATATCCGGGTTAGAGGAGAACACCTGCCTATGGGGGTTTCCCAAACCATCCTTCATGAGGAAGTTGAATCACGCTATCTTGCTTACGCCCTCTCCACCATTGTTTCCCGAGCCCTTCCCGATGTGCGCGACGGTCTCAAACCGGTTCACCGGCGTATCATCTACGCCATGGACACAATTGGGGCGAGGCAGGCTGCCCGTCACGTGAAATCTGCCAGAGTGGTGGGGGAGGTAATAGGAAAATACCACCCCCATGGTGATGCTGCCGTCTACGATGCCATGGTGCGAATGGCCCAGGACTTTTCTCTCAGATACCCTTTGGTGGATGGGCAAGGCAATTTCGGCTCCCTGGATGGCGATTCCGCTGCAGCCATGCGCTACACGGAGGCAAAACTTTCAGCCTTGGCAGGGGAGTTGTTAGCTGATCTCAAGGCGCAGACAGTGGCTTTTAGAAACAATTATGACGGTACGCTTACTGAACCAGCGGTGTTGCCATCGCGCATACCTAATCTGCTGGTCAATGGCTCTAGTGGCATTGCCGTGGGCATGGCCACAAATATACCCCCCCACAACCTCACCGAGGTCTGTGATGCTCTAATTAATTTGATCGGCAACGAAGACGCCGACACCGCTGAGATAATGGCTCGGATCAAGGGACCCGATTTTCCCACTGGTGGCCAGATTATTTCTTCGCCGGAAGATTTAAGCGAGATATACCGCCGCGGCAAAGGCAGCATCAAGGTGCGGGGGGAGTTCGAGGTGGAAACCCTCAAAAGGGGTAGGAAGCAGTTGGTCATCACCTCCTTGCCCTATTCGGTTAACAAATCGCGTCTGGTTGAGAAAATCGCCGAATTGATCCTTTCAAAAAAGCTGCTCATGGTGAACGACGTAAAGGACGAGAGCGCTGAAAGCGTGCGAATCGTGCTGGAACTGAAAGATGGCAAGGTAGATCCCGAAAAGGTGAAGACTTTTCTATTCAAACATACTGAAATGGAGATCAACTTCCCACTGAACTTCACCTGTTTGACCCCCTCAGCAACCCCAGAACGTCTGTCCATAAAAGAGATTCTCAATCATTTTCTTGATTTTCGCAAAGAAGTGGTTGTGGGTAAACTGGAGTTCGAGCGAGCCAGCCTGGAAAGGAGACTCCACATACTTCTGGGTTTCATGAAGATTTTTGTGGATTTGGACGCGGCAATTGCAATCATTCGTGTGGCCGAGGACAAGCAGGAGGCCCACGATAATCTAAAGGGTCGTTTCGACCTGGACGACGAACAGGCAAAAGCAATTCTGGATCTTCGTTTACACGCCTTGGTAAGGATGGAGGTAAGTAAAATAGAGGAAGAGCTGGCGGGGAAGGAGAAGCGGCTAAAACAAATAAACACGATTTTGGCCAGCCGGGCCAGAATCTGGAAGGAAGTGCGAAAAGAAATCGCTGAATTGAAGAAGACCTACGGCGACAAGCGGCTCACTGCGGTGATCGCTCACGGGCCACAACTCACCTATGACAAAGAAGATTTTGTAATCCATGAAGATGTCTATGTGGTGATCACCCGCAATGGCTGGCTCAAGCGGGTGAAATCCTACGATCCCACCACCCAGATGCTCAAGGAAGGTGACGAGGTGCAGGCCGTAATAAGGTCCAACACCAGAGAGGCGGTTGCCTTCTTCTCGAATTTTGGCAAAGTTTATGTTAGCCGTGTTTACGATCTGGATGTTTCCGGTAAAGGCTATGGAGATCCAATTCAAACCATCTTCAATTTCCAAGACGAGGAAAAGATCGTAGCAGCCTTAGCGGCGGAACCTGAGCCTGGAGCTGAATTGGATACCTCTTTTATGGTGCAAGCAGCCGCAGGTGGTGGTCAAGTTGAACCAGGGCAACTGACGTTTTTTCCTGACCTTGGTAAGGAGGCAGAACCTAAAAAAGGTCCATCGCCAGAACCACCTCCACCCCTTTGTATAGTGGTAACCCGCCAGGGAATGGGGTTTTGTTTTGAACGGAGCAGTCTCAAAGACCCCAGTACGAAAGCCGGCAGAAGTCTGATTCGACTTCGCTCTGGTGATGAAGTAGTTGGGGTCCGTCCAGTGGAAAGACCACTTCTGGCCATAGTCACCAATCGCAGGGTCCTGGTTACGCCAATGGTGCAGGTAAACGTGTTGGCGGGAGCTGGCCGCGGGATTAGGCTTATTAAGGCTGATCCACCGGGTGTAAGGGATTTTTTTACCGTGGACCAAGAGGATTTCCTTATAATTTGGAACAAGAAGGTCAAGGAAAAAGAAATGGCTTTGGCAGAATTGCCCATCTACAATCGTGGCGCCAAGGGAGCGGTTATCCGGGGCGGGATAAAGGACGTCCAGCTGAAACCCAGAGAGGAGGAACTGGCTGGGTTTGAGGCGGATGGTGATTCGGAGGAGTCTTAGCCGGCCTAATGGAGGTATAAAAAAACATGAACCAAATAATGTTGGAAGTAAAAGTCTTAAATCATTATAATTTTATTTGACATTTTTATTTATAAGTTTAAACTTAAATTTGGTCTGAGTAAATTGCGGCTAGGGAAATTTTCCCATAGTCGGAGGAGATAATGGCGAGCACCTACACCGGAAAGGACATCCAGGTACTCAAAGGGCTGGCACCCGTGCGGTTGCGACCGGGAATGTTCATCGGCAATACCTCAAGTACCGGTCTGCATCATCTGTTTACCGAGGCACTGGACAATGCTGTGGATGAGGCACTTAATGGCCATTGCGACCGCATTCATATCACTATAGGTGGAGACAATAGCATAAAGGTCACAGACAACGGCCGGGGTATTCCGGTGGACAAGCACCCCCAGTCGCGAAAAAATACTCTAGAAACCATCATGACCTCCTTGCACTCCGGGGGTAAGTTTTCAACCAAGAGCTATAAGATCTCCGGCGGACTCCACGGGGTAGGTATCTCGGTGGTAAATGCTCTGAGCGAATTCATGGAGGTTTACTCAAGACGTGACGGGGTGGAGTGGCAGCAAAATTTCGCCCGGGGTAAGCGGAAGAGTAAATTGCAGGATCTTGGTCCAACCACAAAAAGTGGAACAACAGTGGTGTTTCGACCGGATCCTGACATCTTCAAGGATGTTGTTTTCAATCCCAAAATAATCAAGGAACAGGCCAAGGCCAAAGCTTTTCTTACCCGAGGTTTGACTATTACGGTGGATGATCAGATCAACGGTACGGTGGATAGATTTCATTTTGAGAGGGGTATTCGAGATTATATTGAGGACTTAGTAAAGGAAAAGGAGGTTGTCACCGAGGCACCCTTTTATTTTAGCTACGACAACGATCTGCGGTTGGAAACGGTTCTGTGGTGGACAACCACCACTGACAGAGCTCTTTTCTCCTATGCCAACTCTGTTTACACCAGTGGTGGTGGCTCCCATGAGAACGGTTTCCGTCATGGACTGACCCGGGCAGTCCGTGAATACATGTCACGGCAAAACAATCAACTCAAGAAAATAAAGGGGATCACCGGGGATGATGTCCGAGAAGGGTTGGTGGCAGTGCTCAGTGTTTTTGTCTCTGGGGATCTGGAATTTCAAGGACAGACCAAGGAGCGACTCAACTCAGACATACAACCTCAAGTGGAGACGGTAGTCAAGGACGGTTTCGAAAATTACCTTCTCCACAATCGTACCGCTGCCGAGGCCATAGTTGAGAGGATAGTGTTGGCAGCTCAAGCCAGAGAAGCTTCACGCCAGGCCCGTCAAAGTGTCCGGCGAAAGAGCGCCACCAGTCGTCTGACTTTGCCGGGCAAACTGGCCGACTGTAGCTCAAACCGACTGGATGAGACCGAGTTATTCATTGTGGAGGGCGACTCCGCCGGTGGTTCCAGCAAGCAGGCTCGTGACCGCCGCTTTCAGGCGGTGCTCCCCCTGCGAGGCAAGATTTTAAATGTGGAACAGGCCAGTGCAGACAAAATAAGGAAGAATAAAGAGATCCAAGCACTCAGCAGGTGTATTGGCACAGGGGTGGGGGACCATTTTGACTACAGCCGGTTGCGTTATGGCAAAATATTCATCAATTGCGATGCGGATGTTGATGGCTTTCACATATCTACTCTTCTGCTAACTTTTTTCTATCGCTATATGAGAGAATTGATCGAGAAGGGGCATATCTACTTGGCCCAGCCGCCTCTGTATAGGATTGAGACCAAGGAAAAGAAAAAAAAGCGTTTTAATTACGTATACAGTGAGGGGGACAAAGATAAGCTTCTGGAAAACCATTCCGCCAAAGAGGTCTCCATCCAAAGATTTAAAGGCCTCGGAGAGATGAATGCGGCGGAGCTGAAAGCAACCACCATGGATCCTAAAACCAGAAGGGCTCTCCAGGTGACTGTGGAAGACGGTGAAAGGACAAACGAAGCCTTTGAGACTCTTCTCGGTCGGGAACCGGCCCGGCGCTATGCCTTTATTCAGGAAAACGCTGCCTTCGTCCGCGGAATAGACGCCTAAACATTTGCCAAATCGATTTTTCACCACGAAGTTCACAAAGACCACAAAGATTTATTTTTCCCTTTGTGTGCTTTGTGCTCTTTGTGGTTTTTCAGTCCCGCCTCTCGAGGACCGCAACGGCTTCAATGTGGGGGGTGTGGGGAAACATATCCACGGGCTGCACCCGGATGAGACGATATTTCTCCATGAGCATTTTTAAATCCCGGGCTAAGGTGGCAGGGTTACAAGAAACAGAGACTATTTTTGGCGGGGCCATAGCCGCAAGTTGTTTTACCACAGAAGGGTGCATGCCTGCTCTGGGTGGATCGGTCACCACTACGTCTGGACTACCGTACCGATCAATTAAAGAGGATGGATCGACAAGTAAACCCTTCAAATCGCCAAGAACGAACTCGCAGTTATCAAGACCATTCAATCTGGCATTGGTCCTGGCATCAGCCAAGGCTTCCTCGATTAGTTCAAAGCCGATAACATTGTTGGCTCCCTTTGCCACCCCCATGGCCATGGTACCGGTACCACAGTAGAGATCCCAAACAACTTCGGAACCGGTGAGTGCGCAGCCTGCCAATACCTGATCCAGAAGAATCTTACTTGCTTGGCTATTGGTCTGGAAAAAGGCTCCTGAGGAAATGCGAAACTGGAAGTCCCCGAGCTTTTCCTCAATATAACCCGGGCCAATGATAATTCTACGGGTGTCGGCAGTAGCTATTTGTGCCTTTTTAGAGCTAATACCATGCACTAGGGTAGTTATTTCAGGGATCTCCGCCAGGAGCTCCGAGGAAAGCTGTTCTACCTCTGTGGGGCCGCTATGGTCAGGTGCGGTGATAAGCTCTACCAGTATTTGTCCGCTGGACTTGCTGTCCCGCACTACCAGAAAGCGCCAAAAGCCCGTGTGGTCAATGGTATTGTAAGGTGGAAGGTCTGAGGTTAAGGCAAAGTGCCGCACCCGTTTAAGAATGGCTACACTCGAGGGACTTTGCAGGTGGCATTCCTCAATATCCAACACTCGGTTATAGAATCCTTTCACATGCAGGCCGAGAGCGAAATTGCGAGGTTTTTCCAACTGGGGGAGATCTATTTCCTCTGGCAATAACCAGCGGCGAGGCGCAAAGGAGAATTCCATCTTATTACGATAGTAAAAGATTTGTGGAGAGGGGAGGGTTGGAAGAACCACATCATGGGAAAGCCCACCAATGTGGGCCAGACACTCCCAAACAAGATTTCTTTTCACCTTGAGTTGTTCCTGGTAAGGAAGGTTTTGCCACAGGCAACCTCCACAGGTTCCAAAGTGGCCGCACCGTGGAGTAATGGCCAGGGGTGAATCTTCCAATACCTCTAGTACCCTAGCCTCAGCATAAGAAGGTTTCTTGCGAGTAATCCGAACCAGGACTCGCTGACCAGGGATGGTGCGTTCGATAAACACGACGAAGCCATTGACTCGAGCCAAACCTTTACCGCCGAAGGAAAGGTTCTCCACCACCAGTTCGATTTCATTTCCTTTTTTTAACTCAACCATTTTATATTCCAGCGTTCAGCTCTCAGCAATCATGAAACATCCGGGCTAGGCGCTTTGCGACTGATAGACATAACCTTACTCTCCAAAGAAGTTGGTGACAAGCGGCTAAGGTTCTTTTAGAGACAAAAACCTCAAAAAAGACTTTGCCATTTGCGAAATGAACCTATAGAATTAAAGTTAAAGCGCAGGCATTTTGATTGTGTCTCGAACCTACCATTAATTCCTTAGAGATGGCCAAAGCTTATAATTGGATGATCATCTCTCCACACCGTTCCTCCCCAAAAGCTGCATTGCTGCGCGCAAATATCCGGTCCCAATTACATTATAAAACCCTTGGATGGGAAAGGAGGACCCCCATGAGCGCCCCTAGAGATAGCCGCTGCCGTTACAAGGAGTGCTACAACTGCAAACATCAGACTAACTCAACCATTGGAGGACAGCCTCAGCAGAACTGTGGCCTTGCAGTTGATGGAACCATAAGGGTGTTTGAGTGCGGTGGCCTTCGCTATTACCTACCAACCACAAAGGCGCAAAGGAGGGAGCAGCGCGAACGGCTGATGACTTATCAACCGTCAGGATGAATTGTACTCTAGCGAGGTAGTTTTCTGATCATCCTCAGGTTCGATTGAAAATTTAAACATAAGCTTATGTAAATCACTCGGGGAAGTATTATCATCTAGGTTCATGATATCGCCTTCCACCGTTTGAACCAGATTCTCTGTAAACATCTTGAGCCAAAACATGGCGCTTTCTTGGTTTGGCTGGCGCACATGTATGCCGCCGGCCTTCTCCTCCGAAGGTGGGGTTTCGCCTGGGTCCTCCACGTGGACGTCGCCACCAAATATCTTGTGAAGATGTTGTAACGCCTGTCTACCGACACCCTGGCGTCTCTCGCCCAACACTTCCAGATGATACAGAGTTATGTGCTTGATTCCTTTTTCATCCAACCAAACGCTGATCTTGCCTCTGTAATGGTTGGGCTTTTCAAAGTGGAGCACCTCCATGGGGCCGTAGCCTTTGAGGATCGTTAGAAGCTCCTTGATGCCTAATTCCCTATCCTCACCCGTCCAGACAATGTCTTTCCATGCAACCTGCGCCATGGCCTGCTATCACTCCATTTTTACCAGCGAACACTCGCGTCGAATATGAGAGCTGAAGAGAAAGTAAGAGATAAAAATAACTTTCACGTATGACAGCATAAAATATTTCTGGAAAAATTGGAATAGGAAATATCTGGGCCAAGACTAACCCGTATAGCTCACTTGTAGACCGGCCTTTCGCAGGTCGTCGACAACAGCAGCTCCATCTTTTAGGTTGAGCCTAATTGCCACCAACCAGTCTTTTCCTTCTTCTTGGGGTAGGGTCATTATGCTCATCACCACCGCCTGGTGGCGATCGAAAATAGAAATAATGTCCTTGAGTTCTCCCAAGCGACCACCGAACCCTT
>Ga0180438_10008226_pt1 | contig 13319 bp, 12 predicted proteins | sample SS_ome_12_FD_132455 | JGI IMG/M metagenome (GOLD analysis project Ga0180438, IMG submission 132455) | Hypersaline lake sediment archaeal communities from the Salton Sea, California, USA - SS_3_D_2 metaG | ecosystem: Environmental > Aquatic > Non-marine Saline and Alkaline > Hypersaline >... | reverse complement strand
GTTCCGCTACTTCCACTTGTACCTGATGATCCACTTGTACCTGAGGTTCCCGAACTTCCTGAGGTTCCAGCATCACCCGACGAACCGCTTGTGCCTGAAGTTCCTGAAGCACCTGCTGCTCCACTACTTCCGCTTGTCCCTGAAGTGCCCGATGATCCGCTTGTCCCTGAAGTGCCCGATGATCCGCTTGTCCCTGAGCTTCCTGACGTTCCTGATGTTCCCGATGAACCTGAAGTGCCACTGCTTCCACTTGTTCCTGAGGTTCCTGCTACACCTGAACTACCTGAGGTTCCTGAAGTACCTGAAGCACCGGAGCTTCCACTTGTGCCAGAGGTCCCGCTGCTTCCACTTGTCCCCGAAGTGCCTGATGAGCCACTTGTTCCTGAAGTGCCTGAGCTTCCCGATGTCCCACTTGTTCCCGAAGTTCCTGCTATCCCAGAACTTCCCGATGTACCTGAAGTCCCACTACTCCCCGATGTCCCACTCGTTCCCGATGAACCTGAGGTTCCTGAAGTCCCTGACGAACCTGAAGTACCGCTTGTGCCTGAAGACCCTGATGTTCCTGAGGTTCCTGAGGTTCCTGAAGCTCCCGAACTCCCACTTGTGCCGGAAGTTCCTGCTTCTCCCCTGCCGAATGTTATGGGTGCAGACCAATAAGTTTGAGTACAGTCAGAAGGAGTTGGATCTACACTTGGGTTATATGAGACATCATTACGAAGATACAGTAGTCCATTGTCAGTATCAAGAAAACTAAAACCATCAGATTCTCCGAGATAATCACATATCTCTTCCGCAGGTCCTTGGGCATCAATAGTAAAGGATAGACCACTTGAACCTGATGAACCTGAGGTTCCAGCATCACCTGACGAACCGCTTGTCCCTGATGTTCCTGAGCTACCCGATGTACCTGAGGTCCCTGACGAACCACTTGTACCTGAAGACCCACTTGTACCTGAGGTTCCTGACGAACCACTTGTACCTGAGCTTCCACTTGTTCCTGAAGTTCCACTACTTCCTGAAGTGCCAGAAGATCCTGAAGTTCCTGATGTTCCACTGCTACCTGATGTGCCAGATGTACCTGAACTTCCGCTTGTTCCTGAAGTGCCACTGCTACCACTTGTGCCTGAAGAACCAGATGTTCCTGCTTCTCCTGAGCTACCTGATGTTCCTGAGGTTCCTGTAGCCCCACTACTTCCTGAGGTCCCTGAGGTTCCTGAAGTCCCTGAAGTTCCATCCTCTCCCGGTGTACCTTCGATAGGTAGTCCATTCCATGTTAGTCCTGCACTATCTTCGTCAAAGCCTTCTAACGTATCGAAATTAGTATGATGGTGGGTGGATCCTGTTCCTGTCCAATATGGCAGAGTATTCCAATCATCCGTACCATTACCAACTTTGAATTTGAGGGTATCTAACTCGAAACCGAGTTCACCTTGGGCGAGAATTGGGTTGTAGCTCGTCCAATCGGCTGCATTTCCTCTTCTAAGTTGTATTTGAATAGCCATATTGTTATTTCACGTTAAGGTTAAAAGCTCTTATATACTTACGAAAAAGATCCGGGATTTCCTCCATCCCCTTCCAAAGGAATGCCTCCGTAAGTACTACCGGGAAAACCTCCCTCTATCTGCATTAAATAATAGTTTGAATCTGCCCATCCTCCATCAATGTTGTAATAGGGTGTATATTCATGAGTATGGTAGGCATCTGCACTATAACTTGGACCCCCTACCAAATGAATATACTCGTCATAGTCCAGATGATAAAACTCATCTGAGGCAACGTCTCCTCCTTGCAAACCTAATAAATCGTTATGGATCCATGTGCCTCCACCTTCGATGGGACCATCATTCCATAATAAATTTCCTGCACTGTCTGTACTAAACCCGTCAAGAATATCTAAGTTGTCATGGGTGTGTCCGTCTCCACCACCACCGATTTCTCCTAACTCATTTTCTTCAGCAGGAGTAATTGCCTCGTCAACTTCTGATGCTGGAATAGGTCCCGGCAGAGCATTTGTGTAGATCTTCTTTTTATTAAGGGATACGACTCCCGATTTAACGAGTTGAGTAAGGACAACTGAATGGCTTACTTTTTCCCTGTTATAGAATCTTAAGATATCTACTTTATGGCCGGGGGAGAGAGTGGGCACTAACGGTAAATCACCAATGTTAATCTTCTGATTGGTAAGATTCCGAACAAACCATGATTCCCTGTAATTCTCGTCTCTTCGTACACCCATGCACTTTACTTATTTTCTTTTTTATCTTGGTTAAAAAATACATTCCCACTACCTGTATTCGTAATGTTGATAGAGGGAGGTTGTACAGGATAACCATACTGATGAGGCAGGCGATTCCCGTACAATGACGATCTCCAATCTGAAACTCCATCTAAGTACTTCGCTGCCTCCAAGGAACGGCTGGGTGTAACGTTCTTTCGATCTATATCAACATATCTTAAGGCTTCTCTTGCCATTCCCTGTAAAGTGGGGCCGGGTATATCTTCATCTTCGTATTCTGCTTTCAGGTCTTCGATTACGTTGACACACCTGTTGTAGTTCTTTAGGGCACGTCTCATCTCTTCCTTGGGGTACTTCCAAGCCTCAGAGTAGAGCGGAAAAGAATGAACATCGTTCATAAAAACAGCCGTCAAAACGATGCGGCTTTTCGATTCCGTTAGCTGAACTTTGCAGGTGTAACCGTCTTTGTCCATAGTATCATTGAAAGGAGTCTCATGACCCTTGGTCATGTAGGCTACTTTATAGAGCTTCCTTTTGGCTCCAATCTTAAGGAATTTCTCTTCAATGACGGTCTCACCCAACAAATTATGCTTGTACCAGTTCATAGTTTATAGTATTTGAGCTTTTCAGCTTAAAACCTTTATTTCAGTAAGAAAAATCTTGCCCTAAATCCTCAACAGGGATGTCTAATTTGAATATTTCCACATGCTCAGGAGAGAACATAACATTAGGTATCTTTTGCCAATTATAGCCCCCTCCGGTTTCGTACACAGAGTAAGGGATATCTATCCCATAAACTTCCTGCCCGTTGTGAGCTATGATCCAAGCATGATCATCTCCATCTTGTCCTCCTTCTAAGATCGACACGTTACCCAAATTCATCGAAATAACACCACCAATCGCTTGTGCTATCTCATCGCATATGCCTGCTCCACCACCCAAAAAGAAATCATCTTCATCCCAAGTATCGTAGATCTCTTGTGCCGCCTGTGCCATTTTTGGTCGTAGCAAAGACAGTTCATACATGAACTCCGATACTTGTGATTTCTTAAACCAGTTCAATTTTATTCCTTACGATCTTTTCCATGTCTTCTTTCGAGATCTTTACTAATGAGTTCTTCCCCTCTCGATAGAAGATCACTGCTTTTCTTTTGTTCTTTTTGAAGCATCTCTTCCTAATGTAAGATAAAACGAAATCTTTCTCTATCTCCTCTTTCGGAGGCAAAACAATAGCTATCGTCCCATCGTACAGGAAAAAAGTTTGAAATCTATATTTGTCTGAGATGCGATGTGGGATTATTCTCTTCCCGATTTTATGACTCAGATCTTTTCTAACATATATAAGATTCACAGGAGTGCTATCTACCAGTTCATAACCTTTTCTTTCGGCAAGTTGATTGAATGCTAATACACTACTACCTCCACATCCCCCCTTAGGATTGATGAACGCTAAATCATCAGGCACATAAGGATTAAATTCAATGATGATGATCTTAGGATGGTAGTTTTCAAGACTATCCCATACCCAATAATCATCTCCATCTATGTCTATATCCAAAAGATCAAAATCGTCAGGACAATCTGTGTCACAAAGAATATTATCTAAGGAGTTCTCCCCTTCTAACTTTACTAAGGTGTGAAGTGCTATCCCCTTTGTTTCTTCATGTAAAACTTCAAGAATTCGATGTTTCCTTACATTAGGCTCGATCAGGATGCCATTCCATCCTTTATCTTTGAGGAGGGTTAGGGTATTGCTGAAGAATATTCCATCTGAAGCCCCAACATCTACACACCAACCTTCTTTTAATCCTAATGCTTGAATGATGGCTGCTAATTTTTCTTCTTCATTGAATTGAGTTCCTCTGTTTCTGACGAGTCTCTTTTCTACCTTCGCTTTTAGAGCTTCTTTATATTCGGGGGAAAGCAATTGACGGATTTCTCCTGCCTCTTGTACCTTAGCAGCTTTATTGGTTCTTCTTGCTTTCTGCTTTCGAGCGATTGATAAAAGTTCTTTCCTGTGAACTTTCGATGTTTTTTCTCTCATTTCTTCTTCTCACGTTTCTCAAGATCTTTAAGGGAACCTTCCATATGCTCTAACAAGGTGTAATACTCACCATGCTCGTCCAAGTGATCCATAGCAATCTCTCTTGCCGTGTCTGGATCATCTGTGTGTTCGTACTCCACCTCCTTACCCTTCTCTACTTGAGAACGCTCGAAGTCAGCAGGGGTTTTGCCGTCAGCCCTACCTCCCGGTATTTTGTCTTTCCATTTTTTAGCTTGCTTAAACCAATTCATTCTGTTTTTTCCTTGCGTGGTTTGTTCTTGATCTGTTAGGAAATATGAAGGTTGATTTTGGGAATAATCCAAAGGTGTCCTCTTGAGTTGCCATAGGTTATAAAAAGTTTGTATATCTTTTCCGGGGATGCCGGTTTTTCTACTTATCTGAGGTATAGGAACACCTTGAGATAAAAGATCTAAGACTTGATCCATGTAATTACGGCTTACATAATTGTATAATCTGGTGTCATCATATTCTGCAATTTCTGCTGCTCTATCTCTTAGCTGTATCTTAGCCATGAGCAATCTTTTCAAATCTTCTTTTTCCATCGGGGTTGTAAAACCATGCAGATGTCCGAATTCATTGATAAATGAATCTACATATCCAACAAGCTTCCTTGGATTATTCCCTGCTTTTGCTACGGATCCTGCCTTTTCCCCAATATAAGTTAGAAAAGCATCTATCAGAGAATATGAAGCTTTTCTTTCATCAAGTACTACGTTGCAAACTTTCAATATCCTATTTACTTGGCTGTGCCCAAGCGTATATTTATACCTCTTAGTAAACTCCTCATTGATTCCCATAGCTGTGATACCCTTAGATCCTCGGTGACCCACTTGCCTCCCTTGTTGTTTCATCGAGAATATAAGATCGACAATCATATCTCTGACGGCCATTCTTCTCTGGACTCTTAGAGTATTAGGAGTTAGTCCCATAGATTCAAGCACTTGTTTTACAACAGATACTTTTGCCCCCAGTTGCTTTGCTATCATTTTAGTATTTATAGGTTCGGGTCCCCCAACATACTTATCTATTATATCCCTTGTGGGATTCCTGAAATGCTCTATACGGGCCTCATCTTGTTGCTGTTTGTTTTCCCATAGTGATCTTAGTATTTGATATACATCGTTATATGGGATTTTAAGTATCTTTGCTATCTGCCCTGTGCTATAGCCTCTTAAAGCTAATAGCCTTACTTTTTCTTCCGGTCGGCGAGTTGTGTGTAAGGCATCCTGCACATTGGGAGGCAACTTTGATCTTTGAGGAGCATATTTTTTCTTTGTGACCTGAGCAGCTTTTGGTAAAGCATGTTGACCTTGCTCGTCATTTGAAAACTGGTGTAGTTCACAGGCGATGAGAAGCTCTTCTTCTGAGAACTCTTCGTTTAACAAAATCCATTGGTCAACAACCCGGATGATGTCATCGATTGTGATATTCTTAGTTTGACTTTTCTTAAACCAATTCATTTTTTACCCCTGAAAAGGAACTATCCCACCAGTCACTCCACCATCGTCTTTCTCTATCTGTTCTACCGCTACAAGCTGTGCTCTCCGAACCCTAATTTCTCCGGGTGTTACAGAGTGATCTGCAACACTTCTATCAACCGTCTCGTCCGAGTCATACTCGTAGGTCAGCATTAGTTCAGGATCGTCAGTGAGTCCTGAGTAGTAATCCAGTACATATTCTTTCGACGATCCTAAGAAAAATCCTGCTGGAGTTTGATTATCCATCCAACTCCCTATATTAATGTCAATAGGCATCCCCGTTCCACCATATAAAGAATACCCCTGTCCTGTCTGAGGGTTATATCCAACAGCTTTGTATCCTCTCATTTTGAAACCAGCTTGTTTGAACCAATTTCCCTTTCGAACATGGTACTTATATATGTTAGATCTACCCGTACCTGATTCAATAGAATCTTTGATGTAGTAGAGCTTTTGGATTTTACCATAAGCTCTTTTGAGCAGGTCTTGATTAGTCCTTCTCGATTTCTCTTCTTCAGGAATAGACGCTTCTAATTGTTTTATAGCTTCAGTTTCTTCTGCTATCTTCTGATCTATGAAAGGTAGGAAAGCTCTACCATTCTCCCCAAGCCTGCCGATGGCATTACCTAAGGTGTTGACATTGATTTGAGAATAGTCGTCATAATAGTTTTCGCGGTTGTCCCTCCACAGAGGAAGCACTTGCTCATAAAACCTCTGCACAGTAGGAGTATCTGAGCCGGTATGATCTAATGTGCCGATAATACGGGACAAAATCTCATTGTTATAGCGTTCTGAAACATGTTTCCCTTTATAGGGAGCAATAGGGTTGTCTTCTTGTAGGAAATTTTGGGCAAAAGAAACAAGACTCTGAATAAGAGGCTCAGGAATAGGTTGGAAGACTTCTCTCATCGGATCCAACAGCCAATCGTTAACAGCAATAGAGTAATGCAAACCCACTGATTCTTCTGCCTTTACTTTATCGTTAACATCTGTGGCTCTGTCTCTTTCCTTCATTCTATCTTGAACATTCTGATTGATAAGTATCTCAGGTTTTTCTAAGACATCACTAACATAAGATGCCCATTGAGTTCTCTGTTGCTCTTGCCTCTCAGGAGGCAACTTCTTAAACAGTGCCAACGAGTCAGTATCAGTAAGCTCTTTGATTTCTTCGTCCGAGAATAACTCAGGATATGCCTCCATGAATTCTTTTTTGCGAGGACTATGAATGATTTTACCACCAAACAGAACGTCCTTCACTTCTTGAATAACCTCAGGAGGATATTCCCCCTTAGGAGCACTAAGGATGATTTTGATAGCTTCATTCGTCATATCACTACGATTGTCAGTTTTGTTCTCCTTGAGCCAATACCTTTCCTCTTCCCATTCTCCTGTCTCTTCATCTCTTGCAGCCCAATTAGAGTCAGGATCCAACTCCATATATTCTTCTCTTGTGTATTCCCCGTACTGCTGATCGTTTGCTGTCATCTTCTCATAGTAAGCTTGTGCTTCTTCTTGAGTCCTAAATGTCTTAGAATCATCTTCAACAGGGTCTGGAGGATCGTAGTAGTCACCACCCCATATCTCAGCATTGATATTGTTCTGTTTGAACTCGTCGTAGAGAAGATCTTCAACAGTCCACGTCGAGTATTGTGCATCTTTCCCCTGTCCTCTGAGCCATGAGATAACGTCTTCTTGGGTAGTAGGAGCAGCTAAGAAGGTTTTGCCGAACGTATCCGAATACTGTCCACCCTGTCTCTCGTATGCTCCCGGCGCAACAATTCCCTGTCTTTCATTAAGCCATGATTGAACAGTTTCGGCAAAGCCCTGAATCTCGTTCCCATAGATAGATTGCTCAGGCACAGCAACAGCTTGTCCTTCTCTGTTATCGAAACGACGAATGTGGATACGTGCTAAAGGATCTTCGATCTCTCTGTCATTTGCACGAATGAGATAGGCAATAAGCCCCCCACCCGCTACCTCGCAGAACACATCGTCGTAATGCTCACCTTCTCCAAGTTCCATACATGAAGTCCATTGTCTCCCAGTAGACATCTGTGCAACGTCGTGAGGATTCTGAGATATGACGACATAGAACTCTACGGCTCCTTGCTGTGCACGATACGCAGAGTTCACGAATGTATTAATCACTTCGTCGTAGTATTTGTTGGTACTTTCTAACTCTGTCTGTAGTTGATTGGTGAAGATCTGCTGCTTAACAGGATCAGGATCTTGTAGGAGAGTTTGGTACTGTTGTTGGAGTTCGGTAATCGCTTGCTGTCGAAGACTATTAAGAATCTTTCCTATTCTCATCTGACGATTACCTTTGGCTGCTAAACCTTTTCGGTAATCAACGATCTGCCAATCATTGCCTTCAAGTTCTTTTTGTACGGATACATCTACTCCTTCTTGTCCTTGTGCCCCTCCGGGAAAGAAGGGGATGTATGCTCTACCCTCTTCGTCAAACCACTCTTTGAAAGGATAGGGATTCTGTGTGGACAACCTCTGAACCTGTTGTCGGTACATCTCGTATTCAGCTATCTTTGTAAACCAACTCACTAAAATACCTCTATCTGGTTATTAGTGCCAAAGTGGTCTGACAATGCTACTCTCAACCTTGTGGGAAGAGAAGCTGCTGCTCTGGCAGGATCCCAATTACCCTCTCCCCTTGGAGTAACTATACTGATCATGTTTTGAATAGGATCGTACCATCCGCGATATAGATTTTCTCCTCTACCCGATTGAAAGTCGAATAGATCTCTAAAGTTCATCTGATGAGTGCCGCCCTTTTTAACTCGTAGTTGTCTCCCATCGAATATCCAACAGTAGCTTTCTTCGTTAGTTTCTTCATTCTGCCCAATAGAGAAATAACGATTAGCATCAAAGTAATCCGGTTCATCGGGATCCGAGTATGTTTCGGGATCATCCATCACATCCTGATAAAATTGTGCTTTCTTAAACCAATTCATTTATTTTACCGGAATAAAGCTTATAGTATTCTTTCACTTGTTCATCATCTAAAGCATTGACTTGGGCTTTCACTTTCTCGATAATTTCATCTCTGCGAGTTGGATCTTCTTTAATGTGGTATCGAATAGCCATAGTCAAAAGATCATTTCTAAATTGGTCAGGATCCTCTTCTGCCCATATCCCTTGTTTTTTCAAGAAGCTAACCATTTTGTTGCCGATCAGTATTTCTACAGGACCCTGTACTTCTTCTGAAAAATAGTCTCCGGGTTCTACGGCAGGATACCTGTTATCAGTTTCTCCCTGCCAATCTCCCCATGGGCCGATTTCTTCCTCTGGACGATGCTCCCAATATTCTTCTCCTTCTTTCATAATGACAAGCATTCCATAAGATTTCAGATCGCCGGAAGTTACTTGATGAAAAGTTTTTCCAAGCATTTTGGATACTGCATACTGCATAGCATTTACGGCTTTCATGAGATTTTCTTTATCAGTAGCATAAGTTACAGGGACAGGATCGAATTCTACTCCTGCCGCCTCATATTCCCCGGCATAAGAATCACTGACAAAATCTCCCGTATCGGGAACAAGACCAATAGACTTTATAGAGTCATAATTATTAATGGACGTTCCGTGATATAGAGTCCGTGCGGTTGCTATTTTTCTAAACCAGTTCATTACCAGCCGTCATCCTCTCCCTCGTATTCCCCCATGTCCATAGAGTGCATGGGTTCTCTGGGCTTTCGATTTCTTTTCTTTTCAGCCTTTTCTTCTTCCGTCAAAGGAGGAGGGGTGTATTTTCCTAACCCTAACACTCTTTCGAGATGATCCTTTACTGCTTCCATCTCCGCAGTCATTTCTTGTGCTTTCTTAAACCAATTCATTCTCTTACCTTAAAATAATCTGCACCCTGCTCTGTAAAATGGTTAGACAGGGCTAACTCCTTGTACCTCGCCTTGACACTACTCATTAAAGCAGTAGCTACTCCATGCTCTCTCATGTCGGGTCTAACGAAAATGTTAGACACAAGCATTCCTTGCCCTGAAGGATCCGTCACTAACTGAACCCCTCCGATAATCTCTCCCCGTTCATTCCTCTGCAAAAAACGAAATCCACCAAACTGTCCTTGGTAGATCTCTATGTCTCCATCCTTGTCAACTAATTCTTCTTCTCCTGCCGTAGCTTTCGCGATCGGACTGTTAGGCTCTTCAATCGTATAGTGAAGATTACCCTCTCCTCCTGATATCTCAGGTTCTCCCCTTATAGGGATATCAGTCGCTCTTTTGAACCAATTCATCCCACCTTCACCCTTTCGAACCAGTTAAAAGCTGTGTTAGTAGGACCTGCCATCCCCCATAGATAGAACTTCATATCGTGAGGAACCATTTCCATGAATGCAGGATTCTGTGTAACATAGTCCTGATAATATTGTCCTACCTCTTGCTTAACATCGTCGGGCATAACGAAACGAACTGGTAAAGGGATGGAACGCCAAAAGTGATCCAAATTCCTGTAATATTTGCGGAAAGATAAGAATAACTGTGCAATCTGATCAGGATAAGCATCTAACAGTGACTCCTGCATCCTTTGATCTAATTGCATGAAGGAAGTAGGATCGGCTTGAATCCTCTTCATCATCTCTTGCACAAAAGGATCAAAAGACACCTGCTGTTGCTCCATCGCTAACATGATCTGAGTTTTGTAAGCAGAAGGAATAGCATCAAATAAATGAGGATTTTGCTGAAGGTTGGCAATGTAAACATTGATTATCTCACCTTCAGATAGATACTGCTTTGCCTTGTTGAGTTTGTCATAACCTTCTTTAGCATTCCGGGAGAAGGGATAAGTAGTAAAGTCCTCTACTATCTTGTCTCTGATAAAGTTGGGATTCTTTTGCTGAAGGATAGTAAGAACTTCGTCAGGAAGATTGTCGATGTGACGAATGTTGAAGTTGATCATATTCTCCCATGAGGCAGCTATGTCCTCAATAGGCATATTCTGACGGACAGGCATCTCATTAGAGTTAGGCATACGAGCATCATTGTAACGATAGGGATCCTCCATCACATAACCATGCCATGCCTTATAAACCTCATCGTATGAGATCTGAGCCTTTACCTCCTCTGGAAATTCTGAGAACTCAGGAGGATGAGCCGCTAATACTTTTCTATGAACCTCTATGATTTGAGCATCCAAATTCCCTGAGAAATGCTGCTTTACAGTAGGAGGAACTTGAGAGTACTCATCCGTGAACTGATGATAACGTTTCTCATATACCCCATGCTCAGGAGGAACCGATTCCAAAGCTCTAAGGAGTTTCTCCAAATACTTCTCGTACTTTGGTGCTGCCGCTATAGAGAGATCGTCATAGGTGTTAAGATTGTCTTGACTGATCTGATGAATTGCTTTGAAATCTCCCTTGATGAGCTTAATTACTTCTGCTCTCTTATTTTTGTCAGAAAGATCAGCATTCATCAAGAAGATCTTACGAAGTTCTTGGTATTGACCGTTATTCTCATAATCAAGATTCGTTTCACCTAAGAAAGTCATTACTTCTTGCCAATAGGGTTTCAACTTTTCAAGGTTATTGCCACGACCTCTGATCTCTAAGACCGTATTGCCTTCTGTCCTAATAGCTACAGCAGCACGACCGTTCACCAAATAGAGCCAAAAATCTCCCTTGGAAAGATAGGGGCGAGCCATACCTGAAGCAGTGCACCAACCATTGCCTGTGCTGTAGCGGGCAAGCTTATCGACGTTTCTATCAAAGTTAGCAGGGTCCTTTTGTTTGCTCGGAATGTTGATCCATTCATTTCCGCCTTCGCTTCTAACAACTTGGACTCCTTCTTTATCCAACTCTGCCGCTACCTTCTTGTACCTCTTAAGTACATTCATTTGAGTAGCACCAGAAGAGTTTATCTCTTCCCACACTTTTCCTACAGCCTCGGCATTAAGGGGAGTAGGAGCAGCCTTATCTTTTGAGGGAGAGCTATCTATGACTGGTTTCAGTATAGAATATGCAAAGGCAGGATTCTCTTTGGAAACAACATTGTCTTCTGTGATGTATCTCCACCATCCGTCAAATACTTGTTGTTTGGCATCGTTGACGTATTTTTCTATTAGATCGACAGCCCCTTTTTCGTCCTGCCTGTAACGCTGAACTGCTTCGTGCATCTGTGGAAAATCAGGAATATGAGCATCCTCTCCTCCTCCACCCTCTACAGCTTTGGCATATCTTTCCAATTCTCTTTTTACATCTGCTTTAGGAACGTAATTGCTGAATTTGTTTTTTCTATCAATCTTTCGATGAAGTGACTCTAACAAGTTGACGCGAATGTATTCTTGGATATCATCAGCAGACTGAATCATAGGAACTTCTTGACCATTTTCGTCGATAGTCTTTTCATTCCACGGAACTGTATCCTCGTACTTATACAAGAATAACTTCAGGGAAGGATCATCCACCTTGAACTTCTGGATCTTATCCTTTGCTCCTGCAAATTTTATTAGATTCTTAAACCAACTCATAATTACTCTCTATATAGTCTGTGTAAGTTCTTTAATGCTTGAATGAAAGAATCTTGCCCTTGGTAACGAAGCACATACATTAGGCTCTGCTTGAGATCGTCGATATCTTTCATAGGAGGCATACCAAGTTCAGTCATTTTCTTAGCCCATGTATCTACGAATAGATCTAAGATCTCTAAGGGCTTTCTTCCACCGGCAATAGCTGCCTCTGCTCGTTCCCCCATGTTCTTTACCAAGTCTTTAACCTGTGTCATTTGCTGAGAGGACTTTGGCTTTGGAGGTTCGGTAAAGTTGTATGTTCCACCTTGGGCTACTTCGGCTTTGGCATCAGCCTCAGACAGAATTTTAACGCTCTTATCCAATAAAATGTTTTGTTTCTCTTCCTTCTTTCTGTATGTATCGTTGTATACAGAGTGCTTACCGATCTGTCCACTGACATAAACTATGTCACCCTTTTCGACATACCTTGGATCTCCTGAAACTTCATCTGTGGTTTGCCACTCTTCTTTGCTGAAGGTTACGTACAGATTACCTGAGGGATCTCTAAATTTAGTAATATAACCTCTCCATCTCCCCCTGCTTGCAAACGAGCTTTCTACTTTGCCTTTGAATACAACTTTGCTGCCAACATCACCTACGAAATCTTCTTCAATAGGAGTGGCATCGGGAGCCGTAGTGATAGTATCCATTTCCTCTTCGGGCTGATTCTTGGTAAGATAGGCATTAACGATATCACCTGCAAGGTCGATGTCCCCCATACCGATAGTTTTTCCTGTAGCAATACTTACCATCTTCTCTTCTTGTCTCGATAGTCCGGGTTGTTTCCCCCTTCGGATCATATCGTTCCTCGCCTGCTGGGCGATAGCTAAGTCCTGAGTAGTAGGTTCACCCCACGAAGGTTCTTTTCCTTCGTCCCTGAATTGATAGCCAAACCATCTACGTAGCTTGCCCCCTGTGGAATTGCCTGTATACCTGTTGGCTTGATAGCCTTCTTGACGAATAAGAGCAGCAGCGGCTGATAAGACCTGCATAAGATCTCTCGGAGCAC
>Ga0180438_10008225_pt1 | contig 13319 bp, 10 predicted proteins | sample SS_ome_12_FD_132455 | JGI IMG/M metagenome (GOLD analysis project Ga0180438, IMG submission 132455) | Hypersaline lake sediment archaeal communities from the Salton Sea, California, USA - SS_3_D_2 metaG | ecosystem: Environmental > Aquatic > Non-marine Saline and Alkaline > Hypersaline >... | reverse complement strand
CGTTTGATGTGTACGGATCCAGCGACGCTAACCTGTTCGTCGTAGGCAGATCGAATACGGGCCACTGCCAGGGGATCGTTTACCATTACAACGGCAAAGACTGGTTTGCATACCAAGAATTAGAAAGCCAGGAATATTACTATACAGAGGTCTGGACGGATGGGCTGGAGGTTTTTATAACGGGAGTAAATGGTACGGATACGATTATTCTGCACGGAAAATGAATCCGCATCACAGAAGCGTAAGAAAGCCGAGGACATCATGTCCTCGGCTTTTGAATGATAGACGAATAACTTGTTACTTCCGCCAGAAAAACGTCGTTTTCAGCATGAGCGTACGGTTGGTGATCTCCTGACTACCCGGACCGATGAGCCTGCCGTCGTTGTAAACCACGTACAAGTCGCTGCCCGGCTTATAGATCCAGCGGAGTAAAAAATTGCTGATGATTCTCTCCTTGCCTTCGAAGTACAGCTTGTCGTCGTTCCACTGTACATAGGCTTTGAAATAAAGTTCTGTGGAAAAATAATAGAATGTACGAAGGCCCAGCGTATTGGTTTGGAAGCTCCCTTCTGGCAGTTCCACCCAGTTATAATCGTAGTCAACTTCGAGCCGTAGCCGTGTGATTCGCGTGATGTTACCGTTGAGTCCAAACCGCAGGTTACGACCTGCGTAATAATGACCATACGTTATATCAAACCGGCCCGAAATGTCTCTGCTCTGATCACTGTTTGCACGTATATAATAATCGTACCCGGAATACGTACCCACGGGGACAATGAATCCATCCCTCACTTCCCAATCTTCATCGATGAATTCACTTTCCCTCTGCATGCCGATTGTAAGACGGGCACTGTTCTGGAAGCGAAGCGTGAATGAGGCATTCAGCTCGCTTTCCAGCATTCTGTTGGTATGATCGGTACGATACTTACCACTGATACGGTACCTGAACTGGCGGATACGAGATTCCCCGTCAGGCCTGGGAGAGTACTCCATCGACGCGTCGGTAAGACGATAATCGACGCGCCGGACGAATCCTATCTCCGGGTTGAAATCCGCACCCACATCCATATAGGACAATGATAAATCCCAAAGATCACTGTCGTATCGCATGCCCAGGGTTCCGGCAAGATTATTTTCGAATAATGATTTCTTGCCCGTCTCTTTATCGTACTCAAAAGTCCCCGCCAGTGTACTGGATATAGTAAAATGATCGTTTAACGGAAAGTATCCATCAAATCCCAAGGAACGATTATAATCATGACACGTTATATCTTCCTTATTCAGAAACATCATGCCGACAGAACCCCGCCTGAGAATATCACGGCGAACACGGAGAACCGTATAATTTGTGGTATTCACCGTATCGATCTCGGTCTCACTCTCGTCGTCATCATCATCCTCCTCCACTTCGACGATCAGGTCATCTGTCAGCATATTGAGAAAACCTACCTGATACCGACCCATCTTTCCGACCAGCTTGGCTCCGCCCAGCAGTCGTGCTTCCTGGCCCTCTACCAGACCGATCCGACGGCTGTAGAAAAGATCAAAATCCGATCCCTCTCGCTCGAACCGCATGCCTCCGCTACGGCCGAAGGAAAAAATTTCAGCCCCCTCCAAGAAGAATTCCCTCTTTTCAGGGTAATACAAGGAGAATCGGGTTAAATTCACCTGTTCACGGTCGGCCTCGACTTGGGCAAAATCGGTATTCAACGTAAGGTCCAATGCGAGATTCGTTGTTAACGCCACCTTCGCATCGAGCCCGACATCGCTCTTTTTATCGGTAATAAATTCGGTTTCACTGTCCCTCTCCAAGCCTCCCAGGAAATAGGGTTTTAACTCCAGATTACCGCCCATCTTCAAGTCCGTCAGACCGCACAAACTGCCTGCCTCTGAGACTCGAAACAGACCAAAGAATCCCAAATCCCTGGGAACCAGCTGCCAGAAAACCTCTTCGTTCTTCCGACGGATGGTGCGTGAAAAATTGATTCCCCAGACTACCGAGTCTTGTTCCGCAAAGCGAAGTGTTTTCCATGGAATTGCGATTTCGGCAAACCAGCCGTCGTCCATCCGACGTGCCTTGCTCGTCCAGATACCATCCCACGCCGAATTGTAGTTGCGCCCTTCGTTGGCCAAAACAGCATCCCGTTTGGATCCGTTGGGGTTGGTCACAAAATAAAACCCGCCGCGGTGGTCATGGTAGGTATCGAGAATCAAGGAAAAATGATCATCGTTTCGCATATCGGCATCACGTCGCATTTCCTTGGCGATGATTTTTTCCGAGTCCGAATCGTAGCATTTGATGCCAAAATAAATATTATCTTTGTCGTAAAGGATACCCACTTCTGTCTTCTCGGTAGCAGGCTCGCCCTCTTTCGGCTCACGCTGCGTAAAGTTCCCTTGAAAGAGGACGTCGTGCCATGCCTCGTCATCCAACCAGCCATCAACTTGTATTTTTTCTTCCACACATGTCGCTGTAATATAACGCTTGCAGTTCGCATCCATCAGAATACGCTTCTTACAATCCGGATTATCCTCAACCTTAAAACCATGACTATTTCCAGGAAAAAGGATATTGAAAGTCACCATGATTCCGGGAATCCACATCGTAAGTGGAAATAATCTCATTTTCATTTTATGTTGAATTTCCTTTCAAAGCTTCTTAAAACTCCATTCTCGCCTTGACCTAGATGTTAATATATTTTTTGAAATTTTTCAAGTGTCAATTATATCGTAATACGAATTGAACACCTGGTTTCCCTAAAACTGTCATATCAGAATTTGAAAATGTGAGTCCGTGTTTTATCAATCAACAATCATACCCGTCGCAAAGATGAAGTAGATCGATCCTGTTTATTGGGCGGGTTATCGCCGGCAATTCATCGATGACATCGGATGTGGGGCTTTTCTTGGTTTTATGAATCTCTCCTGGATGAGGATAAATAAAAGAAGAAAGCCAGTTCCATGAATCATCGAGAATGATAACTTTAAGCCGAACGTTCTCTGTTCATGCTTTAAGAAATCGGATTTTTATCCTCCCGGCGAGAAAAATTGTATGCACGATTTAAAACGAGCAGAAATGGCTTGATCCACATGTATCTTGACGTATGATTTTTTCCCTTCTCCGACTATCGATAGCATTCCACGAGAATTTCTCTTGATATTCTTCGAGCTTTTACTATATTTAAACCGAAGCTCTCACTGCATCGTATTAGAGAAAGCCATGTCCATTATAATCCCTGAATAAGCGTTTATGAAGCATGTGTTAAACGAATTTCATATCATATGCATCCGTATCCGATTGTACCCAGACATTTCGGATAAAAAAAGGAGGTCGACAAAATGCGATCCATCACTATTTTCAAGATAGTTATTTCGGTCAGTATCTTTACTCTCGTTACTGCATTTGTACCCCCCTCTCTCTGGTCTCAAACCGATTCTCAAGAGACGATCCAGGAAATAATCGATCAATTGGAACGTCGGTTCGACAACCTGGGCCACCGGCTGGATGTGCTGGAGAAGGCCATCGACGACGTGCTCTGGTACCACAAAGTCGGAGACGTCGCTTTTATCGACAAGGTACGCCACGTAGGACCCCCACCCGCCAACAACCCCAATCCGACCGCTCAAGGTGCCGGGAATCCGATCAAATTTTATTCCTATGTCTTCATCCCCAGAAACATCGATAGAACAAAAAAATATCCTTTGCTCGTTTTTCCGCATGGCGGTGTGCACAGCAATCTCAGCACGTATTACACACATATCGTCCGCGAATTGATGGCCCAAGGTTACATCGTGATTGCATCGGAATACCGAGGAAGCACGGGTTACGGCAAAGGTATGTACGAACTCATCGATTACGGCGGGCTGGAAGTGGACGATGTGTACGCAGGTCGAAACTACATGCTTGAAAATTATGATTTTGTGGATGATAGTCGTGTGGGCATCCTGGGGTGGAGCCACGGCGGACTCATCAGTCTTTTCAACATCTTCAATCATCCCAAGGATTATAAAGTCGCCTTTGCCGGCGTCCCGGTGAGCGATCTGGTCGCCCGGATGGGGTACAAGACCCAAGGATACCGCGACCTCTACTCGGCCGACTACCACATCGGTAAGACGGCGTACGAGAATGTGGATGAATACCGCCGGCGATCACCAGCCTGGCATGCCGAAAAACTACAGACACCCCTCCTGATCCACACCAACACCAACGATGCCGACGTCAACGTCCTGGAAGTGGAACACCTCATCAAATCGCTGAAGGCTGCGGGTAAAAAGTTCGAGTATGAAATTTTTCAGGATGCTCCCGGAGGACACAGCTTCGATAGGTTAGACATCATGATGGCCAAGGAAATCCGGCTAAAAATCTACAATTTTCTGGGCAAGCATTTAAATCCGCCGGCACCATTCAAGTCGGTGAAAGATTTGATGAAAGCGGGATACCGATAAGGTGTCTTTGGGTCTGATCCGACAATTGGCAGATGATGATATATCGAGGGGGAATACTTTAATATATATGGTTGAGGGGGATAAAAGGCATCCACCGAGATCTTTGCATTATAATACCATCAAGGAATGCGGGGCATCTCCTGCGGGGATATGCTCTCTTACGCATCGACATATTCGGTATGCCGGGATAGCCACGCGTTGATTTCCCGGTAGAACACGTCCGCCACTATCGATGCCCCCCTGCTGTTCAGATGAACGCCATCTAGGGTAAACTGTAGGTCCCTCATGGATGAACGGTCATCGATTTTTTCATCCGTATTCAGTAGAAAGGCATCCAGTGTCACGCGGACAAGACTGTGCAAGATGTAATCTGAGATATTCTCATCTGCCATCTTGGAGGCGAGCGTCTCCTTTACATCTATGTATTCCACATTCTCATGAGTTGAGGAAACCGTTTTAATCGTATCCCCCAATCCGTCCAGCTGCCGGTTCCATGGATTCCCCAAATCCTCACCGATGCATAGAGGTGAAACGGCATAAATTGTTCTTGCACTAAGGCAGAGGATGTCCAGGATGCTCCGGTAATACTTGGCAAACTCGGCCGCATCCCGTGCCCAAGGCTTCCGGGATAACCACTTGACGATGGGGAATTTCCACGATACATGGACGAGGACATCGTTCACACCGACCCAGAGAAAAGCCACATCCACGGGCTGCGTCAGCCTCTGTCGGACGATACGCCGGAAAAGACTGATGACCGTATCGCCCCCTCTGCCGTGATTGATGAGTCGATGTTCGGGCAGCTTCTTTCTTAGTATTTCGAAAAAGGAAGCACCCGTCTTTGCCTCGGTCAAACTATCGCCGTAGAAGGCGATCTTCAACGGCACGGCTTTCTCCTGCCTAATGATTTCCTCCGTTTCGAGTCCGGGGAAGCGATCACCATTTAAGAATACGACTGTGTGACCGATTCGATGATTCATAAAAAACAATGCAAAATCGAACGTCCCCTATTTCTATAAACACTCCCTTTCTCTTGTCCGGGAAGTGTCTATCGGGCCTTTATGCCTTCGATGGCTCCCTCAATCAGCCGGTAAGCCGCCTTCATCGACCGATGATCATCATCCCTGCCCGCCGGATACGAGGCAATGCCCAGGGCCGAGGTTTTCTGGTGCGTGAACATAAGCTTCAACGCGGCGGCAAGCTCCTCGCTCGTCGGCCCGTCGGGAACTGTCAGTGAATGGCCGGATACCTCTCTCGGATCGAGCACATCCATATCGATGTGGATGTAAATCTTATCGGTCAGCCGACCGAGACGCTCCAACTGGTGATGGATGTTGTCGGACAGGTTCCGAATATCTTCCACGGAGATCATCTCGATGTCCGATCTATCGATGAGTTCCTGCTCCAGAGGATCCGTATCCCTGACTCCCACCATCACGATGTACAACGTGGGAAGCGCCGGCTCCAAACCCGATTTAAGGCGGAGCCGGGTCAAGCACAGACCGGCGGAGACCGCCACGGGCATGCCGCCCAGCATACCGCTAAGGGTCGTCTCCGGTGTGTTGAAGTCCCCGTGGGCATCGATCCAGACGAGGCCGATTTTAAGCGGACGTCTACCCGGACCCGAATGTTGCAATCCGGCCAGCATACCCATCAGCGAATTGCAGTTGGCCAGGAGTCCGACATTGAAGCAGCCTTCTTTCTCGTTGGCTGCCACTGCCCCACAGAGATGTCCGTTGGCCAGTCCCAACCGGTGCCATACCCCGTAATCCTTATCCTCTTCCGGTGTGAGTTGGACGTCCGTGGCTTTGTCAACGGTGCACCCCAGGTCTGAGAGCATGTCCACCAATCCACCCTTCTCGAGGATATCGGGACCTTCGGATAGTTCGGATCCACTCCGACTGCCGGAGTATGAGTTCTTTACGATGGCGACGCGAACACGACCGTCTGCATCCTGATACGTCTGGGCCATCACGAGTACAGGCAATAAAAGACAAGCGATGCTTATGATATCGAAAAAACCTTTCATGTTTTATACCTCATTTTTAGACGGTGATTCGAGGATTCCGGTCGTACACGGGAGATGTGGATTCGCTGAACGCTCATGGATCACGAAATTCGACATTTACGAATACGGACTGTCCGTCATTGTTGAACGGTTAACTGCCCACACGCTCCCTGAATGTCGTCGCCCCTGCTTAAGCGTAACGTCACCGGAGCACACATCGAGCGGATGGAGTCGGCAAAAGCGTGTATATGATCTTCATCTGGACGACAGAATTTCGTCCCTATGGTATTGTATGCGATGAGGTTCACTTTACAGGGGATGCCCTTGAGAAGAGATAGAAGCCGGCCAGCATCGTCGGGCGTATCGTTGATGCCCTTCAAAAGAACATACTCGAAAGTTAAACGCCTGCGGCTACGTCGTGTGTATTCGGCCGCGGCCCGCAGAAGTTCCTTCAAAGGATACTTCTTATTCACAGGCATCAAACGCGACCTCTGAGCATCGGTGGTGGCATTCAGAGAAATAGCTAGTTTGTAGGGATGGCCTTCCTGGGTATATCGATACAGCTGAGGTACGATACCGGCCGTGGAGACGGTGACCTTGCGATGGCCGATGGCGATGCCTTCGGGATCGTTGATGCAGGCCAGCGCCTGGATGATGTTCTCGTAATTCAGGAAAGGCTCCCCCATACCCATCACCACGACGTTGGTGGGTTTCTCGCCCACGTCACGCCAGATGGAGATCACCTGATCCACGATTTCATGGGCGAGGAGGTTTCGGTCAAATCCCATTCTGCCAGTTGCACAGAACCGACATCCCAACGCACATCCAACCTGGCTCGAGATACACACGGTCCTTCGCTTGCCTTCAGGGATGTATACGGATTCAGCGCGGAGACCGTCCTCCAATTCCCACAGGTATTTCTGAGTACCCGAAGTGGGAGATGCCTTTCTATCGATGCATTTGAGTCCACTGATGTAAGCCACTCGATGGAACCGTGCCCGGAGAGACTTTGAGAGGTCGGTCATCGCATCGAAGGACACCGCCCCTCTGAGATACATCCAAGACCATATTTGCGAGGCACGAAACCGTTTCTCACCCATGCTGACGACGAAACGCTCCAGCTGCTGGCGGGTCATGCTTTTCAAGTTACTCTTTCGCATGGATTATTTGACTTTTAAAACGACCAAGGTAAGATCATCGGATTGGAGATACCCGTTTGTGAAATCGATGACTTCGTCTAGGATATAATCGAGAATCCCCTCGGCGGATAATCCGGCCGACCGTTCGATAGCCTGGAGAAGGCGTTCTTCTCCGAAGATATCATCGTACGGATTTAGCGCTTCCGTGATCCCGTCGGTATACAGGACTAAGAAGTCGCCCGGATTCAACTGGACACGGTTCGTATCGTAGAGCGCTCCTTCCATCAGGCCAACGATGACGCCCCCTTCCCGGAGCAAGGAATACGTGCCATCGCGTCGCCAGAGGACGGGAAAATTATGGCCTGCGTTGGTGTATTCCAGGGAAAGGTCCTGGGTGTTCAAGACGCTGTAAAAAAACGTAGCGTATTTTTCCGGGGATGTCGTTTTTGTGATGTGTATGTTGATTTGCTGCATGACGTCCCGTGTATTGGGAGCCATGGCAGCGGAGATACGCAACGCGGCCTGCAGGTTGGACATCAGAATAGCAGCAGGAATTCCCTTACCCGAGATATCCCCGATGGCAATGCCGATCCTGCCGTCCATCAAATTTATAAAATCATAATAATCGCCGCCAATTTCCTTGGACGGCAGGTTGTACCCCACGATCTCAAACCGTTCGTTACTCGGACTATGGGTGGGTAACAGATTTTTTTGAATCTCCCGAGCGAGACCCAATTCTTCTTCGATGCGCTGCTTTTCCAGTGTGTCCTGGTAAAGCTGGGCATTCTCCAGGGCGATAGCCGCCTGATTCGAAAGTACCGACAGGATGGTCATATCTTCTGTTGTGAAATGGGTCCTGGTTGCTTTCTCACCCAGGATGAGGATACCCACCAGTTCATTACGATGGATGAGCGGTATAAACAAGAAGGCATTCAGGATTTTTAATTTTTCCAGCGCTTTGTCATCGCTGGTTCTCAAGGAAAGCTCGTCAAATCCGATGGGACTATTCTCTCGCTTCAAGAGTTGTATCCATTCTTCCTCCGGTTCAAAGAAAAACCGCCGTCCTTCCTGGTGAGCCGAGAACGATCCATCCCGGTGGGCGATGAGAAGAAAAACTTTTTTCAGGGACATGGCCTCTCGGAGTGTATCGGTGATCTTTTGCCGGAGTTCAACGGTGTCCAACGTCGTCAGAATGTCTCGGCTAAGTTCCTGGAGGATATTTCGATAATCCATCCGGTCCCGCATGAAAATATTCTCGATGAGCCTTTCGAAGGCAGAAAGTATGGGCTGGAAGAACAGCAACGCCAGGATGAGAAAAAGAATCTCCAGTAGCGGAACCTCCAGACCGAGAATCTCTGTGATCAATCGTTTTCCCTGGCTGTAAATCAGAAGGTAAATACCGATGAGAATGGCCGACGCTAGAGAAAAAATCAGACCACGCCTGATGATCAAGCGGATATCCAGAAACTGATAACGGATAATTGCCCAGGCAATCGAACTCGCACCGATGATCAAGGCCACCGATGTCAATAAATGGGCTACGACTTGGCTTGTCTGGAGTATCTTTAGGTGCGGAAAAATAAACGCAAACGCATAGAGTCCGACGCTGACGCGAATCCCCCATAAAACCAAATTAACCTGCTTTTTCTGTCGCGGACTGTGAAGGGAACGGTACCCCCATACCATCAGAGCGATGGCTGTGATGATGTAGATGAGATTTACCAGGGCAAAAAAGTTGGTATGGAATTCGTAGATAAGGCTCATCAAGTGGAATAGCAGGCCAAGAAGCAGGGTCAGGGGCTGGATCACCAGGCCGAATCGATCTGAAAGGGACTCCAGGTTGACAAGATACCGAATTTGCTCAGGACTAGTAAAACTAAATATTAGTATAAAGTGAATAAGATGGGGAATAAAAATAATGTAAACCAACAATGGATGACGTTTGGCCCATTGATTTTCTCTGGGAAAGACCAAGGAGAAGAGCAGCATTTGGGGGAAAAAAAATTCCCAAAGAAGAAAGATACGTCGGAACGGTTCGAGATCGGCTTGAAATAGTGGACTGGTCTGCAGAAGCAGCCCGTAAGCACCGAATATCGGTCCCATACCGGCAAAAAACATCATCACACCCGTGATCCGGTTGATGCGCTGCTGGAAATCTTCCTTCAGGATAACAAGACCAAGGAGAATGATAATCACACCGAAGGTCAGGTACAGGAGCGATGTCAAGTATGCAGCGGTCAATGACGTCAGCCTTTTTTCTTCATCGTAAAACGGATCGTTGTGCCTTTGGGGGTGAATGAAAATGACACATCATCCATCAGACTCTTTAGAATGAAGATACCACGACCGCTTTCTTTCATTAAATTATTTGGATCGAGAGGATTGCTAAGCGTGTTTGGATCGAATCCTTCCCCCTCATCACGGACTGAAACTTCGACCCAATCTTCCCCAAGCTGGAAGGCGATGTATACCTTTTTGTTAGGATCTTTTTTATTACCGTGAACGATAGCGTTCCCCACAGCTTCCGTAACAGCAATAGCCAGATTATCCTGCTGATCTTCTGAAAAATCTAATTTTTTGGCTATCTTTTCTGTAAGTCGTTCGATCCGATTCAATTCCTTTAGCTGGCTTGAAATCGTAACACTAATTTCTTGGGGTTTCTGACTCATCCGCTTTCTCTTTCAATGATTTCGTGTTAAAAATTCCAGTTCATGCTCATGTCGATGCGGGTATAGACCTGTTTATCGACCGTAAGCGTCTTGGTGGCTATCGTACTTCCGCTGAGGATAAAGCGCAACCGGTCGCTGATGTATACGATTCTGAGGACCGGCCCACGACTGCAAAAATCTTGCATAACGTCTTTCTGCTGCGAGCGATCTATCCCTTGCTCGTATCTGTATCCCTTCCTGGCGTAGAAGGTATACCCCGGGGAAACGGAAACGGATGGCCATGGCTGATAACGAAGGCTTATTGTAAACGCATGGCTTTGCCTGTCGATAAGTTTTTGCTCCAACCACTGGGCCCAGAGGAACTTCCCGTTCTCATCCAATTCCAACCGATAATGAAAATGAAGGGATGTCCGCTCTGTCAGTTCGACACGGGTCGAATCTTCAAGAAGGAATTTACGGTAAAGAAAACTACGAACGCTGGGAAAAACAGATTCAAAATCGTAGTCTACATAATTGGCCAAAACTTCTGCCGACTGGACGAACCGCCATCGAGGACTGGGTTGCCAAAACACGGTCGATCCGTACCGGAGTATCCGAGACCAGTTGTTATTGGCACTTTTTTGTCCATAAATATACACAAAATGATGCAGATTCAGATGCAGGGAAAGCCGCAAGGTCAAAGCAGGAGAAAACCGGTGCAATTCCATAAAATCCAGCCAGAAACGGAGTTCATCCCGATCGTCATAATTCTCCAGATCGGGAGTGTCGTACCGGAAACGTTGAATACTGGAGGAGAAGGAGAGCGAGTCGGTAGAGAAAAACCGCCAACCGGCCCGCACGGAGAGTGTCGTATACGCATTCTGATTATCGGGAGCACTGAGCAGGCTCGTGATGGAATACGGAAACGACGTTTGAGATTCTGCATAGTCGTATTTTTGTTCCTCGCTGGAATGACTGAGCGTCAATTCACCCCGAAACGAGGGTGTTTTCATGAGCAGACGAACGATGCCGAACAGGCGGAAATCCCGGCGCTGCCGCTTTAACCCTTCGTCAGGACCGTTCATCAAGCCGATCTTCAGATTGCGGGAAGAGATCACACCCTGAACATGACAGGAAAAGCCAGACCCAAACCGGTATGACAGACAGTTTTCGGCCCGATGACTTTTCTCCTCGCGACTCTCGATGATGCCTGATTCCGAAACGTAGTAATCCCGTCGTTGGTGGTTCAAACTCAGCATAAGGGAATCATGGGTTCCGGCATAAAACTGGCGATGGATAAGATAACTGGCGGATAGCGTTGTGTTCTTTCTCTTGGAAAGATCGTCTTCTTCATAAGCAGCCATGAGACGATTATGATAATCCCCGAGACGAAAATAGGGCATATCCAAGCCCATTCGATAATGGAATCCCCGGTCAATCTGTTCGAATCGTCGATCATCTTTCATACCCACGAGTACGGGAATTTTAAACCGTTGTCTTCGGTACGTGGCACCCAAACCGAGCAGATGTGTTCGAATATCGTTCTGGTATCCCGATTGTTTATCTGAAAACACGAGGCCACTGCCCATGAAATTCATCGAAAACCGATCCGACAGGCGTCGTGATACATCTATCAGAAGATACTGCTGATCTTTCCATTTGTCTTCTTGGGGAGTTACACGCAGTCGGGAGGATGTAAACGACTCCACGACGCTCAATCTAATGCCAGAAAATACACGTTTCTGATAGTCGAATCCTGCACGCCAGGATTCGGTGTTCAATCCGTGGTCGTAATCGGTGTACAGGGAATCTTGCTGTGCAAGGATTCTGTCTTGTGCTGAAAAGGTGGCTAAAAATCCCATCATCACAAAGAAGATGTTGCGTCCCCTCCCGGAAACACCATTCCAGGGGTGGAACCATGTCCTCTCAATTCGGGTTTTTCTCATCCTGGGGAGAGAGGGCAGCCGTCTTCTTCCCCTTCAGCAAATCCTCACCCGAAACCGTGCCATCCAGCTGTCGATTCTCCTTGATATGGATGGACCCACCGGATATGATGAGTTTCAGAGCCTCTTCCACGGACATGTCGAGCTCTACGACGTCCGTTTTGGGTACGAAGAGTAGATAACCAGACGTGGGATTCGGTGTTGTGGGTAAGAAGACGCTCACCACATCGTCCTCCAAGGTCTCTTGTACTACTCCCTTGGTATCCTGCGTAAAAAAGGCGATGGAATACAAACCTTTTCGCGGATACTCGATAAGGACGGCCTTCTTAAAAACCTCTCGTTTTTCTGAAAGAACGGCCTCGCTGATTTCCCGTATGGCAATGTAAATCCGGCTGATCAAGGGAATCTTGGTAACAATGTGATCCCCCAGGCTAATTAATTTCTTGCCGATAAAATTACGCGCAAAAATTCCCGCGAGCAGAAGGAGGATGAAAAAAGCGAGAAGGCCAAGACCGGGAATCGGCGTATTCAGATGCGTGAATCCGATTTGTTCGACCAAAAACCGCGTGATCGAATCTTTTAGAAGACCATCCAGTATGCGAAACAAATGATAGAAGATGTAAATCGTCAGCGTGATGGGAGCAAGAACCAGGAGTCCAGCCAGAAGCGTTTTTCGAATCTCATTCCACATGTCCCCTCTCCTTGGGGACGACGCGGTACACATGCTCGTCTTTTTTTGCCATGCCGTATTGCTCCCGCGCGATTTTTTCAATCTGCTCAGGATCGTTGAGCTTGTCTTTTTCCTCTTCCAGCCTTTTCTTTTCTGCCTGCAGGGATTCCAGCTCCCGCTGCAAACGTTTCCTTTCCTGCCGGATTCGATAGTGCTGTATAAAACCCCGTTTTCCGGTAGAAAGAATCAAGAGGAGGGTGAGAAAGATCAGTAAAAAAAGGATACCGATCCTCCTCTTGTTGTGATTGATCCTTCTTCTCATCGTAAAGCTAACCGTTACGATTCATTTCCTCAAGGCTCTCATACCGTAATATACAGCCGTCTCTCCTAACTCCTCTTCGATACGGAGGAGCTGATTGTACTTGGCCACGCGTTCGCTCCGGCATGGAGCACCCGTCTTGATTT
>Ga0180438_10008224_pt1 | contig 13320 bp, 8 predicted proteins | sample SS_ome_12_FD_132455 | JGI IMG/M metagenome (GOLD analysis project Ga0180438, IMG submission 132455) | Hypersaline lake sediment archaeal communities from the Salton Sea, California, USA - SS_3_D_2 metaG | ecosystem: Environmental > Aquatic > Non-marine Saline and Alkaline > Hypersaline >... | reverse complement strand
GGCCGTTGTCCTCCCGGAACAGGGAATATCCTTTCGACCGTTGCTGAATCAGAACGCCGCCGCCTTCGGTCTCGTTGAAGGCCGTGATTCGCGCCAACATCGGGTCCGGCCTCGACGAGGACTTCTTCTTGGACGCCTTACGGGGACACATTCCACACCTCCATCAGCCGCCAGCCCTTGGGTGTCTTCACCACGACTCCGCTGATGTCCCAGCCTTTTTTGCAGATCCGGCTGACCTCATGCGGCACCGGAATGGGGCCGATGGTCGAATCCCCGGATGTGAAAGGTTCCAGCCAGACCTTGCCCGGCTCGACCCGCACAATGGTGAAGTGGTCCTCGATCTCCTGCGAGTACCGCTCCGGGGTGTGCTCGTCGAGGTAGGCTTCCAACAGGTCGGCCACGTCCTGGGCGGCGGGAAGCTCGCGAGCCGCCTCGCCAGCCCGCTCTTCGGCCATCTCGACAGCCTCTTCGTTCTCCACATAGCCCTTCTCGCCCAGCCATTTCATCAACTTCTTGACCACGGTTCCGGCGGCCTTCATCGTCTCCTTCCCGGCGATCACCTTGTGCGGCATGAAGTAGCCGAGGAACTCGCCGACGCCGCCGGGCAGCTCTTCCGGCCCGAACGTGCCGCAGAACGTGCCGCCCGCCGCGGTGATCCGGTTGTATTCCTCCTGGTCGTGGCCCGGCCAATAGCTTTCCAGGCAGGAGCGAAACAGGTCGAGAATGTTCTCGTACTTGCGGAGAGTCCTGGCGCTGAGCCGGGCCTCCTGCTCAGCCAGGAACTCCTGGAAAACACGGTCGATCGTCATCTTGGGCGCTCGCTTGCTCACTGCTCCTCCTCATTCATGTACTGCGGCGGGCTCTTCCCGACCCGCTTGATCACCTTCGGATACTGCCCCTTGGGGACCTTTTCGTCGATGGCCGTAACGTCGATCTGGTGCCACCAGTCGTCGCCGTAGTCGAACCAGTAGCCGAAGGGCTGGTCTACTTTCAGCCCAAGGGAGTCGACCGTGGTCCGGGTCACGTCCCCGGCGATCTTCGGTCCTCGACCTTTTTGCCCGAGCATCCCGGGCAACACGTATCGCTTGCCCTTCGGGTCGTGCGGCCCTTTGCCAAACTGGAACTCGTAGAAGTGCTCATCCCAACGGTCGAACGCCTTGAAGATCGCGCGGTGCAGTGCTTCGAGCGTCTGGTTGCCGCGGATCAGGATCGTCCGGCTGATCTCCTTGCCGGCGAACTTCTCCGGCACGGGACCACCAATCAGGAAGACTTGCAGGGTGTAAAGTCGTGTCGGTCCCGAGCGGCGTTCATCCGCGTGGTAAACGGCGGCCGCCGCTTCTTCTTCTTTTTCCTCACCGTCGTGCTCCAGGTCCGGGATCTCACCCTTGGGCACCGTCACGCGAACAGATCGCGGCACGCCCGGCTCGCGCGTGATGAGCCCCTTTTCCTCCAGCTTGACGATCATCTGGTGGACGCTGGGAGGCGATACCCTGAAGTATTCGGCAATCTCGCTCTCCGAGGGGCTGTACCGATGTAGCTTTCGATAAAGGTAAAGGTAGGCCAGGTACTGGCCTTGTTTTGCAGTGAATCGGTCCTTCAACGGTCTCGACGTGCCCATGACTGGACCCTTTCATCTTCCCAAACAACAGACGCGACCGTGGAAGCGGGCTCGCCGTGATCCACCGCGCGTCAAGGCGAAGGGGCCAGCGAGAAACGCCGGTCCGGCGAATCAACGCCCAGCGCCGTGTACCACGTGGTCAATTCACCGAGTTCCGCCTTCGCCCGGTCGCTGGGCGCGACCAGGCGGAGCGGCCGCGGGGCCACCAGTGCTGCCAAGTGCTTTACGTCGAACGCCTCCAAGAATCCGAAGCAGAACAGCTCGGGCTTCTGGCTCACGCCCCAGTTGTTCTCGATGACCTCTTTGAGGCTGCCCAGCGGATCGTGCAGTTCGAGTGCGGCGATCGCCTTCGTCTCCAGGGCCCCGGCGACCAGGCTGAAAGTGCCGGATCGATTTCCGATGGCCACCACCCTCACCGGTCCAAGCTCGCGCTCGCCGGCGAGCCAGCGGGCGGCCGCCGCTACCTGGCCGGCCTGAAGCCCCAACGGCCGGTCGCCCACGCAGGCCAGGAGCAGGGCAAACAGGTATCCCCGCTGGGTGATCTGGGACTCGCCGAAGTAGAAGGGATCGAGCGCCACCACGCGATAGCCGGCGTCCAGCAGGCGGGCCGCTTCGGCGGCAGTGCTGGTGCGTCCCTCGTCGGCCACTACGATCGCGGTCTGCTCGGGCTCGCCGCGGACGAGCTCGACCGCGGGCACGGTCCAGGCCCCGTCCATCTGTAGCTCCCAGAACGTCGCCTTTACTTCGCCCTCCGTCGCTTCCCCGCGGCGGACCGCGTGCACCGCGCAGTCCTTTGCTCGCACGACCTCGCGCAACTCGGCCCGGGCGTTTTGCTGCCACTTTAGGGCTGCGGCCTTCTGCTTGGGGAGCGGCTCCCGGCGAGGCAGTTGCCGGCAAAGCTTCAAGGCGAGCGTGTTAAAGTCCTCGTTGTCCGCCGGCAATTCCACGAACAACTCTTCCGCCGTCTTCACTTCGTCGTCGGAGGGGATTTCCGCGGGATCGAAGCTCGCGTCGCCCGGATAGAAGAAGTCGCCCAGCATGCGGTAGAACGCCTGGCGGTTGTCGACTTCGTAGTTGTGCGTTCCGGGGTCGTCGTTGACGTGGGTCCGCAGGGCGTGCTGGCGGCCGTAGAGGGTGAAAACGGGCCGGGCCGCTTTCACGAGGGGCTCGAGGGCGTAGCCCGACTCGAAGCAGCAGTTGTCCTTGGAGTTGTAAGTCAGCAGCGTGGGGCGGGGAGCCAGCATCGCGGTGAGGTGGGTGTAGTCGCAGATGGTGGCCAGGTCGGTCGGCGTCTGCTCGGAATCACCCAGGTCCTTGAGATGATACGCCCTGGTTCGATAGCTCGAATAGCCGGCCACGGGGGTGCAAAGCCTCACTCGGGTGTCGAGCGAGCTGAGGATGATGGTCTGCCAGCCGCCGCCGGAGAGGCCGGTGACGGCGACGCGGTCCGGATCGGTCTGTTCCAGGCTGAGCAGCAGGTCCAGTCCCCGTTTCATGTCGAGGTAGAAGGGGGCCAGGCCGCTGGTGCCGCAGAGGTTGAGCTGGTCCATGCGCTGGTGGGCGAAGCCGTCGCTGCGGAGCTGGCCCATGCCCACCCATTCCACGTTGAGGGCGAGGATTCCCCGCTTCGCCTGGTTGATGCAGCGGATCTGCTTGGGCGGATACTGCTTGCCCTCATGGGAGTGGCCGTTTACGTTGAGCACCGCCGGCACCTTGCCCGTGAGTTGCTCCGGTTCATAGAGCAGCGCCGGCACCCAGAGGCCGGGCAGGCACTCGTAGCGGAGCTTCTTGATCCGGTATCCGGGGCGTCCTTCGATGGTCTGGAGCCACTCGACGCGCATCTTTGCGTCGCGCCACCCGGCTGCCTCGCCGCGATAGACGATCTCGTCGAGCACCGCTTCGCGAATTCGGGCCGCCTCGGCTTCCCACTCCGCAACGGTCTTCACTTCCGGCATGTGGGGCACGCGGGCTTCGCAGTACCGCTGCACCTCGACCATGGGAAGCGTGGAGCCGACGATCTGGTGACTCAACAGCGACTTCAGCTCCGTCGATTCCGCGGCACGAATCGGGCCGGCAGACACAAGCACCAGTCCCGCCAACGTCAGTGAGGCGGCAAATCGCGTCATGGTGAGACTCCTCTCTTCGATCTGAGTTCCCGCGGGTCCGTTAATCGCCGCGACTCGGCCACGATTGTCTCACACGACTTTGGGTCATCCTTCGTCGTTGGACACAAAGGGCAATACAGCTCCTTTCTTCCGGCGCATCTCTGTCCAACTCGGCAATGGTGCGAGCGACCTTGCCATCGGGATAGGAATGCATCCCATTTATACACCCCCACCCGCCGGCAAACCAGCAGGCAACCTTCGGCAACAGAAAGCAGTGCCAGGCGAGTCGCCGGCATCACGCGGGCTTGAGTTGACACTTCCACGATGCGTGATCTTGCGTCTCGTTGGGCTGATATCAAGCGGGCGGATTTCGAGGCGAAGGGGGATTTACGTGCGGCGGCCGGGGCGGAAGTGGCTGGGCGGCCGGCGGTTGCGGCGGGAGGCCGGTGGGCAGGAGGTTGGCTGATAACGTGAGTCGGTATGAGGTCGCATAACGGGACTTGGGCCTTTGCCGCAAGTGCTTTTCCTAAAAAGGCTTGCTGCGAACGGCCGTAGCGTTGTTCGTGTGCCACCGGAGCGAGCGGGCCACTGCCACCCGGAGATCGTCGGCCGAAGTGATTGCAGTACACTACGTGTGGTAAAATCGTGGTGGAGCGGCGCGGGGTTGCCAAGAGGTGAATCGGGAGTGCCGACATGCGACACTGTGGGCGTCTGGTCTTGTTGTTGGGCGCGGCGTTCTGCCTGCGGAGCGCTGCTCCGGCGGCGGCGGTCGGCAGGGTCGAGTTGGAGCTTGTGACTGAAGAGCGCGTGCCGATCACCAGCCAGCAGGAGTGGGTGCGGCGGCTCGGCCAGGCCGGCGTGACCAACGTTCGCATCCGCTCGGCAGGGCCGTTGGGCCGTGTTCCCGTGGGAGTCGAGGTCCGCGGCAGCGAGGCGGCGCCCACTTACGTGGTCACCGGCGTGATCACTTCCGACGACGTGCTGGTCCTGCCCGGCGGCAGGTTTCCGACAACGCAGGCCGCTGGGGCGGCCCGCTGGCTGGACGAGCTGGCCCGGCTCGGGCCCGCCGAGCGGCGGCCGGCCAGGTCGGCCTTCGGGTTGGACGTGGTCCAGTTCCAGGCGGTTCACGACGAGTTGGCCCGGCCGGTGTCCGTCTCCACCAAGGGCGTAACCCGCAGCAAGGCGATCGAGTCCATGCTGCGCGGGCTGACGGTGCCGGTGCGGTACGATCGGTCGATGCTCGATGCGGCGGCCGCGGACGAGCTGGCCGAGGAGCTTTCCGGATTGTCGTGCGGGACGGCGTTGGCTTACGTTTTGCGGGCGCCGGGGCTTTGCCTTGTGCCCTGCGCGACGGCGGGCCGGGTGGAGCTGGAGATCCTCGCAGCCAGGCCGGAGATGGAAGTCTGGCCGGTGGGGTGGAAATCGGAGAAGCGCGATCGTGACGTCTTGCCCGCCCTCTACGAGTTTCTCAACGTCAAGCTCGACGGCGTGGCGGCGACCAAGGTGCTGGAGGCAGTGGGCGAGCGGCTCAAGGTGCCCGTGCTGCCGGACTACAACGCCATGGCCCGGCACGGCGTCGATCCGGACGCGGCTTACATCAACTTTCCCGAAGGCCGCACCAGCTACAGCCTGCTGTTGCAGAGGGCGCTGTTCCAGGCGCGGCTCAAGAGCGAGCTCCGCGTCGACGAGGCCGGCAAGCCGCTGCTCTGGATCACCACGCTCAAGCCGCTCTAGCACCAGCTTGTCGATTAGGGAGACGCACCATGGATCGACGTCATTTTTTGGGCACGGTGCTCGGTGGTACGGGCGGATTGGTGTCGGCGCCGAGTTGCCTCGCCGCCGACGCGAGCAAGGGCGATCAGCGATTCTTGCTCTCCAAAAACGGCTGCGGAAGGGCGACCGGATATGCGGAGGCGAACAAGATCGTCACCCTCGGCGACAAAACGCACGTCGGCTGGCTCGACTCGGTGGCCGACGGCTTCCGCGTGCGGGTGCGGACGCTCGACCGGACCAGCGGGCGGTGGTCGGAGACGGTGACCTTGGGCGAAGCCCACGACAACCACGGCGGGCCGGCGCTGGTGGTCGACAGCCGGGGATTCCTGCACGCCGTCTACTTCCCCCACCATCATCCCTTCCGCTACCGCAGGTCGAAGCGGCCCGGCGACGCCTCGGAGTGGGAAGAAGAAATCCAGTTCGGCGAACGGCTGACGTACCCGACGCTCGTCTGCGGCCCGGACGACACGCTCTACTTGACGTGCCGCCGCAGCTTTTCCGACAGACCGTGGCAGGTCGAGCTGTGGACGAAGCCGCCCGGCGGCCAGTGGCAAACGTCTACGACCATCGCCGCCGCGCGGTTTACGGGCTATGCCCACTTCCAGGAGTCGCTCGCCTGGAGCCCCGATCGGCGCTTGCTCCACCTGTGCTGTCGGATCCACGAGAAGACAGACAAGGAGGGTTATGGTCGGATCCAGACGGTGGGTTTTTTGGAGAGCGACGACTACGGCCGCTCGTGGCGGCGGTCCGACGGCTCGCCCATCGAGCTGCCCGCCACGGCCGAATCGATCGAGGTGCTCGAATCGGGCGGGGTCGACGCGGGGCGAATCCTGCGGGCCGGGGCGGTAGCCGTCGACCCGGAAGGCACGCCGCACCTGGTTTACAGCATCACCGAGAACGGCCGCAGCCACACGATCCTCGCCGCACTCGAAGAGGGCGGGCGCTGGCGGCGGACCAACCTTTCGCGGTACTTGCCCGACCAGTGGCGCGAATGGGACCTGCTCGTCTCCGGCGGCGTTTCATTCGGGAGCGGCGGGACGATGTTCATCGCCGCGCAGGTGCAGAAGCCCGGCGGCGACACAGACACATGGGGCCATCGGACGAACGAGGTCGTCGCGCTCGAGCCGAGCGACGGCGGCCGCAGCTTCTCGTTCCGCACCGTGAGCGAGCCGGACCCCGAGACGTCGCACTGGCTGCCGAACGTCGAGCGCGCAACCGGCTACAACGCCGTGCCCGAGCGGCCGGGAATCATTTACACTGCCGGTCCGCCGGGCGAGAAGAACACCGACATCCTCTCCAACGGCGTGTGGTGGTTCGGTCAGGGCTGAGCGGCCATCGGCGCCGCCTCCGCCGCTCCGCTGCTGCCTAGAGCTTCCGATTCTCCGCCGCTAGTGCGGGCAGCGCCCGCCACTTAAGCGCGGCACGAGTGCCGCGGCTAAACGACAGTGCGCCAATCACTGGACATGATGCGCGCACGTCTTGCCGCAAGACTGCAAACCCTACTCACTACCCACTATCCACTACTCACTACTCTCCCACCTCCCACACGAGCCCGGTCATGCTGTGGCGGGGGAGCGAGATCTGGACGCCGGAAGCGAAATCGGGGATCTCGCGCTCCACAAGTCTCACTTTGGCCGCGGGCGACTCGAACTCGTTGTTGTCGGCGACGTTCTCTGACCAGAGGAGGTAGCCGGTCGCTTTGCCGCCGCGGGGGCGGCCGTCGAAACGGATGCTCACCGGCCGGTCCTTCTCGACGTCGAGGTTCACCAGGACCAGCCCTCGCCGGGCGCCGTCGGCAAAGCCGTAGCTGAGGATCGCCGGCCAGGGGCCGGTGGTGGCGACGCCCTGCTGCCTGTTGAAAATGCCGGTGGCCTCGAACACAGGCTCGTCTTCCGAGTGCTCGGTGGCGACGAGATTGCCGGCGATCACGCGATTGGCCAGTTGGCAAGCAAGGAAGGTGGGCCGGTAGCGCTGGTGGCCGGCGCGGATGTTGAGCACGGTGCCCCAGAGCCGCACGGGGCCGATGCCCTGGGCGTTGTAGGAGTGCTGGGCCAGCGAAAAGAGGACCTGGCTTCGGGCGCCGTGCTCCTTGAGGTTCACCAGCATCGTGTTGGCCACGTTGATGCCGCCGCCCAGCGAGGTGACGATCCGGTTCCGCTCCTGAAGCGCCCCTTCGCCGTGAGTGATGTGGTGGTTGATCTCATAGACGGAAAGCTCGATGCTGTGTTTGCGGCTGTTGGCCGCGTTCTGGTACATGGCCCCCTCTTCGCTCCGGGCGCGATAAAGCGGCCAGGCGAAGACCCAGCGGAAGAGCTTCTCGTCGTCGTCCAGTAGCGCGACTTCCTCGGGCGAGAGCGACTGGATGATGTAGGGGGCGACGCCGTAGCGGTCGGCGTTGGGCGTGTCGGCCATGATGCGGTCGGACATGCTGCTGCTGGCCGCCTGGCCGGCAGCGTGGAAGACGACGTTGGGGCGGTAGTAGGGCGAGGCCTTGCCGGCGGCGATCAGCCCTCGCCAGTAGTCCGGCCCGTTGTAGCCGCCGATCTTGTAAGGCGTGGCGTTGTTCCAGGCCTCGTTGCCGAACTCGACGTGGATGCGGCGAAAGACCTCGGTCCACGGCTGCGAATGGCCCAGCTCGGCGCGGAGCTTGCCAAAGCCCACGTCCGCCGGTGCGGCGAGGTATTCCATGAACTGGCGGACCTCGTCCTGATCGAGCGTGCCCGGCAGGCAGTACCACGGCTCCAAGCCCACGTGCTCGCAAAGCTCGTAGAGCTGGTGCAGCCCGTACGGCGTCTCGCGGTGGCCGTTGTAGGGACCCAGCCTGGCGGAAACGGTGCTGTCGAAGCTGTGGGCTTTCAAGGGGGGCATGAGCGTATTCGTAAGCGTGTTTCCCCCCATCTGCAAATAGCGGACCGGCCCACCCGGCCCGTACTCCTTGAGCACCGCCACCAGATCGTCGCGGAAAGCCGTGGGGTTGGAGTCGCCTTCCTTCCAGATCTCGACGTCGTCCACCAGCAGCTCGCCGCCGCTGACGGAGAGCACCAGGGTGAGGTGCGGGTTGTCGGTTGGGCCGGACGGCTCGGGCACGCCCTCGGCGCTGAGCGTGACGTCGTAGTGCCTCCAGCCGGGCGAGAGCGGGACTTCGACGGTTTCGCCCCAGCCGCGATCGCAGGCGACCTGGAGCTTCGGCTCGCCTGAGTTGATCTTGGCCCAGAACTCCGCGTGCCAGGTGCCGTTGGTGTCCATGTAGCGCTGGTAGCAGGTGGCCAGCCGCAGGTGGGCCCTCTTCCCAGAGCCGTCGAGGTTGAGGCAGGCGGTGCCGAACACGCCTGGCGGGACGTCGCCGTACGCGAGGCGGTTCTCTTCGCTGGTCCAGTGGCCGTCCAACGGGCGAAACTGGCCGTCCGCCAGCCGCAACGACTCGACCAGCAGCGCGCTCATTCCGTCATGGGCGGGGACTCTCTTGTCGATCTTCCAGAGCTGGAGCTCGCGCTCGCTGCGGCCGTCGCGGTAGGGGATCGGTTCGATGCCGGCAAACCTCGCCCGCAGGCCCGCCGCCGGACCGGAAAGCACCGTCGCCTCGGCGCCTTCGTAGATCTTCAGCCACTCGGGCGAGGCGCCGAACCAGCTCACCAGGCCGTTTTCGACCATCGCCGGGCCCCAGGGGCATTGGCGGTAGCTGGTGCCCTCGAAGTTCCACGTCGTGCGGACCTTGGTGAGCACGGAGCCGGAGTAGTAATTGTCGCCGCCGAGCATGATGCCCAAGGGCGTGCAGTCTTCGACGAGAACCTGGTCGGTGAGGGTGATGCGGGTAGTTTCCTGTGCGGCGGCGCGGCCGACATCCACCGGCACAAGAGCAACGACCAATGACAAGACGGCCCACAGCCTATTCGTGCGACCCATGCCTTTCTCCTCTCGTGTTCGCGACGGAGTTCTTGTCGTCTCAGTCTCTTGCGGCAAAACCTGACCCTTCGCAACCGGTTGTGGCAAAAAGGGGACCGGGCCGACCGCCCCCTTTCCTGGTCAGAACGGCTCGATGGGCTGGCCGTCGGCCTTCATCAGGAGCCGCAAGAATACCTGCGGGTCAACGGTCGCCGCGATGAAACGGACGCTGCCGTCGGCGATCGCGGCATTGAATCCTCCGGGGTGGGCCCGGCCAAGCCCGGCCAGCGGATTGTCCTCACTGTATTCAAGCTCGCTGGGCCGCGTCCATTCGACGGCGGCATCAGGGTTGACTTCGAGCACCAAGAGCGTGTTCGAGATGCCATCGGGGATTTCTCTGAAGGCTGTGCCTTTCTGACCCTCGAAGATCGAGTCTTTTCCGACCGGCACGAGATAATCGGCCTTGCCCGGCCCCGCGGGGCTGGACGGGTTGTGATAGACCTCCGGCATCCGGTCGATCAGCCGCAGGTTGTGTTCGCTGTCCCACGGCTCGTCCAGATGGAACTCGTCGTAGAGCGCCTGCTCTTCGAGAAGCGGCAGAAGATGGACCCGCCAGCTCAGAAGCGGCTTGCCCTGGTCGTCGAAGCTGGCGCTGGCCGGAAAGGAGCCGCGCATGGCGTGATAGTTGTGCATCGCTATGGCAATCTGCTTGAGATTGTTCACTGACTGGGCCCTCCGCGCGGCCTCGCGGGCGGCCTGGACTGCCGGCAGCAACAGAGCCACCAGCACGCCGACCGTCGCCATCTGGCTGCCCAGCGCGGTCTCCGGCGCGATGCGGAGCATGCGGCCGCTTCGCTGCGGACGGAGAAGCTCGACCATCCGCCTGGTGATCCGCTGGGCGTATTGCAGGTTGGCCTGCTCGATCGCGCTGTCGCCCTTGACCTCTTCGCTGATTTTCGCCAGCGCCATCCGCTGCCCCAGGTCGAGAAACTGGTTCAACAGTTGTTCGAGCTCCTGGGCAGCCGCATCGTCCCGCGCCAGGAGAATCAGCGAAACGCCCGGACCGCCCGAAACCGACAGATCCAGCTTGGCGGCGTCGACCAAGCCGGGCAGGCGTTTGACGTCTGCCAGCGGCGGCGGCACGGGGGCCTGGCCGAGCATGCCTTCGAGCATCGGCCGAACCGGCTCGAAGACGGCCACTGCCGTCGTGTCGGAAGCGGCGCTCGTCCTGGCCAACAGCTGGCTGAGCGGCCCCTCGGCCGGCGCCTTCTGGTTGGCCACCATCGCGCGGAGGAGCGGATCGGTGCCGACCAGCAGCGTCTGGTCGTCGGGCATGAAAAAGCCGGGCGTCATCGGGTCCTGCGGCTGGCGATAAGGCCGGCCCTCGAGCTGGGACTTCAAAAGCGCCAGCCCCGGCGGCAGTTTCAGCGCGTCGAGCTGATACGGTCTGGCCAGCCGGATCACCGCGGCAAAGCCCGGCGGCCCGGCGGCGGGCGGCTCGACGATCAGCATCACTTGCTCGACGTCGAGTGGATCGAGTCCCAGCTCCTGCTTGCCTGCCGCCGAAATCACCTCGACCGGCAGCATCTCCATCTGCGGCGACGTGAGCACGCCGCGGGGATGCGCCACCACCGCCAAGACCGCACCGGGCGTGACGTACGAGAGGTCGAGCTCCGCGTCAGGCGGGGGAGAAACGGCCTCCGTACCTGGCTGTGCATAGGCCCAGGCGGGAGAAAACGCCATGGTCGCCGCAAGCATCCAACCGACGACTTTCCGGTGAATGGGAACCATCACGCACCTCGCTTTCGTGTTCGTTGGCCCTCGGAAGGCGGGGTGGACTCTGCGGCGGCCACTGCGGCCGTCTCCGCGACGGCGGCCATCCGGCTTCCGGCGGTTGTGAGATGAGCGCTGGAACGGCCGGCTCGCCGACGGCTATTCCCGACGCCACGCTTCCACGCCGCCACTATACAAGATCCGGCCGCCACATACCACCGGCCGCCTGAGAGCTTCAATCGCCCACGGTTTTGGGCGGATCGACGAGGATCTGCTCGACGCGGATGGCCTTGCGGCCTTTGAAGGCCCCGGGGCTGACGTGGAACTTGGGCACGCCCTGGACAAAGGCCACCAGCGGGCTGTGCGCGCCTTTCTCCGTGGTGATGACGTCGCCCACCCGAAGTCCGATCAGGTCTTTGGTCGTGATCCGCGTGCCGGCCAGGCGGACCTTCAGCTCGACCAGCGAACCGCGCAGGCTGCGCGAGATCCGCTCGATCGTCTCCGGCGTCGGTTTGTGGCGGCCGTAGGAGACCCAACTGTTGTCGGAAAGCTTGCTGCTGACCTTCTCGATGGAGTTGTAGGGGATGCAGAGATTGACCATGCCGCGGTGCTCGCCCAATGCCAGCTCGAAACTCTCGAGCACCACGACTTCGTTCGGCGGCACGACCTGGACGAGCTGCGGGTTGCTCTCGACGCGGGCCACCTCGAACTTCAGGTCGATCACGTTCTCCCACGCCCTTTCCAGCTCGCCGAGGAAGAGGGCCGTGATGCGGGAGACGAGGCGGCGCTCGATTTCAGTCAGCGGGCGGCGGGCGATGGCGCTGCCCTCGCGGCCGCCGCCCAAGAGGCGGTCGATGATCGGATAGAGGATCGAGGGATTGATGTCGAGGATGAAGTAGCCGTCCAGCGGCTGGGCGCTGAGGAGGTTGAAGCAGGTGGGGTTTTCGAGGCTGAAGACGAACTCGCTGTAGGTAAGCTGGTCGACGCTGGTCAGTTTCACCTCGACCATGCTTCGCAGCATCGCCGACAGCCCGGCGGCGAAGTTCCGGCCGAACCCTTCATGCAGCGTTTGCAGCGCCCGCATCTGTTCCTTGCCGACGCGTTCGGGCCGTTTGAAGTCGTAGGGGACGACCTTTTCACCCAGCCGGCGGACCACCGGCGAGACCGGACTGGTCTTGCCCGCCCCCACCACCGGCACCTCTTCTTCGCCGACCTCGTTGCCTGCCATCGCGTTGAGCAGGCTTTCGACTTCTTGCTGGCTGAGCACGTCTCCGCTCATGGGCTCCATCCCCTTTCAACAATCTCTACTGCCTCACCTGCCCCGATCCGTAGACGACGTACTTGTAGCTGGTCAGTTCGTTGATGCCGCAGGGGCCGCGGGCGTGGAACTTGTCGGTGCTGATGCCGATCTCGGCTCCCAGGCCGAACTCGCCGCCGTCGTTGAACCGCGTGCTGGCGTTGACCATCACCGCCGAGCTGTCGATTCGCCTGGCGAACTCCCGTGCCGCGGCAAGGTCGCCGGTGACGATCGCCTCGGTGTGCTGCGAGCCGTAGCGATTGATGTGCTCGATCGCCTCGGAGAGCGAGTCGACCACCTTCACCGAGATGATCGGCCCGAGGTACTCTTGGGCGTAGTCTTCGTCGCTTGCGGCGGCGACGCCGGGGAGCAGTTTGCGGCACCGCTCGTCGCCGCGGATCTCGACGCCTTTGGCCAAAAGCGCCTTTCCGACCCGCGGCAAGAGGGCGTCGGCCGCCGCGGCGTGAACCACCAGCGACTCGGCCGCGTTGCAGACGCCCATCCGCTGGCACTTGGCGTTGATCACCAGCCGCTCGGCCAGATCCGCATCGGCCGACTTGTCGAGGTACACGTGGCAGTTGCCGGCGTAGTGCTTGATTACCGGCATCTTGGCCTCTTCGCTCACACGGCGAATCAGGCTTTCGCCGCCGCGGGGGATGACGACGTTGATGTATTCGGGGAGGTTGAGGAAGTGGCCGACGGCCTCGCGGTCGGCCGTGGCCACCAGTTGGACGGCGTCGCCGGGCAGACCTACGTCGGCGGCTGCCTCGTCGAGGATCTCCACGATGGCGGCGTTGGAGTGGGCCGCTTCCTTGCCGCCGCGGAGGATCACGGCGTTGCCGCTCTTGACGCACAGCGCCGCCGCGTCGGCG
>Ga0180438_10008223_pt1 | contig 13326 bp, 11 predicted proteins | sample SS_ome_12_FD_132455 | JGI IMG/M metagenome (GOLD analysis project Ga0180438, IMG submission 132455) | Hypersaline lake sediment archaeal communities from the Salton Sea, California, USA - SS_3_D_2 metaG | ecosystem: Environmental > Aquatic > Non-marine Saline and Alkaline > Hypersaline >... | reverse complement strand
TCTTCATTTTTGGTTACCTGGTGCGGGCGAAATCCAGTCGCTAAGTGAAAAAAATTTATTGGCCAGAAGGTTGCCTAGTAAGACTATTAAAGGAGTGACAAGGTGAGGCGGTGAGCTAGATGAAAATTAATTGACCTTTTCGGCTTGAGCAAACTAACCGGCTGTTTTCTTCTTCAATTGTCTCCGCGGTCTTTTCCACCCCAGCGGCTCAAGGAAATCACCAACGGCGACATCACGATGTGTCTCCTTGCGCAGCGGCCGGCTGGGATTGATGCTGTATTTAATGCCCCTACCTTCCCTCTTCTTATTGATATAACCACCGGCATAGAGATCAGCGATTATTTTGCGCACCGCTCGTTCAGTAAGACTGATAACTGCACCCAGCTCCAGAGCGGTGATTCGCGGATGCCTGGCGATAAGGCTCAACACCTCGGCATGTTTGGTAATAAATGTCCACTCCGCCATGCTACAGCCCCCTTTCCCCAAAATTTCTCGTTACTGCTGATGAAATATGTTGACAATTCTTATAGATGATGATAATATTCATGTTAGAAAAAATCATGAATAAAATATACATTCTATAGCTTTATACCATAAATTCTGGGCAATTGCAAGGGTTGTATGAGCAATTTTAAAGGCGCGATTTTATCAGTCCGCTCAAGATAGAATTGCGGAGCTTAATACGATGAAAAAAATTAAGAGGACAACATCGGGTACCTGGCACAGTGAAAAACGTTTCCTTGAGAAAACAACGATTGTCAAAATAGGAGGGTAAGTAATGAAAACGGGCCTGGTGACCACAACACTGGCGTTTGGCTTGGCTTTATTGGCTGTTCCAGGCTTTGGCTGCAAGACAAGTCCGCAACAGGTTACCCCTGATATCGAAAGCCGCGAATGGGTGCTGGAATCTTACGGGGAACCCTCTTGGCTATCTGGCACGTTACCAGGAACTGAAGTCACTTTAACTTTCGATAACTCCAGAGACGAAGCTAGGGGAAGCGCCGGGTGCAATTCCTACTTCGGTCAATACAAGATAGGTGGTGGCGAACTGTCAATCGGGCAGCTTGTGCAGACTGAAATGTATTGCATGGACCCTCAAGGGGTCATGGAGCAGGAGCAAGAGTATCTGAGCACCCTTCAAACCGCTGAGGGCTTTCAGATAATAGAAAGAAAACTACAGATTGATTGTGCCAAAAAGATTATGATATTTGTCCAGCGAGAAGACTTGCCTCCGGCAACCGTGCCGCCGCTAGATAGTGGCGTTAAAAGTGCCCTCTTGGAAATCTCTTGTGATGATTTCATGAACACTCCCCATGTAACCAGAGAAATCGAGATTACCTTTGCGGGCTCACTGGTTGTCTCCTTATGTGCCAATCCCACGACAGGTTTTGCTTGGGAGGAAGTAAAAATTGGAGATGATTCCGTAATATACCAGACGGAACATAACTTCGTCTCCCCTGAAGCCATGGGAGCCGTTGGTGGTCCCGGCAAAGATGTGTGGAGCTTTAATTCCAGCAGTAGCGGCACATCCACCCTGATATTCGAATACAGTAGACCTTGGGAGGGCGGTGAAAAAGACGAGTGGACCCTCGGGTTGACGGTGGTGGTAAAATAGAAGTCATTTCGGGTATAGCGTGGAGTATCAGATTATGAAGTCAGTAGCAGACTGTATCGCTAAATTCTTAATATCTTTCACTGTGATTTTGTTGCTGGCATTTACCCCGGCCTGTAGTCAGGATAAAGGCCGTGAGGTTACGTTTCAGCAATTATTTTCCAATCCCGGTGAATATAATGGCAAAGAGATAACGGTGGAGGGATTTTACTTCGATGGTTTTGAAGTTCAGGTCATAGCGGAAAGCCTGGATTATTCGGGTTATGCCGAGGGACACCTTGTGCCGCGAGGTGAGATGATTTGGGTTGAGGCTGGAATACCTGTTGAGGTGTATGACAGGCTTCATCGGCAACAAATGATGGGACCGGAAGAACGCTACGGTAAAGTTAGGGTAACAGGCAGGTTTGAATACGGTGGAGAGTATGGGCATTTGGGAGGACATATTTCTCAAATAACCCCCGCCAGAGTGGAACTTCTGGAGTGACCTCAGTCAGTACCATAATACTGGCTAGCAGTTTTCACTGCGTTGAAACGAGGTGGTGAAGGTGCGGATTAGTGTTCTGCCAAAAACTCCTTTGGGCAGGTGGTCGGTCGGCCTAGCTGCTGCCTTTGTTCTCATCCTGGCATTATCCATGGCTTTGACCGGCCTGGGTGGTGTGGGCCCCGGCCCGGTTGGTCCTATATTGAGCGTTGCCTTGGGTATCTCAGGAATAGCTGCTCTGGTGACAGGGCTCATCAGCACAATAAAGAGCAAGGAGCGGGCTATTCTTGTTTTCTTTGCAGTGGTGGTAGGCCTTTTCGTTTTGATTTTCTTGCTTGGTGAATTGTTATGCCCCCATTGAATCTATTTTTACGAGGTGACCAACGTACTTGAGGATTACCTGTTGGCCTGGTTTTAGTAAGAGGGAAAATGAAAGTCGAACGGCGACAGATTGGATGGCGCCTATGGCTTAAATGGGTCGCAGCTGCGGTGGCTTCCTTGGCTCTGGCTGGCGAGATAGCGAGGCGCTTTTTTCCAATAGTCTTCGGGTTCAACGTGGGCATGGTAGTAGTTACCGGGCTAGCGGTGATGGGCCTGGTTGGGGTTGCCCAAGGGCTGATTTTGCGGCGGTTTGGGATACCATTGCGCACCTGGATGCTTGCTACCCTGGCAGGCTCGGTACTCATCATCGCCCTGGCGGCGCTAGTTACCCTTCGTATACAAGTGCCAGGTGAACCATACGTTGCTGTGCAGGAGTACGACGCGGAAGGGCATCTTATTCGCTCATGGACAGGAACTGAGATAGCACCAGGGAATTTCGGTTCTTTGCTGGCTATAGTAGATGGCGCAGTAGGGCATCTTACGCCCTCCGGTGGTTCGGTGGCGGTCGGTTCGCTTGGCTCAGGTGTCTATATCGGAGACTTTGACACTATGCTGGGTCTGCTGGCGACCTGGCTGTTGGGTGGGGCCTCTCTTGGGTTTGCACAATGGTTTGTCCTGCGGCGACACATCAAAGGAGTTGGCGTTTGGATTCCCGCAATGATGTCCGGCAAATTGGCGGCGGGTATTTCTGCCTCTATCGTGTTGGGGCTCATGACTGGCATGGTCACCTCTTTGGAGGTGCCACTAGTCGTTAGCATCGCAGGTATGGGTGTGTATAGCGGCGTCCAGGCGGTAGCCACCGGAGCGGTGCTGGCTCGCCGTACTGATGAAAGAATTAGACGGAGGACTAGTGAAGAGGTTAAGTGGGCAACACGTATAATCACTCTGGCTATTGCATTATTTTATCTCACAGTGGGGATCCAAAATGTTATGTCTATGCAAAATGAAGACTTCAAACTTGACGTAGACAACCTTCTTGTAGTTGTGCCTTCGGTGATTGCTTTGTCTGGATGTATCGTGTCCTGGTGGCGGGAGTGGGTTGGTGGTTCATTACTAATTTTGGCGTCTGTCGCGTACGGCGTTTTGCTCTATATTTCTAATCTGCAACACCAATTGCTATGGCCAGCGCTAACCTTATTTCTGAATTGGCTGATACCTGGCTCCATATTCCTCATTGCTGGCATCATGTTCCTTATCTGTTCGCGGCTTTCACAGAAAACGCAATGAACCATACTAACAAATGGATTGGTATGTGAGATGATAGCATCGCCCGCTGCTTCCCATCAACTAGCCTGATAATAATAGGCGTAACCAGCGGGTAAAGGAGGTTGTAATTATGACACCAGAAAATCAAATCCATATCGCTCACACTCCTACGGAGGCAATCATGGCAGATAAACGTCCAATTGGCTGGCTATCTTTGCTCCTGTGGGTCCTCGCTAGTGTTGTCGGCTGGGGCCTGCTCCCGTTTCTTGAACTCGGCGTAGTGTTTCCTGTCTTCGGGGCCCTGTTCAGTGGACAAACAGCTGCGGAAATGTCTGAATTCTCTTGGGCTTTCCAGGGAGCAATATTCGGGATTATTCTGGGGGTCGTGTTTGGCGTAATGATTGGTGTCCTCCAGTGGCTGGTATTGCGCAGGCAAATAGACAGGGCTTACTGGTGGATTGCGGCTACTGTCGCCGGACTTGGCCTGGGCACACCCCTGGGCATCCTCGCACTGCGCCCTATGTTCGCTGGGCCCACTGGCATCGGCGAGCTTTCCTCACTATTATACTTCATTCTCCTTGCTGCCCTCGTGCCGGGGGCTGTGGTAGGGCTGCTCCAGCGGCTAGTCCTGCGGCGGCATTTTAGCGGGACATGGTGGTGGGTCTTGACGAGCGCGCTCACCTGGCCGGTGTCTTTCCTTTACGTACTTGAGGGTGGTGATGATGTCTCTCTCGCGATGGAAAGAGCAGGTTCCTTGGCAGGTTTGGGGCTGGTGCTGGGAACCATATCTGGCATCGCCCTTTTCCTTATTTCGAAGAAACACAGGGAGAGAGTCACCGGGCCAGCAAAAACAGCAGTACGGCGACGCTTCTCCCGACGGGTGGTAACGTCTGTCCTCCTTCTGGTGTTGGCAGTCGCTGTCATTCTCTCTGTGATTCATGCCTTCTCTGCCCGGAACCCCTTGCTCACTCTAAAAGGACACACTGATGGTGTTGTCGGCGTGGCGTTTTCGCCCGATGGGGCACTCCTGGCATCGGCCTCGCGAGACGGCACAGTGCGCATCTGGCGTGCTGAGGACGGCGAACTGCTGCATAACCTGGAGCATATAAGGCAAGGTGATCTGCCCTTCTCGGGGGGTGCATTCTCAGTGAGTTTCAGCCCCGACGGGGAGACCCTGGCCTCAGGGGCCGGGGATAACACGGTGAAGCTGTGGCGAGTAATGGATGGTACGCTGCTGCGTACCCTTCCCGATGCTGGATATAAAGTTGTCTTTTCCCCGGATGGGTCTGCGCTGGCCTCGCTTGGATGGCCGCAGAAGCTTCAGGGCACTGTGTTAACCCCTCAGCTCAACGTATTGCTCTGGAGCGTAGCAGACGGTGAAGTTGTCCGGACGCTGGAAGCGAGTAGCTCTGTAATAGAAAGCGTGCTTTCCTGCAGCCTGGTTTTTTCCCCGGACGGCACCATCTTGGCCGGTGGGTTTGAAGACGGTGTTATCCTCATATGGCGCGTTGCGGATGGAGCCCTGCTGCATACGATTACAGGTCTTACGCCCTACGGAGGGGTCTACCTTGCCTTCTCTCCTGATGGCAAGACTCTGGCTTCGGGTAGAGACAGCATCCGGTTCTGGCGAGTTGATGACGGAGCTTTACTGCAGGAGATCATTTGGGGAGTGGGCAGTGGCATCGCCTTCTCGGCTGATGGCTCTACTCTGGTGTCGGCATCGACAGGTTATGATTCTACGGTGCGCTTCTGGCGCGTCGCCGACGGAGAACTCCTGCACGTCCTGGCCATAGAAGAGCACAATCAAGGGTGTGTCTTTTCACCCGATTTGAAAACAATGGCCCTTGGCGGCAATGATGGGGTTGTTCGAATTTACAGCATAGAGCGGTAAGAGTGATGGATTGAATGTTTTGGCCATGTAAACAGGCGGGGTTGCGGTCAGGAATGACTCATTTGAGGAAAGGAACAAGCTTTCAGCCTGACCCGTAAGGGTTAGTAGAATGCAGATACAAGCAGAGAAGACGGCACTTCAGAATAAAACGGAGGAACTCAATTAGATACAGCGAGCTTTTGTTCCAACCAGAAGGCCATGCTTCATAGTGTGTAATCAGATACCACTTATGGCGTAACATGGCAAATATGGAGCAATCAAAATTAAAGTCTGCCGTATCTTTTAACAAGGGTCGCAAAATATTATAAGTACATAGCTATACTGAGGGCAGCTTCTGGAAAGCATTTCCCTATTGCTCAATACAAAAACTAACTCTTTGCGAGAAGCTTATCCACTCGTTTCAAAAGCTCATCGGGGCTTATGGGTTTATCAGCGTAGTCTTCTGCTTCTAGACCAAAACCGGCGCTGGTGGGGATATCCGTCTCTTTTCCTTTCTCGGCAAAGCTGGTCATGACTAATACCGGTATGCTGGAAAGTTCCGGGTCTTTTTTTAGCTGTTCACAAGTGCTGAAACCATCCCTCATAGGCATGATAATATCCAGAATAATGAGGTCAGGCTTTATTTCCTTAGCCTTTCGGCAACCTTCTTCTCCGTCAGAGGCGGAACTTACCTGGTAGTTCTTGCTCTCCAGTACGGCGCGGGTTGCTTTTACATATACCGCGTCATCATCAATTATCAAAATTTTAGCTTCTTTGCTCAATCCCTTTTCCTCCTCATATCACTTTTTGCTTGCGGAACTTTGTAATACTTTTTCTACTCTCTGTAAAAGCACAGGTGGGGAGATCGGCTTTTCCAGATAATCATCAATGGGAAGGGGGCTGCTGGTTTCCAGTTCGTAGCGTTGTCGGCTGCTTCCCTCTTTTACTGCACTCAGTATTATAACAGATACTTTTTTGCCTTGGATATCCTTTAGCTTACTCAAACGTTTCAGGACCTCAAATCCATCCATCACTGGCATCAGCAGGTCCAGTACAATCATGTCCGGTACCACGCCGGCTATTTTATCCAGGGCTTCCTGCCCATTCCTTGCGGTCAATACTTTATAGCCGCGGGATTCCAGCAATAGGAAAGTAACCTTGAGCATCTGGGGGTCATCATCAACAACCATGATGATGGCTTTCTCTTTTGCCTCCGTTTTTTCCTCGGCAGCCTTTTCTTTAGCTGTCATGCGCAGCGAGAAACTGACCCTGGTGCCCGAGCCAGTAGCCGGGTCCGGGCTTTCTGCCCAGATGCGTCCGCCATGAGCTTCGATAATTTTCTTACTCACTGACAGTCCGATACCGGCACCGCTGGCTTCCTCTGCCTTCATTCCCCGATAGAAGTCATCGAATATGCGGGGAAGTTCGTCCTGCGGGATGCCGATTCCCGTATCAGCTACCGATATGATGATGTTATCCTGTGTTTTCTGCGAGTAAAGGCTGACCTTTCCATGCTTGGGAGTGAACTTGATGGCATTGCTCAGCAGATTGGTCAGTACCTGGCGCAGACGGCGGGCGTGTCCTAAGATGGTGGGGATGTCTTGCGCGGCATGATTTTCCAGCGCTACCTTTTTCTGCAAGGCCAGTCCCTGCACGTCGCCCAGCGAGCTTTCGATGATTTCGGCGAGACTGATATTCTTGAAATCAAGCTCGCTGATTTCAATGTAGGAGATATCCAGGATATTATCAATCATATTGAGTAAATCGTTGATACGTTGCTTGCTCCCGGCAAGAAGCTCCTCTTGCCGGCTGTTTATTCCTCCCACGAAACCGCCCAATACCACATCCAGCGAGCTTATCACCGTCGCCAGAGGGGCCCGCAGGTCATGGGAGGTTACGGATAAAACGTGCGCCAGAGTCTTGGTGGCTTGGGAGAGCCGGCCGGACACCAGGTTTACCAGTTCGTGCATAACGTTGCGGCACATCTCCACATCCCGGTTACACAGCGACTGGAATTTTTCACCATCCAGGGCGAGAAGCTTCGTGTCCTCGGTAGCAATGGCTGACATGGTAAAATTGGTCTTTTCCGGGAATAATGCTGGCCAGCCGAACACCTGCCCTGGCTTTATGGCGTCGATGGTGGCCTGTTTTCTGGTCCGCGTTCCCAAGCGTATCTCCATCTCCAGAGATACTTTGCCTTTCTCTACAACGTAGAGATATTTGGCGCTATCGCCGGCGCGGTAAACGCGGTCACCGCTGCTGAACGGCATTTCTTGGGCTATGGCAGCGAGATTATCCAGCTGCTGGTCGGACAGCTTCCAGAAAAGCTGAGACTGTTTAAGAAAGTCTCTGGTTTTTTCCCTCTGTGCTCTATCTTTCATTCGTCTTCACTGACCTATAAGATATATTAATCTTAACTAAATAGGGCGTCAAGGCAGAAAGCTGAACCGCAGCGATGGCCTGTGCTATACTAATAAGCGGCTTGGAAGCAATTCATAGTGGTAAAGGAGAACCATCCAAGATGCCGATAAGTTCCGAAGTGGAAAAAATACTGGTCGTCAGCAGTCAAGCCGAGCTGGCAGAATTGGTGCAGCGGGCTATGGGGACATCTTTTCAGATTATCCAAGCACAGAACCAACAGGAAGGGTTGGAAAAAGCGCGGAAGGAGTTTCCGGAAGTAATCATCCTGGGTTATCTGGAACCCCAGGGCACCACTTTTGACCTGCACCAAAGGCTAAGGGAGGGCTGGATAACTAGGAATATTCCACTGCTGGTGGTGGATATTGATACCGCTGACGGTTCCAGAAGGGCGCTAACCATAGAAGAGGGTCTACAGATGGAGGCTGACCAATATATCTCACTGGCGAGTGAGAATGGGCAGTCACTTTCTCGGCTGGCGGAACCAATCATTAATTTGAGGGAAAGCGTAGGCAAGCATCTAAAAGAGCGGATAAACACGTTCAGGGAGGCGGTGCAGGACCCGGGCGTTTTCTGCGTTACCTGGGAGCAGGTGGCAGGGAGGGGTGCTTTCGAGATGCAGCAGGAGGAAATTATAGAGAATGCGATGAAAGCAGCCAGAAGGAAAAAGGTGCACGCGATGAGCGTCACCGATAATCCCGGCGGCAACCCCGCTATCTCCACGGAGATGCTGTGCACCGAAATCAAGAAGCTTGGCATTGAACCTTTAGTACACCTCGCCTTCCGGGACAAGAACCGGAACGAATGTGAGAGCCTTCTCTTCGGCCTGGCAGCACTCGGGGTGAGGAATATTCTGATGCTGACCGGAGACTATCCGTCCAGCGCCGGATTCAAGGGACAGTCCAAGCCGGTATTTGACCTGGACTCAGTACAGGGACTGCAACTTATCAGCCTGATGAATCAAGGCATTGATTACGAAATGGCCGGCCGCCAGTTGACGCTGGCCCCCACTGACTTCTTTGCCGGCGCCTGTGTCTCTCCTTTCAAGCAGTATGAGTCAGAACTGATGGGCCAGTACTATAAACTGCGAAAGAAAATAGAGGCAGGGGCACAGTTCATTATCACCCAGCTCGGCTACGATATGAGGAAATTCCACGAGGTTCTTATGTGGCTGAAAGGCAATGGGTATAATGTCCCGGTGCTAGCCAACATTTATGTACTGCCCTATGGGGCGGCCAAAACCATGCACGCTAATCAGATTCCGGGAGCGGTGGTCACCGATAAGCTGCTCCAGGATATTGATGCCGAGCGGAAGGCGGAGGATAAAGGGCGGGAGGCCAGATATCTGCGCGCGGCCAAAATGTATGCTATAGCCAAAGGTATGGGTTTTGCCGGGGCGCATATAGGTGGGCACGGTTTATCTTATGAGACGCTGGAATACATCATTGAAAAAGGAGAGGAACTGAGCGCGCAATGGCGCGAGTTTGTCCCCGAGTTTAACTATCCCCAGAAAAACGGGGTTTATCTTTTTCAGAAAGATGAAAAGACCGGGTTGAATGCCGGGGAAAAGGCAGCGCGCCAAGAAAAAGCTTCTCGTCCCGGGGTTGTGCTGCTTTCCCGGCTCGCCCATTCTCTGATATTCGAACCAAAGAGCCCGATATTCAAGCTGCTCAAGCCGGTGGCCAGACTGGTGGACTCATCGCCACGCTTGAAAAGGGCTTTCACCTATCTTGAGCACCTGACCAAAGTTGCTTTGTTCAGCTGCATGAACTGTGGCGACTGCGCTCTTTTTGATGTGGCCTATTTGTGCCCGGTATCTCAATGCCCCAAAAACCAAAGGAATGGGCCATGCGGTGGCAGCTACCAAGGATGGTGTGAGGTTTATCCTAATGAGCGCCTCTGCATCTGGGTCAAGGCATACCGCAGGTTGAAGGCAATGGGAAAAGAGGAGGAGATCGGGAAAAACATGGTGCCTCCCTGCAACTGGGAACTTTGGGAGACCTCTTCATGGCTTAACTTCTATATGGGCAGGGATCACCTTGCGGCTAAGGCAGGTATCGCTAAGGAATCGTGTCAAGAGGCAGGGTAGCTTAAATCAACTAACTTGGTCGTAAAGATTATATGCTGGAGGGTAGCAAAGTGCATATCACCGAACTTATAAAACAGGGCAAGTTCGTTATTACTTGTGAGATAGATTCTCCCAAAGGAGTGGATCATGAAGGTTTCTTGGATAAGGTGGACATGGTCAAGGAGAAAGTGGACGCCGTATGTGTTGGAGATAATCTGAGAGCAGTGATGCGGTGTGCTCCGCTGGCCATGTGCCATCTCCTTCAGGAGAGAAAGGTGGCGCCGATCATGCAGATGAATACCCGCGACCGGAACCGCCTGGCCCTTCAGTCCGACCTTTTAGCAGCGGCGGCGCTGGGGGTGGAGAACATCGTGGCTACTACCGGGTATGATGTCGAACTGGGAGACCACCGTGAGGCTACATCTGTGCACGACTTGGATACGGCGGCGCTGGTCAAAGCTGCTTCAGGAATGAATGAGGGACGCGACCTGGCCGGGCATCCTCTTGAAGGCGCCACCAGTTTCTGTGTGGGAGTGTTAATACCGCTGGTTCCTAAGTCCGAGATGTCTGGGATGGATGCGTTGAAAAAATCGGTCGAGGAAGGAGCGCAGTTCATCAAAACAAACCCCGTGTACCAGCTAGAGATGCTAGAATCGTTCATAGAATCGGTGAGACAATTCAAGCTGCCGGTTATAGTGGGACATGTTATGCTGAAGTCGGCAAGCATGGCCAGCTTCTTGAACAGCAACGTCCCCGATATCTATATCCCTGAGAAAATAATAAGGCAGCTGGAGGGTCATACTAGAGAAGACCTGATTAAGATAAGCCATCAGATTAGCATTGAATTAATAGGGGAAATAAAGCAAATGTGCCAGGGCATTAATCTCATACCAATGGGCTGGGAACGGTACGTTCCTAGCGTTATTGATGCGTTATAGACCGGCGATACTTGGGATGGTATTTTATACATTAACCGATAAGGCAAAAGGTGAAGGGGCACTGTCTTCGCAAATCGGCCGCCGGCATCTCTGTGCTTGCTGTCGCCATGCTTTCCCAGGCTTGAGGGAAAACTGCTTTCATTGATAAGTTGAGCATCTTCATGTCTCTCCAATTCGGCTGTTAGCCTTATTTTACACTCAATTTTGATTCACTATTTATTTTATTACCTTTGGTTTAGTGACTTTTTTATTACGCAGCAAGATTGGATATATGGCCAGATAACGTTCGCCCAATTTGTAAAATAATGAGGAAGCAATTAAATCCTTCGTATACCTCCGCACAGAGAGCTTTTACTTAAAAATCGCAGAAAACGAGAGCACTCCATTAAGCGCTAATTTATAAAGAACGCATTTAAACGAAATGTACAGTCAACAAGGCTCATCGTCATTAAACCTAGAATTATTGATACCAATATTATTAAAATGATAGAGCAATGGGGAAATGGTGCTTTATTTTGATAGTAACTTCCTTTGCTTTGCTTTCTTACGGTTGTCAGTTCAGGGCAGATACAACAGTTCCACCTCCCGAACCGGCACCAGCTTCCAGTGAAGTGCCTAAAATCGTAGGATCCAAAATTGTTACTTTCCTGGATAATAATCTCGAAGCTGCGATAAGAAATGCACTTTATATTGAAGGGATCAGGCGCAAGGATAAGGACCTGCTGGAAAAACCTCTGGATGAGGCAATAACCGAGGCAGAACTGGCCAAACTCACGACACTGGAAGCCAAAGGGAAAGGTATCACCTCTCTTGATGGTCTGGAACACTGCGTGAATTTAAAAGAACTCTATCTACCTGAGAATCAGATTAGTGATATCCATAGTCTCTCCAGTTTAACGAATCTAACCAGACTCGATCTCGGCGCAAACCAGATAAGTGACATATCTCCGCTTGCGTCTTTGACAAAGCTCACTGTTCTTGATTTGTATGTGAATCGCATAGATGATATCTCCCCTATTGCTTCACTTACTGCCCTCACCAATCTTTACCTTTTCAGGAACCGGATAAGCGATATTTCACCACTTGCCAACCTTACTGAGCTTACTGAGCTTGACCTCTTTGCCAATGTGATAACCGATATTTCCCCGTTGCTAGAGAACAAAGGACTTGGGTATGGAGACTTTATAAGACTGGCAAATAATAATCTTGAGCTTCAAGAAGGCTCGGAAGATAGCAAAAATATCCAGACCTTACAGGAAAGAGGGGTAGTAGTTATACTCGAGTAAGAAGAGGCATATACTACCAATTTGAAGCCATCTGCCGCCGGCAAACTCACAGCTATATTTGCGATAAATTTTATAAGTGGTTTAAAATAACCCTGAAATGAAACTCGTCAAATTGACAAATATCTTAATATATGGCTAAATTCTTCTGTATATTAATTAGGTCATTTGCTGTTTCAGCTAGCAACTAGAATAGATAGGTTTTCGTGTAGTTACCTATAAAAAGGAGGTGGTAGCCTTCAAAATTTATTCACCGCGGTTGATTATACTATTGAAGGAGGTTAATGTGAAAAAGAAAGTATTCTTTATGGTGCTTGTTCTGGCAGTGGCCATAAGCCTGATCGCTTCTTGTGCCGCACCAGCGCCAGCTCCGGCGCCAGCACCTGCTCCGGCGCCAGCTCCGGCGCCAGCGCCAGCTCCGGCGCCAGCACCTGCCCCCGCTCCAGCACCATCTCCGGCTCCAGCTCCCGCACCCGCTGCGCCAGAAGAGGTATATAAGTGGCGCTTGGTTAGCATGTGGTCTGAGGCAGAACTTAACTTTGATGCCAACCAAAGATTCGCTGATGAAGTCAAGGCCATGACTGATGGCCGGATTAGCATCGAGTGCTTCTCCTCCGGCGCATTGATGCCGTACACCGAGTATTTTGACGCTGTAAGAAGCGGCGTTGTTGAGATATCCAATACCGGTGGTGGGTACTGGTCAGGCAAAGACCCGGCATTCTCGGTGGTAGACGCAGCAAGCATCCTCATCGGCGATTACCCGCGGACTCTGGCCTGGTGCTGGGAGGGCGGCGGAATTGACCTGCTTAGAGAGCAGTACGCCAAATATGGCCTTTATTACATCAGTCATCATATGTACACCTTCGCGGGTGAATCAATCGTTTCCAAAGTACCCATCCGCACCGAAGAGGATGTCAAGGGTCTGAAAATAAGGGCCCCGGAACTGCTGGCACCGGTCTGGGACGCGCTGGGTGCCAATGTTCTCACCATCCCCGGAGCAGAAGTCTACACCGCCCTGTCCACCGGTCTAATAGAGGCTTCTGACTGGTCATCTCCAGCGGCTAATTTC
>Ga0180438_10008222_pt1 | contig 13328 bp, 8 predicted proteins | sample SS_ome_12_FD_132455 | JGI IMG/M metagenome (GOLD analysis project Ga0180438, IMG submission 132455) | Hypersaline lake sediment archaeal communities from the Salton Sea, California, USA - SS_3_D_2 metaG | ecosystem: Environmental > Aquatic > Non-marine Saline and Alkaline > Hypersaline >... | reverse complement strand
GTGTATAAAAATTGGGTTGCCACATGGTACGAGGCAAAAACCCCGAGGCAAAAATGGTTTCAGGAAGTTTACACCTGCCGCAGGGATTACCCGATAAACGGTTCCGGCTACCTTTTGAACCGCTTCCTTAATGAATACACATTCGACCTGGAAATTGCCAATGCTGAAAAATACCTGGGCGGCGCGGATATGATCGATATCTCCAGCTGGGGATGGAACGCAGCAACAGGGCGCGTAGGGGATTACAGGAACTACGAGCTGGGAGGTCTGGAAAATTTTCGCTCTGGCATCAGCTATTCTCAATCGAAAAATATCCCTGTGGGGCTTTATATCGAGGGATACCTTTTGGACGATCGCGCCACAATCTTCCAGGAACACGGGCAAGAATGGAAACTGTTAAACTCCTCCGGACAGGAGGTAAAAAATGGCGCTCACGAGGTTGTAATTTGCCCCCACGTGAAGGAGTGGCAGGATTACATGAAATCCCTCTACTCCGCCGTTGTTTCGGAAACCGGCGCGGATGCCATGTATATCGATGTTTTCGGCATGGCGTACCCGTCTCGCGCCTGCTTTAGCGACTCCCACAACCACCCCGTCGGCGAAAAGCCCCTTCGAGGCGAATACGAAATGACAAAAGTAATCCGCAGTTCCCTGAACCTCGTTAAAACAGGCATTCCCCTTTATACCGAGTACACACCCGTGGATGTGATCAGCCAGTTCCAGGATGGCTCCTTTTCCTATACCATCTGGCATGGAAACCCCGATATCTCCCCCACGGAAACAAACCTTTTCAGGTTCTGCTTTCCTAGTTTCAAGCAGATCGAACTGGTGAACGTGTTTTTTTATGCTATGAACTGGAGCGAAGAGGGGCTCAAAAAGGCATTTTTCAATGGCGAGGGTATCTGGATCAAGGGCGATATCGCTTCCTGGTACGATGCAGGAACCATATCCTTTTACAAAAAATCGCACGAGCTGTTTTCCGATCACTGCGATGCGTTTACCTCTTCCACACCACAGCCCTTTGTTCCCACCCTTGTTGGCAATGTTTGTTCCCACCGGTTTTCCAATGGCGATAAACACATCTTCACCTTTTACAATGCAAATTATTCCACAATTTCAGGGGAGCTCGTTCCTTTAGGGGATATCTCCGATGTACATATAGTAGATCTCTGGGAAGAAATCATGCTGGATACTGTGGAGTTTTCTGAGGGGTATAATCTGGGTTCGCGGATTCCCCCCCGCGATATAAGTTGCGTTGGAATCTTTCCCAAAATGTTCAGCGCCCGATATTCCTTTCCCTATATCCTGATGGAGCGCAACGCGGATTTCAGGGAAACCGAGCTGGAGATTGTGGGAGTGGTGCACGATCAAAGAATTAGGGCAACCCTGCCCGATCAAGGGGAAATTTATAAAATCAATCTTCTCTCCTGTTTTCCGGAAATCCCGGAAAAAGCAATTGTAAAGTTAAAGGAAAGCGGTGTGGTTCTGGATATGGCTATCCTGGAAGATATAAAAAAAAACACCATAATTAACGCCGTTTTGTGGAACCTTTACTAATGAGAGATTAGATACCTATTGGATAAACTTCAGGTAGTTTTCCGAATGTATCAGTTTGAAACCTGCTCCGGGATAAAAAGTCTTCCATTCCTTAGGGGGCTGAATTCTCTTTCTCTTCCACTTGATTTCATATCCATAGAGATTTCCCTTTCTCTCTTCCACCAGATCGATTTCCTTTTTATTATATGTTCTCCAGAAATATGAATCGGTTATGTGCCGGAAATATTCATTTCTTTTGTGCCGTTCGGTAATTATATAATTTTCCCATAATTGACCCAAATCATCCCGAACCTTCAGGGGATTGAAATTTCCGATAACTGCATTTCGAATACCGTTATCAACAAAATAATATCTATAATTCTTTGATATCTCTTTACGGAGATTTCTACTGAAACCTCCCCGTTTGTATATAACAAATACCTTCTCGAGCAAGTCGAGATATTTATCCACGGTATTTTTGCTCATTCCGAGCTGGGAACCAAGCTCATTTAAGGACACCTCTCTTCCTATTTGAAAGGCGATTAGCTGAAGGAGCCTTACAAGTTTATCGGAATGCCGAATCCCCTCCAGCGCCAAGATGTCCTTAAAAAGATAGGAACTGATTATTTCCCTTAAATACTCCCCTTTTCTTCGATTTCCTCTCATGGTTACAATTTCAGGGTAAGAACCATACAGGAGCCTTGATTCCAATTTTGCTTTTGTTTCGGAAATGTTTTCCACCCCGGATATCTCCATCTGGGAAAGGGGGAAAAGCTTCATTACATATTTCCTTCCTGTAAGGGATTCCCCCACATCTCTTGCAAGATCAAACGAAGATGAACCCGTAGCTATAACTTTGATCCCGGGTACATGATCAATTATCAATTTAAGATTCATGCCAATTTTCCTGATATACTTTGCTTCATCAATAATAAGTATTTTATGATCTCCGACAAAGTTGCGAAGCTTGTGAATAGACTGGGTTTCCAGGAACTGCTTTTGAATAATATCATCGCCGTTCACAAGAAGGATTTTCTCGTATTCGCCAGCGGAAAAACCCTGCATAAATTTCTTTAGAAGCGTTGTTTTCCCAACTCTCCGCGCACCGTATAGAACTACCACTTTTCCGGGTTGAACCAAACCCTTGAGATTATCCAATTGTTTTTGGGGAATATACATTCTCAGCCACCCTCTAAAATACTGTCAATAAATTGACTATATTTATGGAAATACTGTCAATATAATTTATGGAATTTTTCCTAATATGCGAGGTGCCAAATCCCGGATCGCGGCATGGGTAGATCGAAATATTCCACAAGACCCCGAGCCATGGCTCTGCCTAATTCGTGGTAATCCTTATCTGTAATGTACTGGTTATCCGTAATCCGTTTGTAAAAATGCCCCTCGTGGGTGATCGCCATAACTGCCTTGCCCCAGTTGTTCCAGAAATAGGATTCAATGAAAAGATTCGGGCTCAGCTGGCTGGTTTGAGCGGAAAGATTATCAAAAAGCGGTGTGGCATGATCGAACGCATCTATGAATTTCTGCTCGATCGCCTCGAACTCATGCGTAACACTCGGGTAAACATGCTTGAAGAAAAAGGTGTCCGTGTAATTGCCTTGAGTGGAATGAAGGTTCAACGCCACTTCAATGGGATTATCCCCTCCCATAAAGGCATCCACCTGGTATTTGATGTTTCCCACTTCCGGGATGCGGTAAGGTTGGGGCCATTGCCGTTCCGGATCGATGCCCTGGGAATCCCACCGGGTATGCCCCAAGTAAACGCCGTCCACATTCTGGAGTGGAACCACATTGAAAATGCAGTTTTCCCGCAAATAACGCCCCCAGGGGGAATCTTCCATGATCTGGCTCAAAAATCCCAACATAAGCAGCGTGCTGGTGACTTCTCCCGCGTGGGCGCGGGAATGAAGCCAAACCCGGTGTTTCAAGCAATCCGATGTTGCGGGGTCTGTTGCTGTAACCATCCACATCTCGCGCCCTTGGAAGCTGGCGCCGATGCTTTTTGATGTGGCGGAATCGCAACGACGCACAAAATCCGAAACCGTGTCATAGGTTTCCTTCACACCTGAAGGAAAAAAGAAGGAAATCTCCAGCTCCTGGCAAGATTCCGGTACATCCAGCACAACCTGCCAATTCCCCGGCGCCTCGCTAGAGCTAAGGCGCCTCCAAGAGGCGCCCCCGTCAAAACTCACAACAGGGCGCGGATTTTGGGGATGCTCGATATTCAATGTTACTTCCGCTCCCCCGGCTCCCAAAATCTTGAACCGAAACCAATATTTTCTATCACCGTATTCGCCAGATTCCGTGTATATGGTGCAATTGAATATATTCGCGCCAGCTTCCTGAACATCGAGGAGGCTTCCGTTATCATAATCAGAGTCAAACGTGATGCCCTGGAGGGTTTTGGTTATTTTCTGTGGATAGCTTTCTTCGGTAAAAGCCGGGGAGGGGGAAACGCGCTGCGAAAGCCCTTCTCCAAGGGTTTCCATACCATCGATGCAATCGGAAAATCCAGGGCTCACAAAGTTGAAAAGAATAAGAAATATACCAAACCTGACAAAAAAACGCTTAAAAAACATTTTATCCCCTGAATATTAAATAAGAAGCTAATCCCCCGTGTATGCCCTGGTTTTTATCATGTCAACATTCATTGTTTATACTATCCGCAGAATTCTCTTAAACAGGGAGACAATATCACTATTGTCCAAGATATTTTATTTAACCACAGATTACACCGATTACACCCGCCTCCGTTATTAGTCTTTGCACCTAATAACTATGGCGCGGCAAGCAGATTAAATTCAGTTGTTTCGGGGCTGTATCAAAAATCCGAGCAGGAGTAAGAACCGTACCATTAGGCGATATTTCAAGTGTTTTTAAAGGGGTTTTTATGTGCAATTCGGGGTCAAACAACACCTGAAACACTCTCTTTAAAGGGGGTTTGACCCATTGCGGTGGATTTTTGATACAGCCCCGATCACAATCGCTTTACGGCGAACTTGTAGAAATCAGGTCTGGTTGAAGACAAATCCGCTGAAAAGCAGTATTTTGCTGTGTTAGCCAGTTATCTCATTATTTATTTTGGACAAGAGTGAGACAAAATTAAAAAAAGAGGCAAACCCTATACAAGGATTTGCCCCTTTTATACATTATGCCTCTCTTGTAAAAAGAACCCTATACTACATAACAGGGTTATAGGAATCAGTACAATTCCCAGTCTCTTACGCCCGCACCAGCAACAGGGGCTCCGGGTGTGGGAGGTGTTTCCACAGCAAAGGCGGCGTACATGTCTTCACTGGTTTCATCGTGCCCGGTGATTCCGTTTCCGCCTGAAGACGTTTCGCTGGATTCGGTGCTTACATCGGTTCTTCCAAGGGAGGAGCCCCCCGCATGGGAGGGTGCCGGAATCTGGCTGGCAACCGCTGTATCGCTCAAATAAGCCGATGCAACCGCATCGCCATCAGGACCGTCTTTTGTCATCCCGGTTTTATCCACAGCCTCGTCATTTCCGCCCGCGGATCCGGTGGAGCCATCTTCGTAGTCCACATAATCCACATCCTGCACCAGATCGGAAGTTCCGTCTCAGTAAAAGAGCAGGACGCATTCTCCGGTGTTGGTAAGCCCCGCGTTGGAGCCGATGCTATCGGTTTGGGTTTCTACCATATCCGGCACAGAAGCGGAGGTGCCGAGAATCTCAAAGTCCGCGTCGAATGCATACGTGGTATTAAAACCTGCGCCACCAAAAGCTATCACGAGATACTGTCCATTGCCAATCTCTGCGCCAGTGGGAAACTGGCAGAGAAAATCTAGATAGTAATCTGAGTAAGTGTCGTCCACAACATTGATATAATCACCGTCATTTTGGTACTCGGCATCGTAGAGGCAATAATTTTCGAGGGTTACTGTGGTGCCGGTGCCATTGTAGATCTCGATAAATTCCCCTTCTGTAGGCGTAACACAGAATTCGGAGATCAATAAATGATCCACCTGGGCAAAGCCCATAAAACAGGTCAAAACGAACAAAGTTACAAATACAAAAATCTTCCGCATTTTGATACTCTTTTCTTTATTTTAGATATGTTTTATCTTTCTATGTTCGCGGCGCTTGTATCAAGAGAATTGTATGGGCATTCTCAGGAAATTTTGTTTTAAAATCCCCGGGAACTTTTTGTTTGAAATGTTGTCCAAATACCAGATACCTTAAATAAAAAAGGAGATGGAATCATGAAAACTTTTGCCCGGTTTGCACTTTTTTTATCGCTTGTTTCCCTGTGCATTCTTCTCCAGGGAAGCGCCACGGAAAATAAGGCTCCTGCCAAGGAAGAGATCCTTAAAAAGCTGGGCGGCGAAGATCGCTACCTGGCTCACGTTTCCACGGATAAACCCATATACCGCCCCGGGGAGCAGGTTTATATCCGCGCAGTGATCACCCATGCTTTGGATAACAAACCTTATCCTGAAAACACCCTTGCTCAAATTGAGATCATTTCTCCCAAAGAGGATTCCATTGCAAAGGGGAGCTCACCCTTTGAAAACGGCTCCCTGGGATGGAAATGGCGGATCGATGAATCAACCTCCGGGGGGGATTACAAGGTAAAAGCAACGTTCCCCCAGCTGGGCATTCCCCCGGCGGAGCGCGAATTCAATATCCGCGCCTTCCGCCAGAAACGCCTCCGCACCCAGATCGAGTTTGCCAGAAAAGGGTACGGTCCCGGGGATCAGGTTTCCGCCTCCTTAGAGGTTTCCCGCTCCGAAGGCGGCATCCCTGTGGGCGCAAAAGCCTCGGTTGTGGCAAGGGTGGATCAAAAAGAGGCGTGGCGCGGAACCGCAATCGTGGAAGATGACGGTTTTGCCTGGGTGAACTTCAATCTGCCGGATACCATCATCGAAGGAAACGGCACCCTTTCCTTCGCCATTGAAGATGGCGGAGTTATAGAAACCGCATCCAAAACCATACCCATCCTATTATCCAAAGTCGATCTCCAGGCTTATCCGGAATCCGGCGAGCTGGTTCCCAACATTGAAAATCGTGTATATTTCGAAGCCATTGCACCAAACGGGCGCCCCGCAGATGTCACCGTGGAACTCATGGATTCCCAAAACAATTCCCTCCTTACAAAGAAAACCGAGCACGAAGGTCGCGGCGTTTTTTCCTTTACCCCCAAAACAGATGAACAATACACCCTAAGCGTGATCGAACCCTGGAATATTAAAACCAAAAACCTTCTTCCCAAGGCAACAGGCGTGGTAAGCATCCGGGCTTTGAAGGAAACATACTCCTTCGAAGAACCCGTTACCCTGGAGGTTTCACCCCGCGACTTCTGGAAAATTGTAATCAGTAAAAAAGAAAAGCCCTTAGAGGAAATAACAGTGGAACCCATTGTTCCGGCAACCCCTGTTGAGTTTTTCAACCTGGGTGATGCCTGCGGCGTGCTCCGCGTCACTGCTTATGACACAGAAGGCTTCCCCCGTGCGGAACGCCTGATCTTTCGCGAACCCAGGGAAAAAATAAAATTCGAGATTGAGCCGGACAAAAAAAGCTATATCCCAGGCGACAGGGTATCCCTTACCATCAAAACCACAAACCAGGAGGGCAAACCCGCGCCCGGATTTATTGGTTTGACTGTAACGGATGACGCAGTTCTGGAAATGATCGAAACGCGCGAAAAAGCCCCACGACTCCCTGTTATGGTTTACCTGGAACCGGAAGTAAAAGAGCTCGCGGATTCCCACATATATCTTTCCGAAGATCCCGATTCTCCCAAATACCTGGACCTCCTTTTAGGAACCCAGGGATGGCGGCGGTTTGCCTTTATAAGGATCGACGACTTCCTGAAACAATACAAAGACGATGCGCGCCGCGTTCTTGCGGAAAGAAAACCCGTGCCTAAATGGGCTGCGTTCCGGGGCGGCAGGGGAAGGCTCCTGATGGAGGCGGATGGCATTGCGCCAATGCCCATGATTGCAAACGGAATCCCTGTTCCCGTGGGAAAGGGGGAAAGGGAAAATTTGGCATTCTTCGGTGTCCCTGAAAAAGGCGATGTTTTACTCTTTGATAAAAAGGAAAAAATCGATGAACTGGCACAATTAAAAGATATAGAAGCGCCGCAAAGAGAAGTCGTGCTCAGGCGCCGCATGCAAAAACTTAGAAAACCGGCATCACTTGCAAGTATTCCGAGTTACGCCTCCCTCCGAATCTATGCCCACACCAGGCGCCCGGATCGCCAACCCAACGATCGCGTGGATTTTACGGAAAGCGTGTATTGGAACGCAGGCATTGCAACGGATGAAAAAGGCGAGGCAAAAGTCGAATTCGACCTCTCGGATTCTGTTACCTCGTTTCGCATCCTCGCGGACGGGTTTAACAAAAACGGGGCGTTCGGCTCCGATGATTTGCTCATCGAATCCAAAAGACCCTTTTACGTGGAAGCAAAAACCCCCCTGGAGGTTACAGCCGGAGATAAAATCAATCTCCCCGTGGCTCTAATTAACGAAACAGATCAATCCCTAAAAGCCGCACTTGCAATCTCCGCAAACCAGGGAGTCCTGATCGGGGATTACCCGGAAACCATAACCCTTCCCCCGTTTACAAGGAAACGCATTATCATTCCCGCTGAAGTCGAGGAAAAAGCCGGTATTTCCGAACTCATCGTTACAGCTTCCTCCGGGGAATTCACGGATAACATCACCCGCTCCATTCCTGTAAAACCTTTGGGATTTCCTGTTGATGTGAGCTTCGGGGGACTCCTTGAAAAAGAAGCCTCCCACAAGATCGAAATCCCTTTAAGCTTAACCGAAGGCGGGCTCCATGCCCATGCCTCGGTGTATCCCTCCCCCCTGGCAAATCTTACAGACTCGCTCGAAGCCCTGATCCGCGATCCGCACGGTTGCTTCGAACAAACCAGCTCCACGAACTACCCCCTGGTTATGGCAATGCACTATTTCGAAACCCACACAGGGGTGGATCCGGAACTCAAAAAACGCAGCAGGGAAAAACTCTCCAAGGGTTACGATCGGCTTGTGGGCTTCGAATGCAAGGAAAAAGGCTACGAATGGTTCGGGGGCGATCCGGGGCACGAAGCCCTTACTGCATACGGGCTCCTGGAATTTACCGATATGAAGGATATCCATCCTGTGGATCAGAAAATGCTCGAGCGCACCAGGAAATGGCTCCTGGATCGCAGGGACGGAAACGGCGGATTCGAAAGAAATAAAAAAGCACTGGATTCCTTTGGCAGAGCCACGGATGAAATCACTAACGCCTATATCACATGGGCGCTGGCTTTATCCGGGGAAACGGAAATCCAAAAAGAACTCGACGCCACACTGGAAAACGCTCAAAAATCCGAAGACCCTTACCTTATAGCCCTAACAGCCGGAGCGCTTCTCCGGGCGGATCGCCCAGGCGATGCAGAGCCCCTTTTAAAACGCCTTTCAGGAATGCAGCATAAAGACGGGAGCGTAAAAGGCGCCAAAACCAGCATCACGCGTTCCGGCGGACAATCCCTGCTCGTGGAAACCACCTCCCTTTCCATACTGGCATGGCTCTCCGATGTCCAATACTCCGGAAACGTGGAAAAGGCAATGAAATGGCTGTGCGAGGCGTGCGAAGGCGGGAGATTCGGCTCCACGCAATCAACGGTTCTCGCATTAAAGGCAATTATTGCGTACGATCAATCCCGCGCCAAACCAAAAGCGGATGGATCCGTTACCCTTATTGTAGATGGCGAAAAAATTCAAACCCTGGATTTCACAAAAGATACACAAGGCGCACTGGAATTCGAAGGACTTGCTCCCAAACTCTCCCCCGGAGAACACGAGATTCTTCTTTCCATGGAGGAAGGCTCCCCCATGCCTTACACCATTTCCATAGAGTATCATGCGGAAAAACCCGCGGATATCGGCGAGTGTCCCCTTTTGTTGGAAACCGAAATCACAGAGCCAAAAGTTAAAGAAGGCGAACCCATGGAAATCGTGGCAAGGGTGAAAAACACAAAAGACGAGGGGCTTCCCATGACACTTGTAATTGTGGGATTGCCCGGCGGGGTGGAGCCGCGCCACGAACAGCTCAAAGAATCCGTAAAAGAGGGAAAATTCGCATTTTACGAGATTTTGGGAAGGGATATTGCCATCTATTTCCGGGACATGGCGCCGGAAGAGGAAAAACAGGTTGTGATCAGCTGCATCGGCGCGGTTCCCGGGGAATGGACAGGACCCTCCAGCCGCGCGTTTCTTTACTACACCCCGGAAGAGAAAAAATGGAACAGTGGATTAAAAATCACAGTTGAGGCAAAGTAGGGATATAAGGCATTCTCAAAAATTTTGTGAACGTGAACGTGAACGTGAACGTGACCGTGACCGTGACCGGACATTTCTCTCGAAAAACATTAAAGTTTCCGGTTGAAATGAATCGTCACCTAAGTATATGAACTAATTTTAGTTTTGTGTTTAAAAAGCACCCCCGGCGATAGTATCGCCGGCCCGACGTCCGTTTCGGGGTTTCCCCAAACGGGCGTTTCTTTTCCCCCGTCAATCTCAAACCAACACGTTTTTTTCCCAGGGTTTATGTGGGAATTCTATCAATAAAAAAATTCCAGAAAGAATGTATCCATATCATTTTTTAGAACAATGAAGGAAATAATCCGGGGTTTCTCTTATCTTCATTTGCTTCATGGTCTTCATGGTTTTTTCTCGTTTCTCCAATGAAATGCCCAATATCCTTCAAATAGATTTGCCATGAAGGATAGTAGATAATTTATATATTCTTGAAATGAATTTTATCCAGGATCAAGAATCAAAGGTTGAAGGTTGAATAAAGTCACTAACCCATCATCTTTTTTTCTTGAACAGCACGGAATTAATCCTTGACAATAAAGCCCCAAGAGAGAAAACCCCGTTCCCTTTTTTATTTATGAGGATTTTTTTGATATGAAAACGAAAAGAAAAGCCAGACCCGCGCCGAAAAAACTCCTCGTGCTTATAATTATCACTGCGCTGGCGTTTTTAAGCAGTCTTATTCCCCTGGAAGGCTTGACACCGGCTTCGAAAATCAGCCTCATGATATTTGTTGCTGCAGCAGGGCTCTGGATCACGGAAGTGGTGCCCCCGTTCGCAACTGCAATTTTTGTGATCGTGATCCACATCTTTGTTCTGGGAAGACCCGGGGGTCCCCTGGAACTGGATAAAACCGGGTACAGGATTTTTTTGAACCCCATTGCCAGCCCGGTTCTGGTGCTCTTTTTCGGGGGATTTATCCTCGCGCTCGCTGCAAAAAAACATAACCTGGATATCCGCCTTGCCAAAGCCATACTTTCCCCGTTCGGGAAAAAACCCTCCATGGTGCTCCTTGGCATCCTCATTACAACAGCACTGTTTTCCATGTTCATGTCCAATACAGCCACAACCGCCATGATGATTGCAATTTTCGGTCCCCTTTTCAAAGCCCATGAAAAAAGAACCGCTTTCAAAAAAGCCCTGGTTCTTGCCGTGCCGTTTGCAGCAAATATCGGCGGCATGGGAACCATTATCGGAACCCCGCCCAATGCGGTTGCTGCCAGCGTGCTGGAAAAACTCGGAATCCCCATCTCGTTCCTCCAGTGGATGATCATCGGGGTTCCTATTGTGATCCTGCTTTTATTCATCCTCTGGATGATCCTGCTTTGTTGTTTCAAGCCCAGACCCCAGACATTTGAAATCCTGTTCGAAAAACCGCGCCCCGTTTCCAGGGATATGATCATTGTTCTTGTCACCTTTATAATCACGGTTCTTTTGTGGCTTACTGAAGCTCTTCACGGGATTTCCGCTAGCGTTGTCGCGCTTTTTCCGGTTATGATCTTCACGTTTTTAGGGGTGATCGATCGGGACGATATCAACCGGATCGAATGGAACGTTCTGATCCTGGTTGCCGGGGGTTTGGTTTCGGGTGTTGCAATGAAGAAAACCGGGCTTTCCGATGTTTTTGTAACCCAGATTTCCATAATTTCCACCTCGCCCAAGGTTATCCTGGGCATTATGGTAGTTTCTTCCCTGCTGATTGCCAATTTTATGAGCCACACCTCTGCTGCGAACCTGATAATCCCCCTTGTGGCTTCGATCACAGTCATTTCCCCCAAGATCGGCATTATTACAATTGCGCTCACCACGTCCCTGGCACAAAGTCTTCCCATCAGCACCCCGCCCAATGCAATCGCGTATTCCACCCGTGCGATAACCACAAAAGAGATGGCGATTTACGGAACCGCGCTTTCCGTGATCGGGCTTTTTGTAATGCTCGGATTTTTATACCTCTTCCGCCACTTGCTATAAACCCTTTCAATAGTCTTTGTCATGATCGTGACCGTTGGCCCCGCCATCTTGTCCACAGTAGTCGCGCCTTTAGCGTGACAGAGGCGGAAGTTCCTCCATCAGAGGAACGAAGGCGGGTGACCGTGTTCGTGTTCGTGTTCGTGTCCAAATACTACTACGAAGTCCCGATTTTTTAAAATTTTGGGGAATTTAAGAATTTTTCTGTTTAGTAATATTAATCTTTCATTCTTTTCTTGATCTCTCATATTACTGATTTTATAAAAAAAACCAAAAAAACCTTTGACAGCCGCCCAAACCCGGTTTAGTAAAAAAACGTAATTTAATGTAAAAAAGAGGAAAACAATTGAACGATTCCTCATCAGATATCGCCCTTAAGAATCATGTTCTTACAGTGAACGATGTGGCGGAGATATTAAAGGTTTGTCCCCGCACGGTTTTGAACATGGCGAAAAAGGGTGAAATCCCCGCTTCGCGCATCGGGCACCTGTGGCGGTTCGAGGAAGAAGAGATTCATCATTGGCTCAGGCAGAAAAGCGAGCCTTTAAAAACCTCGAAAACCCGGGTGTTTTCCGGAGAGCTTCCCCCTTCACTCATGGAGATGATTACCCCGGACCATATACGCTTCGAAAAGATCGCCATGGATCGCCGCGAGGTTCTGGAGGACCTTGCCTCGTTAGCTGTTCGCAGCGGGATTTTCAGCGATTATTCCCAGCTTTTAAGCTCCCTGGAAAAAAGGGAAAACATGTTCTCAACCGCCCTGGATGTGGGAGTTGCGTTTCCTCATCCCCGCCATCCCCTGCCCGGACTGGAAAAACCGATACTTGCTGTTTTAATCGTTGAATCCGGCGTGGATTTCGGCGCATCCGAAGGGGGCAAAACCCACGTATTCATCCTGTTTTGTGCACCCGATGACGCCGCCCATGTTCGCATTCTAGCCCGCCTGGCAAGGACTTTTTACAAACAAAAACGGCTGGTCTGCCGTTTAAAACATATTTCCCAGCCTGAAAAAATCCTCGAGGAACTGATCCGGGCTGAAAAAGAAAACTGTAATTTTGTCCATTCCAATTCCCGAAAAGGAGTAGAGAATAATGTCTAAAAGAAAAACCCCGGATGCTGGTGTTGTCACTCTTCCAAGGGTGGGGTTTAACCATCCCCACCAGGTGGATTTATCCCCGGAGCTCATTGATTATTATCACTCCATTTTAAGGCGCTTTTCCGATCCCATCGTGGAAATGAGAAATGGCGTTTGCATGGGGTGCTGCATGGTCCTTTCCCCGCACAACCAGCAGAAGATCAAATCCGGCGAGGGCGGTTACGATATCTGCGAGGCGTGCGGTCGCATTGTGCATTGTGACGATTATTAAAGCCCCGCGCCCCTGAAATCCCAATATTGCACTCCCCTTCTATACCCCGTGGGAGAACTCTTTCCCAATCCTAATCCCAACCCAAATCCAGGGATAAGGATT
>Ga0180438_10008221_pt1 | contig 13328 bp, 10 predicted proteins | sample SS_ome_12_FD_132455 | JGI IMG/M metagenome (GOLD analysis project Ga0180438, IMG submission 132455) | Hypersaline lake sediment archaeal communities from the Salton Sea, California, USA - SS_3_D_2 metaG | ecosystem: Environmental > Aquatic > Non-marine Saline and Alkaline > Hypersaline >... | reverse complement strand
GGTGCTCTTGTAATGCAGATCAAGCCCGATATCGCGCAACATGCGGGCCATCATGGTGGAGTTGGTGTCGACGATTTCGCCAAGCAACAGCTCGGTGCCGGTTACGACTATCTCTGCATGCACAATCAGGTTCCTTCTCAGAAAAGTCTAGTATATCGAGGCCGGCGCATCCAGCGGCGCACCCTCGCCCGAGGGCAGGTTAGAGCAGGTGCGCCTGTCACCAGGTTCGGCCACGCTCTGGGGCAATTATACCACACTTTTGGCGAAAGACAGGTCGCTGCCTATTGCCCTATTGCGGTGAACTTGATTATAGTGGTATAATAATGTACAAGCATTCAAATGTTTCTCTGCCTCTTTCATATTTCGCCTCGCACAGAGTCTATGTGGAAGCGTGGAAAATTGCATATCGAAGAAGCGATTCTCAGAATGAGCGGTTCTATAGCTATATAGGCAACAAGGTGCGGGGTCAAAGTTCAGAAAGATGTGACTCGATGCCAGCGTTGCAATGGCCAGAGGGTGCTGACAAATGCTTTGGTCATTCAGATCAAGCATCGAACGTGTCAAAATGGGCCTCGATGGATCAAATAGGCCGTCGTTGGCGTCATATAAGTAGACAAAGGCCCTGAAGAGGACATAGGTAGAGAGATTCTAGAGGGGACTGGATTAGAAAAGCGCAAACCAATTCACTTCGGAAACTGCTATGTATCACCGGTTGGACTTTCAGGGTGAAATCATCTGTGGTGGAGAGGTGATATGATGAAGATATGCCTTCTAGTTGGGGAGAAAATGGCAAAAAGGACATCTGAACGGATTAGCCTCCTGGAAAAGGTCTGGCTTCCTATCATCGTTGCACTGATAGCTTTGGCAGGTGCTTGTACTGTAACTGCTGGTCCGGCCGTTCCGCTTGAGCCCGAACCCGTAGCTTCAGAAGCTACACCACCTGCACCGATTCCTACTCGTATCCCATCACCAGCTCAATCGCCGACCCATATATCAGCCCCACCCACTGAGATACCTATCCCGCCGGATACGCCAACCAACACACCTGGACCAGCCAAAAAACCAACACTAATAAATTCATATCCTCCAGAAACCTCATCAACACCGACCCCAGCTCCGCCTGTACCTGTCAAATGCACTTCGGGAGAAAGTGAAACCGTAGCCATAACTATTTTTTCTAGCAAAGACAGCCTGATCGTTTACGTGCCGGCCAATGTAACCATTCCACTCAAAGATCTCAATTTTGAATACCTTACAAGCAGCGGAACCAACAAATACATTCTAGCAAGTAGTGAAGGATTTGCCTTTTACATGGATGGTCTGGTACCTCCGCCGTTCTGCCTGCATCTTAGGCGAACCGGCAGTATCGACCCACTTCCTAAAGTATGTCAATCTGCGCACACACCGATCGTAAGCTTACCAAACGGGAGCGTCTTCTGGTGGAACAGTGATCAGGCTGCTACTCGGCCTCTATTGGTCAATATGGGCCAGGGCGACGATGCTTATTTGTTGGGTATCTGCAACGCAGGCTTTCGCAGTTGCGAAATCCCTGTTATCAGAAACTGTGCCACTCCCGCTCCTAACTCAGCATCTTCCACCATCGTATTCAATACCCCGACCCTAGCCCTAACCGAACCGCCGATACCGACCGATCCTGAAAGAACAACTAGCCCAATTCCTGTCAGTGCCCCACCACCAGATGCTGTAGTTGTAGCGCCTGCCTTGAATCTACGCTCTGGACCCGGGGTTGAGTACGATCCTCCAATCGCCTCTCTCCGAAACGATGACAAGCTTGATATTATTGGCCGCATTTCTAGTAATCGATGGATCCAGGTTATTCCCTTTGATCGAAGTATTTCGGGTTGGGTATCGGCTTGGCCTGAGTATGTTCAAGTCAATGTGGATCTGACTTCTATCCCGGTGGTTGAAACACCAGCGACGCCGACTGGACCTGGCTTGGTTTCCGCCCCCGTGCTTCTCGAACCTCCAGACGGGATGACCACATTCAAGGTTCGTCCGGATTTCAAATGGCTATGGGATGAAACTCTGAAGCCAGATGACTACTTCCAGGTAGAGATTTGGAACAGGTACAATGGGTTTGAAACCCCCATTGATGTGGCCTGGGTTAAAGAATCCAGTTACAGGTCTGATACAATTGAAGAGGCTTATCACATCGAGTACCGTTGGAGAGTAACGGCTGTAAGAGGTATACCTGTAGGAGAAAAGTCTTGGAGCACCTCTGAGAATCCAGTCTGGGAACCTAACACTGAGGAGTCTAGGTCAGTCAGCGAAAGCAGTACAATTCGAACATTTTTCGTTGAGCCTGGCACAGAACCACCTCCAGATTCCCCTCCTGGTGCTGATGATGATGAGGATGAGAGCGGATTACCTCCTGATAGGCCTTATTAGGTCAGTACAGTTTTTGAGAACTCATTTCCTGGGGGTCTTGTATAGAACACTATCTGGGATCAGTGGGGGAAACTGCTTCCTATGCAAGTACTTCTGGCATTCCTCAGACGTCAATGAGCGGCTAACTCGTTTCGACGCTATGTGTAGCAGTTCTTCAATATCTAGGGCATATACCCGTACTGTCCCCTCTCCACCAGCAGTAGCCAGGCGTTTGCCGTCTGGGCTGAAGACAACAGCCCAGACCGTATCAGTATGGCCGTAAAGGGTCAGTAATTCCTCACCACTAGACGCGTTCCATATTTTCGCTGTTTTATCCAGGCTGACAGTTGCCAGTCTCGTCCCATCTGGGCTAAAAGCGACGCTGTTGATTCTTTTGGTGTGACCAGACAGAGTCAACAGCAATTGACCGTTCGATGCATCCCATACTCTCACTTTCTCATCCTCGCTAGCTGTGGCCAAGCGCATCCCATCTGGACTGAATACGACACTCCTGACAGGTTCAGGGTTAGACGCCGTAATAATTACCTGGCCGGTAGCGATGTTCCACACCTTTGCTGTCGTATCTGAACTGGCGGTGGCTAAGCGGGTACCATCCGGGCTGAAGGCAACACTCAATACCTGACGGGTATGGCCAGACAAAGCTCGTATCTTATCACCAGTAGTGGCGCTCCAAATTCTCGCTGTCTTGTCCGCACTGGCGGTAGCTAGATGAGTGCCATCCCGGCTGAAGGCAATGCTCCAGACCGCGCCCATGTGGCCAGTCAAAGTGATTGATTCCTCACCAGTAATTGCATTCCATATTCTCGCCGTATTGTCCTCACTTGCCGTGGCCAGATAAGCACCATCAGCGCTAATGGCAACGCCATTGAGGGCGGCAGTGGGGTCAGATACGGTTAGCAACTCTTGTCCCTCCTTGGGATCCCATAACTTTGCTGTTCCATCCCAACTAGCTGTTGCCAAGAGGGAGCCATCTTGGCTAAACGCTACACTTGTGACTGGAAGTTTATGACCAGAAAGCGTCGGAAACTCGTGGCTCTCAGTAGCGTCCCAGACTTTTGCCGACCCCTCCAAGCCTGCGGTAGCTAGACGTGTGCCATCGGGGCTGAAAGCAACGCCAATAACACCATCGGTATGTCCGGAGAGAGTGAACAATTCCTTCGTGAGCAATCGTTCTTCAGTCGCAGCGTTCCATACCTGCGCGGTATCCCACACCTTTGCTGTCTCATCGGGGCTAGCAGTGGCGAGGCGTAACCCATCTGGGCTGAAAGCAACATCCCAAACCGCACCGTCATGACCGGATAGGGTCAGTAGTGGTTTACCGCCCGAAAAAACGTCCCATACTTTCACCGTCCCATCCTGACTCGCCGTAGCTAGCCGTGTATCACATTGCCGTGCTGAGTCACTACACTTCTGGCTGAATGCAACGCCAACGACCGCGCCAGCATGGTCACGGAGGGTAGCCAACTCACCACCGGTATATGCATCCCATACCCTCGCAGTTCCATCTGAATTGGCAGTAGCCAGGTGCTCTCCATCAGGGCTGAACACAACGTCCCAGATCACGCCAGCTTTAGCGTCGATAGTAAATAGCTCCTTACCCGTAAGGGCATCCCATACTTTAACTGTTTCGTCCTCGCTGGCCGTGGCCAAGCGCGCCCCATCCGGGCTGAAAGTGACTGACCTCACCCAATCGGTGTGGCCAGTCAAGGGGCATATCTCATCACCAGTAGTGGCATTCCAAATTCTCACTGTCTTGTCCGCACTGGCAGTAGCCAGGCGAGTGCCATCTGGGCTGAAGGTAATGCTCCAGACCGCGTCTGTGTGGCCAGTCAAGGTGATTGCTCCCTCACCAGTTATTAAATTCCATATTCTCGTCGTCTTGTCCTCACTTGCCGTGGCCAGATAGGTACCATCCGGGCTGAAGGCGACGGATCTCACCTGATCCTTGTGGCCAGCCAGAGTAAGCTGAATTCTCGATGTCTGCACAGATCGGTGCAAAGCATCCTCTGCTTCAATCGTGCGGTACTTAGAAACCGCATGCATCGCCAATAGAACACTGAGCTCCGGGTCTATCTCTAAGCTATCAAGCGCTGCTGCAGCCAATGCGCGTGATTTGGCAATGCGAGACTGTAAGTGAGCAAAGATTGCGAATGAAGCGGTTAATAGCAGAAGCAAGATTAACCCAACTAATCCAAGTCGCAGCCGTCTTACGTGTCGCTGTTCTTGGGCCAGTCGTTTCTCCGCCTCGGCTCGCTCCTGGGCCCGCACGAAGCGTGCCCTCCAATCCAAAATCGCTGGGCCCAGCACGTCGTGGAGAATTTCATAGCGCGACGCACGTGGCTGATCGGGTAGTGGGGCGACCTGGCCCAGGATGCGCATGTCTGCGCTGGAGAGTTTGTCCAGCACTGGGGCGAGTTCTTCCTTCGGTATCTTAGCATAGTTAGCCAAGTCGGAGGCCGTATGGGCGATTTTGGTGCCGCCCGGCGTGACCAAATGATGAAAGATGCGTGCTGCGATGTCTTGCTCAATTGCTGGCAAGGCCCCTATGGCCACATCCAGGTGTGTCTTAACAATTCGCTCCGCACCACCAAGTCGATTCAGTGTCTCCAGCCGCAGAGCGTGTGAATCGGCCTGCATTTCCTTGTCCCACAGGCGGGTCATCACCAGTTGCAAGAAGGATGCTTCAATCTGTGCCTCTGTCGGGGTCGATCGACTCTCAATAACGCCACGTCCACCTTCGACCAGAAGGACCTGGCCAGTCTCGACCTGGTCCAGAACCGCTTCGACCAACTCTGATTCAATCTCGATCGGTGGCCCGTCCGTAACGCACAGGCGGTTGTACACTTCGAGGGGTTTCTCAATCGCCGCTTGGGCCGCCTTGCGGTTGAGATGCTCGAGCCGCAAGTAGTTGTCGAACAGGTCAGGGATTCGCCCCTGAAAGCGATCAAGGCGTGAGAGGCTGTCCTCGCGAATTGAGAGGAGGAAATTGGCGTCGATCTCTTCGCGATTCACCGCACGGGCGAACTCGGCGTCAAAGTCATGCCCGACTTCTCCTGCGGGGTGATAGAGGAAGTATTCTTAGAACTGATCCAGGATTAGGGTAAGTGTACCACGCGTGGCGCGCGCGGCCTCTCGCAGGAAATCGTCCAGCGGCGCACCGTCGGTAGTAAATGGTTGTCCCGTTCGTTCCCGGACGGCGCGCGCGACCTCAGTCTTAAGGGACGAGAGGAAGGCGGGATCTTGCCACCCTCCGAACACGACGACTACCACGTTGGGCAACCCTTCCAGGAAGGGCACGACGCCAGCTTGCAAGACGGAAGTCTTGCCCACGCCGCTGGCGCCATACAGGATCGTCATAGGCGCGGTCACCAGGTTGGCAGCAATCGTCTCATGGTCTTCCTCGCGGCCAAAGAAGTAATCGAGGTCTGCCTGGGTATAGGGCTGAAGTCCTTTGTAGGGACAGAACGATTCAGTTAGCATCATATGCCCGGTCCCTCATTTCGCATACTCCCGCATCCTGGCGATGAAGTCGTCGATTTTGATGTTGTAGATATTCACCCGGCGTGCGTCCCACAAAGACTCTTCCAAATTGGATGGCAGGTACTGAATGGCCCAGGAGCGTAGCTCTGCTTCTGGTGGCGACTGGTTCAGTGCGTCCTCCATGGCCTCGCTCTCCTGTAAGATGGGCTTAGCCTTGAGATTATTCATCATCACGCGTAGGTTCCAATCGCGCAGGCCGTAGCCCAGAAATAGGAACCGAGACTCGCGAAAGTGAGCCTTAAAACGGCTTGGGATGGCCGACTGGCCCGTCATGCGGGCCAGGAACTCCACGTAATCCTCTTCGGTGATTACGAAGCTATCCCACCTTTTCGTCCGCCGGTCCACACTTCCGTGCATCTTGTAGATGATTGTTGTATCTTTCAACGAGAGTTTAAGTTTATTGGGCGGTTGAGCAATCGGCTCGGTCGCATTGGGCCTCCACCACAAGACGGAAGCAGCCAAGTCCTTGCGATCAGTAGGATGTGCGACTAGGTGAAATGGCCTGGACTTGTCCCTGAATGCCTTTTCGATCAAATCATCGTAATTGGTGGTGACGATAAGCAGTGGGACCGGGAGGTCAGCCAGAAAGCGATGTACCTCACCCACCGGGTAATCTCGATCAAACACACCGCGCAGGCAGGAGAGGAGGGCAGGTCGATCCGCCTGCGCTTCGACATAGTATGAGGCAACTTTGGCCAAGTCATCACGGTCGTTAGGGTCATCTGAAGGAAAGGCTGCCATGTCTGCAAGACAGCGGGCGAGTTGAGAGCCAGTAGGAAGAGACGTCGATCTCTCCTTATCCCACTCGCCGTCTGAAGTAAGCGCAGACATCGAAGCTCCTGCTCCAAGGAACGGAACTACTTTGCCGTTATTCAATTGGTCCCAGATGATACCATAGGGTGGTGATTTAGGCACGATGTGCCTCCTGGTCACAATAAGGTCTTTCGCCGCACCTATGGAATAGCTCCATTGATTGGGTGTGGTTTTGTAGCTCGGCAATGAAGTTGCCGAGCTGGCCGGCAAGCGTTACGGTGCCAGATTGCTATAAGTCATAAGCTTGCACTCCAGCTATGCCAAAGAACAGCAAGCAGATCGTTCCCCTCGACTATTCCTACGCCGGCGCGTTCTCCGCCTTCCACTCCTCAAACAGCTCATCAAAATGCGCCTGATGCTGGATGAAGAAGCGGTCAAAGCGATCGAAGGCGTCTTGCACCAATTGTTGGAAGCGCTCCTCCGGGATCGCGGCTTTGATCAGGCTCAGGTCATAGGCGCCCACCGTGTCGGGCAGCATGCGATAGATGCTATCCGCGATTGCCTTTTTGTCGGCGCCCTTGATGCGCTGGTGAAGCTCATCCACACCCTTCTCGCTCATACGATACGCGGCGCAGATGCCCTCAAAAATGATGGGCAGCAGTGCCGCCTCGATGGCTGCCTCCATCGGATAGCCTTGCTCCTCCCGTTTAAGCTTGGGGTACAACACCACCCCCAGAGCCAGGAGACCGGCCGACAAGCCGATACCCACAAAGAGCATAATCCATGCGTTTTGGTCCATTGCATGCCTCCTAAATGATGAGTGGCCGGTTACTCTCAGATTACACAGAGATTCACGAAGAATACACAGAGGGTCTCAAAGATTTCTCCTCAATTCTCTTCTCTGTGAAACTCCGTGTCTCCTCCGCGTTGCTCTGTGACCTGAGCAGTTACCAAGAAGCTTTATCAGCGTTAATCTGTGTTAATCTGCGTCCGACTAAAAAATTGCCAGAGTCCACAGAGAATACACAGAGGGTCTCAGAGATTTCTCCTTGCTTCTTTACTCTGTGAAACTCCGTGTCTCCTCTGCGTTGCTCTGTGACCCGAGCAGCTACCAAGAAGCTCTATCAGCCTTAATCTGTGTTAATCTGCGTCCGACTCAAAAATTGCCAGAGTCCAACCTCAGTTTCCCTTTGGCGGTGATTGTGGCCCTGGCTGAGCCAACACCCTGGCAACCGGCCGCACACCCATCCACCATTGCTCCTTGGGGCGTTGGTGCTGGGCATCCGTTATCCTTGGATAGTCTTCCAGGCTGCTGAACTCTATCTGTCCCGCCTGCAAACCGATAAATGCGCCGGTCGGCATATCTTTGCCAGCCTCCTGGATCAGGAACTCGACGCATTTGCCTACCAGTTGCGTGGCCTGGATACGGTCAAAGGGAGTGGGATTGCCGCCTTGTTGCAGGTGCCCCAGAATCGACTGGCGCACGTCGAACAGGTCCTGGCCCTCTTCTTCAAAAAGGGCGCACATAAACGGGGTCGTATAGAATGGGTTGGCCAACTCGTTGCGCATCATGAGCGCCAGGCGTTTGCCTCCCTTAAATCCGGTGATCAGTTGGTCCAGGTCCGCCCGCAGGTCGTCCAGCGTAACCCCTTCTTCGTGAAGGTATACCCGCTCGGCGCCGGTGGCCAGACCGCTCATCAGCGCCAGATAGCCGCAATAGCGACCCATCACCTCCACCACGAAACAGCGCTGCGAGGCAACAGCCGACTGCTTGATCTTGTCTACGGCTTCCACAATGCTGTCGAGGGCGGTATCCGCGCCGATGCTGAGTTCCGAACCGGGCAGATTGTTGTTGATGGTGGCTGGCAGGCAGACGACGGGGATGTTGAACGTGGGAAAGTGGCTGCGCTGACTGTACAAGCGATAGGCCCCTTCATACCCAGGCCAACCCCCAATCATCAGCAAGCCATGGATATTCAGTTCCTCGATATTGCGGGCAACGGCATAAAAATCGCTGCCTTCGGGGATTTTGCGATTGGTGCCCAGCTCGGCGCCCCCCATCGCAGCCCAGCCATTGACGCTCATCCAGTCCATCTCCTGGATGTCACCGGCGATCAGCCCCCTGAATCCGTTTTTGACCCCCAGCATCACGTGGCCTCTATCGAGCGCCAGCCTGACAGCGGCGCGGACGGCAGTGTTCATACCCGGCGCCGGCCCGCCCGAGTGCATAACAGCCAACCGGTACTGTTCTTGTCCCGGTTCCGGCGGGTGAGGCAAGGCCCGTACCAGAGTGCGCATGATGCGGAAGGCCTCCTTGAAGCTGCCTCCCCGCAGGTCCATGGCCTTTTCATAATCTTGGGCGGCCAATGTTTCGGCCACGCCGTGCGTCTGCTCCACACAACTCATCAGTGGGGAGCGGACGATGCGGTTGCCCCGCATGCCGATCAGGCGAGGTTCGCTGTCCGGCGTGGCGGACAAGATCTCCTCCACCGCGGCGTAGCCCATCAGCGTGCTCAGGTTTCGATCGAATGCGGTTGGGGAACCACCCCGCTGAACGTGCCCCAGGATCGTGACCCGCGTGTCCTCGCCCAAACGCTCTTCCAACACGCTCTTGACGTAGTCGCTGCTGATGGGATTCCCCTTCCGATCCCGAGCGCCTTCGGCCACGATCACTATGCTGTCCCGGCGGCCCGCCTCGCGGCCCGCCTTCAAGACCTGGCACATCCTCTCTTCCCAGTTCTCCACGTTGGGTGGATTTTCGGGGATCAGCACCCAGTCGGCGCCGGTAGATATGCCGCTCATCAAGGCCAGGTAGCCGCAGCCACGCCCCATCACCTCGACCACAAAGCTGCGTTGGTGGCTGGCAGCCGTGCTTTGGATGGCGTCCACCGCCTCGGTGATGCGGTGCAGGGCAGTGTCGGCGCCGATGGTCATGTCGGTGCCGTACATGTCGTTGTCGATGGACCCGACCAGGCCCACGATGACCAATTTGGGGTGACGGTCGGCCACTTCGTGCAGAATCTCATCCCTTTCGACCAATTCGGCCAGGAGCTCGGGCCACTCCTGGCGAAAAATATTCGCTCCGGTCAGGCTGCCATCCCCGCCGATAACAATTAGTCTATCTATCTCACGTTCCAGCAGGTTGCGGGCCGCCTGGCGTCGCCCCTCTCGGGTGCGAAACTCCGCGCAGCGCGCCGAGCCGATGACGGTGCCGCCTTGATGCAAGATACCACCCACGGAGCCCCACGTCATCTTGCAGATGCGGTCTCCGCCCTCCACCATTCCCTGGTATCCTTCATAGATGGCGTACACCTCCGCACCCCGGTCCAACGCGGTGCGGACGACCGCCCGCACTGCGGCATTCATGCCGGGCGCATCCCCTCCACTGGTCAACACGCCGATGCGAACCAGTTCGTTGTCCATATAGATTACCTCCGCCTGGGCCGACGTCGGATAAAGTCCTCTCGGCCATCAATAATTTCACCACTATCACCCGCGCGTCGTCCCTCAACCCGGCCGTGGATCAGCGTATCTTCTTGCACCGTCACCTGGACAGCGCTGGTCACGTTGGCCCCAGAAGTGCCAGCCACTGCCTGAATGACATAGTCGCCGGGGGGAACCGCCCGTCCGTAATCATCGTAGCCATCCCAGAAAAAGTGATGTTCACCCGCGCTCCTTCGCCGGTTGTGTAAAATGGTTGCCAGTGGACGCCCAAACTGATCGAGCACTTCCAGCGTGGTCCGTGATGCTTTGCTCAGATCGAGTGACAGAATCAGAACTTTGCCCTCGCCAGGCACACCCGGCGTAAAAGAGCGACGATCTACCGATAGCACCAGCGATACGGGGCGCAGTCGATAGAACGCCAGCAACAGGATCACCGGAAGGGCTATCAGCACGGGCAGCGTCAGCGGCGGCAGTTCAGACCAATTACGTACCAGCCGTTCCACGCCACGCGCCGGTGGCGATACGTCGTATCGGATGCGGCGCGTCAAGTTCGCCACATTGCCCGCCTGGTCGCGCGCCTCGGCCTGAATGAGGTTATCTCCCTGGAACAGGTTAAGCGTCGCCTGGAAGTCGCCCTGCGCGCTGACCGGGACTACCTGTCCGTTGACCGTCACCGTGGCGCCCGCATCGGTGCGCCCCGTCACCTGGAGCGTGGCGTCGCCGACCGTGCTTCCTTCTTCCACGTTCAACGCCAGGGTTGGGGGCCTGGTTTTGAGGTGAACCAGGCGTTCCTGAGTGGTGATGTTGCCCACGTCGTCGGTGGCGACCACCCGGATGAGATTATCGCCCTCTTCCAACAGCATCTCATATGAAAAAGCCCCGTCGGCGTTGACTGCAACCTGTCGGTCGTTTATCTCCAGCGTTGTGCCGGGTGGGGCCTGGCCGCCGACGGTGGCCAATGCTTGATTGGTCCATTCGTCATCAACCGGGGTGGTGATGGCCACCTCGGGCGGTGTCGTGACCAGCGTGATCTGGCGCGCCAGACGGACGTTATTACCAGCAGGGTCCACAGCGCGGATCTCAATCTGGTTGTCTCCCTCGACCAGCCGGTGCTGGAGGCTGAAGCGTCCCTGGTTGTCCACACCGATCGGTTGCGGGTTGCCCGTGATCCAAACCGTCGCGTCGCTATCGGTCAGACCCTGCACGGCTAAGGCCGGCTCTCCCACGCGCAGACCATCGGGGAAATTGACCAATCTTAACGTGGGGGGTTGCGTATCCACCTGGACGGTGATGCCTTGGGAAACGGAGCGGATGAGGCCCTTGGCGGTCACTTGCAGCCGGTAGCGCCCGTCAGCCACCGGCTGGTTCAGATCGTTGAGCCCATCCCAGACGATGAAGTGTTGTCCCGCCGCTTGGGGACGGTCGGCCATCAGGGTTCGCACCAGCCCCCCGCCCTCGCCGAAGACCTGGGCCGTGATGTCGGCCTCCTCCGACAGGTTGTAGGTGGCAGTGACAGAATCGTGGTCCAGATCACCGTTGGGTGACATAAAGGATGAGGTGGCCGATACAGTCAGGCCCGGCGTGCGCAGCCAGTCGGCGACAAAGGTGGTGGCCAGCAATACCAGCACCCCGCCAATGGTCAGCGCCGTGATGAGCAGGCCCGGCGTCATTCCACTCTGGCCGGTGCTCCGGCGCCGTAATTCGTAGTGAGATGGGAGTTGTTGCTGTTGGCGCATGCTTTGCCAGTACTATGATCTAGGTTCTGTTGATATTTCGGATTATGTCATTCTGAGCGAGGTACGAGCGAAGAATCTCCGCGCTGTTTAACCTGAATTAGTCAGCAACCTGGAGATTCTTCGTCGCTCGCAAACTGCGCTCGCAGACTGCGCCCGCTCCTCAGAATGACATGTTTGGTGAAATGTCAACCCGGCCTAATCCAACTCCAACATGATCAAGTCTTCGGATTCGTCGGCCGGCTCCCAATCAGGGAGTTGGGTGGGCACGGGCAGCGGAGCTCGCTCCACCTCCTGTCCGTGTCCTGGCCCATCCCGGCGCGTGCGGCCCAGGGGCAGCCGGAGTCGGGTGGGCCGGCGCGCGGCTTTTTTCTTGCGGACGGCAGCGCGAGGCGGCAGCGGATGCTCCAGGAAATCGCGCAGCCCTTCCAACGCGCCAACCACGACGGCTACGATGACCGTCGTGGCGATGAGTGCGGGCCACATCGGAGACAGCGAGGGGCGGCTGTATTGTTCGAGCCACATACCCAACCCGATATGCGCGCCCAGCAGCGCAAAAGCGCCCGCTGCCCCAAGCAGGATGGTTCCCCAGGGGCGACGATGTTGAACCCACTCCCGATCGGCCAGGAACCCCACCACTCCCCCTACCCCGGCCCAGGCGACCACCTGCAGCAAATGGTAGAGCAGGAGCGAAGCGTTCGGCGCCAGCGGCTCCAGGATGAGCTCAAGTGTCTCCAGCGAGTTGGCTTCGCCGTAGCGTTGGGCCACGCCTGCGACGGTCGGCGAGGTGCCGATGAGGGCCAGCCAGTCGGGGTTCAGGCCGGCCATGCCAGCCAGCACCTGGCCCCACAAAGCGGCTAGTCCTCCCATCCACGCGCCGCCAACCGCACCCCACCACAGACCGCCCAACACGGGCACGATCCAGGCCACGTTGTAGCGAGCTAACCAGGGTGTGGCCAGTACCAGTACCATCGCGCCCAGGTTGTGGATAAAGAGTCGCTGTCCCAACAGAGCGACCGCCAAAAAGAGCACGACGATGTACAGCGACAGGGTATAAAGCGGATAGGCCACCGCGGCCACTGCGATGAAATAGGCGGCTGCCGGAAACCACAGGGCAACGACAAAGACCGTCGCCAGGATCACCAGGTCCCAGTTTGGCGGGTATACCCGGATGTTACTCACCACGGCGAAGACCAACGCCGACAGCCCGGCCGCCACCAACAGTCGCTCCAGGAAGGAGAGGTAACGCCGCATCAGACCGTGGGGCAGACGCACCAGCGCCGTCATCACGTCAACTCCATCTGACGCAGGCCGGCCTGGGGCGCGGCTTGCCTGGCCCTGGGTGAGGCCGGGCGCGCGTGCGAGCGCGCCCAGTTGCGCAGAGCGCCGATTTGCGCCTCGAAGGTTTGCGACAGAGGCACCGTATTGCTCAGGTTGGCCAGGATGTCG
>Ga0180438_10008220_pt1 | contig 13330 bp, 8 predicted proteins | sample SS_ome_12_FD_132455 | JGI IMG/M metagenome (GOLD analysis project Ga0180438, IMG submission 132455) | Hypersaline lake sediment archaeal communities from the Salton Sea, California, USA - SS_3_D_2 metaG | ecosystem: Environmental > Aquatic > Non-marine Saline and Alkaline > Hypersaline >... | reverse complement strand
TCCGTCGGTGCCGCCGTATTCGTCGGTCACGATGGCAAGGTGCTGTTTGGACTCCTTGAGCGCGCTGAAGAGGTCGTCTACCTTAATGCTGTCCGGGACGTGCATGACGTCTTTTATGAAGCGGTTAATGTCGTCGCGCTCGGGCTCCGTGTCCATAAGAATGTCATAGGCATTGATCATGCCGACGACCGTGTCAATGGTTTCATGGTATATGGGAATTCGAGTGCGGCCGCTGTCTTCGAAGAGGGTCACCAGTTCGCTCCGGGCGGCCGTGTCGGGCAGGGCCTGGATATCAATACGGGGGACCATGATTTCTTTGGCGCGGGTGGACTGGAGATCGATGACGGAATGGATCATCTCCTGCTCCTCGCGCTCGATGGTGCCGTGATCGGCGCCTTCGTCGACAAGCAGCCGGACGTCTTCCAGCGAGGTCATGATCGGGCTTATATAATCGTGCTTTTCGCCCACGCTTCGCAGCAGCGCGCCCGTAAGCCAGCAGATCGGTATGCTGACCGGCGCCATGAGCGCGTTGAAGAACTCGATAACGGGTAGCAGCGCCAGGGACAACCGGTTGGGATGTGTGCGGAAGACGCTCTTCGGGATGATCTCGGCGAAAATGAGTAGAACGGGCGCCGCGACAAGCGTGGCCGCGAGTTCGGCCATTGGCCGAACGTCGCTGGGGCTCACCCCGAGCAGCACGGAAAACGAATGCTCCGCCTGGCGGGTTACGGCGATGGCCCCCATGACAACGGCGAGGTTCGTGCCGATCAAGAGGGAGGCGAGCATCCGATCCGGCCGCTGGATATACGCGAGCAGCCGCGCGGCGCGGGGCTGGTGCTCCTCTTCAGCCAAATGCCGGATCCGCAACTGATTCGTCGAGACAAAGCCGGCCTCGTAACCGGCGAACAGCGCTTGAAGCACAACCGCAAACGCGAAGATCGTCAACGCGAGAACGATGCTCATTTTCCGCCCTCCTGGCCGGCTTGACGGCCTTGGTTGTCGCGCAGTACGTCGATGCGCACGGTGGATGCCCGTTTGCCGTCCACGGCCTCGATGGTAAATCGGAGGTCGTCGAACACGAATTCGTCGGCGACCTCGGGTATCTTGTCCGTTTGATTCATCAAGTATCCCGCAACGGTTTCGTGTTCCTCATCTTCAATCCGCACGTCGAGCAGTTCGCTCAGCTCGTCCAAGGGCAGGCTGCCTTCCACGCGATAGGAGCCGGGCGCCAGTTCCTGATACGGTTCTTTCTCCTTGCCGTTCTCATCCTGGATATCGCCGACTACTTCCTCGATGGCGTCTTGCAGAGTGACAAGGCCCTCGGTGCCGCCGTATTCGTCCACGACAATGGCAAGATGGGTGCGCAACCGCTGGGCGCTCTTCACGAAGGCGTGTACACTCATCGTCTCGGGGACGAAATGGGGCGGACGCGCGAAGGCCTTGACCGGCGTGTCCAGTTCTCCCTTGGCCATGGCGGGGAGCAGGTCTTTCACGAAAAGCACGCCCGTGATGTTGTCAAGGTTCTCTCGATATACGGGCATGCGCGAGTATTCGTGTCTTCGAAGCAAATCGAGGGCAACGGCGGTCGTGGCGTCTTCCGGCAACGCGATCATGTCGAGTCTGGGCACAAGAATCTCGCGCAACACGACGTCGCGGAACTCGAGGATCCGTCGGATGATCTGCCGTTCCTCGTCTTCGATGACTTCGCCGGCCTCTTGGGCGGACAATGCCGATTTCAATTCGTCATCGGTGATATATGGCGCGGCGCGAAGTTCATGGAATCGGGTGACGCGGAACAAGAAGTCCGTAAGCCGCAACAGTCCGTCCCGTACGGGCGAAAGTCCCTTGTCGGCGGCCGCCAAGGGGATAACCGCTATTCGAGCATAGGCCTCTCGGGCACGCACCGCAAATATCTTTGGGAGTATCTCGCCGAATAGCAGCAACACTGCCGTGCACGCCGCGACGGCCAAAAGGTACGCTGCGGTCGGGGGCAAGCCGAGCACGTCTTTAAAAAGGTCGGTGGTCCGGGTCCCGAGCAACACGCCGATAAGGACGTTGACAAACATGTTGCCTACCAGAATCGTCGTGAGTAGTCGTCCCGGGTGTTCGAGCATCTGCACAACGAGACGCGCCCGGGTGCCTCGCTCTGCGCGGAGACTCCGCAGCCGCGGTCTTGATATGGAAAGGAAAGCCGTTTCACATGAGGAGAAGAACGCCGAAAACACCAGTAGCACGGCTATGACGCCCAGGATTGAGACCGGCAGCGCATCTACCCATGAACGCGCTCTTGCAGCAGGCTGCGTCCCTGCGTCCGCAGCGACTGCGTCAGGCCGCCGAGCGGGCTCGGCGGGCGTCACCGCACCGTTTCCCGCGTCCGGATCGACGTCCTCGCCGGCTTCCGTCGGTCCGGCGCATAAGGCGATCGCGGCAATGCAAATCAAAAGAGCAATTGTCTTGACAATACGCGTTCGTCTTGACGAACTACCGTCGTCGTCCAAGAATGGACCTCCGCCTCGTAACTCCCATGATGCCCTATCAGGGACGCCCCCGGGGCCTGGTTCGCCACGCGGCTTCTTTGGTTATGCCCAAATGGCGGACCTGCTTGAGTTGCATGGTCTCGCGCTCCTCGGCGGCATTGTGCGTATAGCCCAATAGATGCAGCAGCCCGTGACAAAAGAGCAAGCGCACCTCCTGGCGCATGGCCTGGCGATCGCTTCTGCAGCGCCTTGCCACCGTCTCGAGCGATATGACGATGTCGCCGAGCACGGCCGGCGCACCCGGCGGACGGTGCGCCTGTGCGAAAGAGAGAACGTCCGTCGGCTCATCCCGTTTCCTGTACCGCCGATTCAGGTCCCGGATAAACGGGTCGTCACAGAACAGCACGCTTAGTTCGAGCGGCCCTTTGGCCCCTTCCTCGGCGCAGACTTGCCGCATTATTCTCGCGAGCACGTCGCGCCGGTAAAGGTATTTGGAACTCGAAATGTTCTGTACGTCCAGATGGAAACTCATCGCTGCCGCCCTCCGGGCATGGCAATCACGGTTGCCGGTTTCCGCTTGGGCTCCTTCTCAGGATACGTAATCCGCGTATGCAGCGTTGATACGATCCGTTTTGACACGACCTCGGCAATGACGTCAAGGTCTTTCAAGGTCAACGGGCATTCATCGAACTGGCGGTCAGCGGAACGGGCTGCGATGATCTTATCGACAAACTCTCTCACTCGCTCTTCGTTCGGGTTTTTCATCGAGCGCACGCCCGATTCGACGGCGTCGCACACCATAATGATGGCCGTCTCCCGGCTTTGGGGTTTCGGGCCGGGATAGCGGAAATCCGCCTCCTCGGGGTGTCCGTGTTTGTGTTGTTCGAGGGCTTGATGATAGAAGAAACTTATCAGACTTGTGCCGTGGTGTTCGAGAATCCCGTCCACGATGGGTTTGGGGAGATGATACTCGCGGGCGATTTCGGCCCCCTCCGTGACGTGGGAGGCGATGGCGCGGGCGCTGAGGCGCGGCGACAAGCCGTCGTGGATATTGACCCCGTTTTGGTTCTCACTGAAATACTCGGGCCGACGCAGTTTGCCGATATCGTGGTAGTAGGCGCACACCCTGGCCAATAAGCCGTTTCCGCCGACGGCGTCCGCAGCCGCTTCGGCCAGTTGGCCGAGCATGAGACTGTGCGCGTACGTTGCGGGCATCTCGATTCCCATTTGGCTGAGCACTTCGTTGTTGAGGTCGGAGTGCTCGAGCAGGGTAATGTCTGTAACGATTCCGGACAGTTGCTCTAATGGCGAAAGAAGGCCGGGCACTAGAAACAGGCAGATGGAGCCGTTCAAGGCGATAAGGGCCAGCCGTCTGAGGGCAACTTCCGTCTGGAGGGTTTCGGTGGCCAGCGTAATGGCCAACATGGCCAAGAGACCGGCTGCGGTCGCCTTGATCGCCGCGCTTGTCATATCGCCGCGTTTCCGGACGCGAAAGATACTTAAGGTCCCCGCAAACGACATGGCGCTCGCCACAACCAGCAGCGACCATTCGTACCCAAATTGAACGGAGAGAAGCGCGGCGGCCAGTATGCCCGTCAGCGCCGCCAGCCGCGCGTTTATCAAGATCGCCAGTAGAATGGTGCCTGCCGTAAGCGGAACCGACAGCCCCGTGCTGTCGAAATAGCAGACCACGCGCCCAATCACCAAGGTGCCGCAGAGCACCACAAGGCAGAGGGTCTGATTTCGATACGTGTGGCCCGCCGCATCGCTGAGCAGGGGAACCGAACGAACGAGACATCCCAGGACCAACGCAACCAGAATGGCGTGGGCGGCCAACCGCGAGAATATGCCTTTTCCCCGATCCTTTTGCAGCTCATTCAAGTAGGCCCTGACATCCTGGCGGGATTGGTCCGTCCATGGTTTGCCGTCCTCCTGAATGGTCTGGTACGCCTGAATCTGTTTCATAACGGGTGCGACGGCTTCGCGCGCCTTCGCGCGTTCTCGTTCGGTAACGACCTTGTCGAAAAAAAGCGTCTCGGTGATATCCGGTTTGGCCATGGCCCACGCGGCCTCGGCGAGTTGCCCCCACACGTCGGCGAGTTCGGGACGGTTGCGCGCCAACTGTCTGGCCGAGTCCTGCATGCGCATCTTGAGCAGTTTCGCCCCCTGGTCCGGGGTGGGAATGTCGGCGAGGGGCGATTCTTCACGAAACGCCAAAGCACCGACGGGGCGGTCGCGGATGATCTGAACGGTCTTCTCGGCTTTCGTCGGTTCCGGGGCGGCAATGCCTTTGGTAAGCACGAATTCGAGTCCGTCTCGCGCAAGTGCCGTGAGGTGGTCGGCATAGGCCAACCGGAGCGGGCCGGCCTCGGCTTCCTTAAGTCCGCTTACCGGGCGCGGTTCCGCGCCCGGTTCGGCGCCTTCAGCCAAAGGAGCGAATTCGCGCTCGGGTACGGTTGACTCGAGCGGCGTCAACCACTGGCAGAGGGTCTGGGCGTCGATGGCTTCTCGGAAGGCGGCCTGGCCCTTGAGTTCGGCCGCCACCATTTTCACTGCCGCGTCAACCAGCGCGCGCGCGTCCTGGTTCTCGTTCGAGGTAGCCAACCTGGAGCGGATGGCTTGGTCCAATTGTCCGGCAGCGGCGGCGATCGCGTCAGACCGCTGCTCAAGCATGGCCAGGGCCGGTTGGATGCCGTTGTCGTAGTCGACGATGTAAATGTCGGGCACGGCGGCTGCTGCGTCCTGGCGGGCCTCCTCGGTGGCTCTGAGATCCTCAGACTGAAAAGAGAAATGACCTGCCTTTATCGTCTCCCTGGCGATGGGTTGTGCGTCGATGTCCTGCTCGAGCCCGGTGACGTCCGATTCCGGCACCCTGGTAACCGTGGCAACCATGGCCGCGAACACCAGCGCCAGAAGCAGCCACTGAAGGCGCGGCTGGGGGGCCGGTTGAAGGGCGCCGTCTTGCGCCGGGCGAATGCCGCTGCCCAACCGGCCTTTTTTGCGACTGAAGGCTGCAAATATCATGACGTGCCGGCCGTTCCTTCGCCCTTAGGCATGGCCTGTTCGTATTCCTCGTAGGCCTTGACGATCCCCTGGACCAGGGGATGGCGCACGACGTCCTGTTTTGTGAGGTGACATATCGCGATGCCTTTGACGCCGGCGAGTATGTGTTGCGCCTCGACGAGTCCGGATCGCATGTCCTTGGGCAGGTCTATCTGGGTGATGTCGCCCGTGACGACGGCCCGAGAGCCTTCTCCGAGGCGGGTCAGAAACATCTTCATTTGTTCCATGCTCGTGTTCTGGGCTTCGTCAAGGATCGCAAACGCATGGTCGAGCGTTCGGCCGCGCATGAAGGCCAGCGGCGCGACTTCGATCTTTTCGCGCTCGATGAGTCTTCGGACGCGATCCACGTCGACCATCGAGTACAGGGCATCATATAAGGGTCTCAGGTAGGGATTAACCTTTTGCTGTAGGTCTCCCGGAAGAAATCCAAGGTTCTCGCCGGCTTCCACGGCGGGGCGCGTGAGGATAAGCCGGTTGACTTCTTTGTTCAGGAGCGCCGAGATGGCGGCGGCCATCGCCAGGTAAGTTTTGCCGGTGCCCGCCGGGCCGATGCCGAACGTGACTTCGCAAGAATGGATGGCCTCAAGATAGGCCTTCTGCCCGCGGGTGCGCGCCTTGACCTCGATGTCGCGCCGCAACGCGGGCGGGGTGCGCCCCCACACGGCGGCTAGGTCTTTAACGTGCCGGTCGCGCGCCTCGGCCAGGGCATAGTCCAAGTCCGCGACGCTGGGCGTGTGCCCGCTGCGCACCGCGGCGAGCATCTCATCGAGCAAATCGCCCACGAGCCCGGTTTCCGGTTCGTTTCCAATGACCACGACTTTGGCGCCTCGATCCACAATCCGCACTCGCGTCTCGGCCTGAATGCGTTTCCGCAGTTCGCCGTTCTTGCCAAGAAGCTTTATGGCCTCTTCATGGGTCTTTAGTTGGATTTCGTACGTCAGGTTGGCGTCGCAGTCCTTATCTTAAGGGACCTGAGCGGGTGCGGCCTCGAAGCGAAACACCGTTTCACCCTCTCGGACCAGCTTCTCATTGCGTCGCATGGCCGCTTCCTTCTCCAACTGGTCGCTCTCCAGACCGGCGATTTTTTCGGCCAACTCCACGACTTTTCGTTGCCGCGTCGCACGCTCGTCCTGAAGCGCGCCCAGGTGCTGCTGGCTCGCTCTATACTCGAGGTAGCGGCCGTAGAGGTCGCGGTGCTGCGCGTAGGCCAACAACGCGGCCACGAGCGCGGCCAAGGCCGCCCAATACCAAATAGTCCGCTTCTCAGACATCGTTTTCAAGCGTCACGTATAAGCGCCGGCCTATTGGAGGCCTCCCTGCAAAACGCATACCGCGGCCTGAAGCAGCGCCCATCCTCTTCTTCAGGCCGCAGTTTACTCTGGTTCAGGTTAGCAATGCCAGACTCCGGGCGGATTGCCGACCGCCGCATCATGTCTTGTACTCCAGGTCTGCGTCTTCTATTTTAGATTATAGAAGGCATCCATGCCAGGAAATTCCGCTTGGCCGCCCAGATGTTCCTCGATGCGAAGCAATTGGTTGTACTTGGCAATTCTATCGCTCCGAGACGCCGAACCGGTCTTAATCTGACCGGCATTTGTTGCCACGGCCAAATCGGCAATGGTTGCGTCTTCGGTCTCGCCGCTGCGGTGCGAGATCACCGCCGTGTAACCGGCCTTTTGGGCCATGGTCACAGTCTGGAGCGTCTCGGTCAATGTGCCGATCTGGTTGACTTTGACCAGAATCGAGTTTGCGACGCCTTCGGCGATCCCACGGCGCAAGTATTGCACGTTCGTAACAAACAGGTCATCGCCAACCAACTGTACTTTCTTGCCGAGTTTACCGGTGAGTTTCGTCCAACCGGCCCAATCGCCCTCGTCCATGCCGTCCTCGACGGAGATGATGGGATACTGGTCGACCCAATGGGCCAGGAAGTCGGTCATTTGGTTCGACGAGAGTTTCTTGCCTTCGGCGTCGAGGCAATATTTCCCGTTTTTGTAGAATTCGCTGGCTGCGCAGTCGAGCGCGAGGTAGATGTCTTTGCCCGCCTTATAGCCAGCCTCCTTGATGGCCTTCAGTATAACCTCGATGGCTTCGTCATTTGATTTGAGATTCGGTGCGAACCCGCCCTCGTCGCCGACCGCGGTATTGAGCTCGTTGGTTTTCAGGACCTTTTTCAGGGCGTGGAAAACCTCCGCCCCCATGCGCAGCGCCTCGCGGAAGGTCTTTGCGCCAAGGGGCATGACCATGAATTCCTGGACATCGACGTTGTTGTCTGCGTGCGCGCCGCCGTTCAGTATATTCATCATTGGCGCCGGCAACACGTGCGCGTTGGCGCCGCCGACGTAGCGATATAGCGGCAACTCGAGGGTGTCTGCGGCGGCCTTGGCCACGGCCAGCGAGACGCCCAAAATGGCGTTCGCGCCCAAGTTGTCCTTGTTTTTCGTGCCGTCCAACGTGCACATCTGCGCATCGACGGCGCGTTGGTCGACGGCATCCATGCCCAACAGTTCGGGTGCGATGACGTCGTTGACGTTGCGGACAGCCTTTGTGACGCCCTTGCCCAGATACCGTCTCTTGTCGCCGTCGCGGAGTTCGACGGCCTCATGCTCGCCGGTCGAGGCGCCGGAGGGCACGGCCGCGCGCCCCATTACGCCGCTGGCCAAGTACACGTCCACTTCCACGGTTGGATTGCCGCGAGAGTCCAAAATCTCGCGGGCCTGAATGCCTGTGATTCTTGTCATGGGTCTTGTGTCTCCTTCCCATACAGTCTAGCGCACATCGTGCCACGGGGCAATATTCTCCCGCCGTTGTCGGCGGACGTCTCGGCAAGGGGTCGGCCCCGCGAGCGCGCCCGCCCCAGCCGTCTCTCGCAACCCACCGCCGCAGGGAGGCCGAGGACCCGCCCCGTCAAGCAAGCCTGCGTATCCCGACGGCGTTGATCGGCCGTCGTCCTCCTGGGCAAGAGCGATCGCTTCTGCCGCCGCAGCGCGATCGCCTGGGTCGGTCCGGGCGAAGGGCCCGTGTCACTCAACTCTAGCTGTTGCCATTGGCTTGGTTCAAGCGCCTTGTATATTACCGAAAGATGCGGGCGACGTGTTTGGCGTTTCCCGGGATTGTCAACGTTGGGCGATGTCGATATTGTCGAGGTAGAAATGGCTCGGGTTTGTGCCGTAGCCGGAGAAGAAGCACCGGAGTACATCCGCGAAGTCGGGCGCTATGCAGGGCAGCCCGGTGAAGGTACGTTGGGGCTGGTCTGGCAGCGTGACGGTCAGGTCGAAGGACCCCGTGTGGGCGCGCCCGAGCGGCGTCTCGAGTGCAACGTGGAACCACTCGCCTTCCGGCACGTCTATCAACACGCGGTCGGCGACGATCAGTTTGCCGTTCTTGAACAGGAGGCATGGGCCTACGCCTTGTATACCGCGTAGATCGCGGAGGTCGTTGCGGAACACGGCGCCGGATTCGAGCCGCACATCGTAGCTGACGACCGCCGTACCTTCCCGAAAGAAGACGTCGTAGGCCAGCTCCGGTTCGTAGTAAGGCTGTTCCGGCTGGCCGTCGACGAGCTTCAGGGCATGGCGCCCTGACGCGGCCGTTTCCGTCGTGACCAGAATGGTGTCGTCGGGCTGGGGATCTAGCAGCAGGGCAAACCTCGGGGTTTGGCCGGCGCGGGTTCCTTCGAAGTCTTCGAGACGTGGCAGGGGTTCTGGGAGCACGCACTGGATTCTCCCGCCGAGCGTCGGGGACGCGGCAACGTCGAGCGCAAACAACCCTTCATCCTGCCTGCGGAAGACCAGCGTCACAGGCCACGCCGGTTCGGTTTGCACGGTCAACGTGTTGCCCTCGATACGGCAACTTTCCGGCAACTTGACTTGGGCCGCGGCGCGGAACGGAAGCCCGAGCGTCAGCGTGGCCGGCTCGTGGGCCGGCTCACGATACGCGAGCCGGACCTCGTCGTCCTTCATGTCGGCGGTTATGAAGCAAGGACGGTCGGCGGCATACCCGTCGAGCGTTCCCGGCTCGAAAAACGCGAACCCGCAATACGAACCGAACCGGAGATAGTGCCCGGCCGGTTCGCGGCCGTACGCTGCCGTGCCGGCGAAATCATCGGCAAGTCCTTGCATATTCTCGAGTGCCGCGCCGGGCCAGTAGGCGTAAGCATACGTCTTGTCGCGCGGATTCTCGCCGTGATCGAAATAAAGCGATAGAAAGCGTTGCGGCTTGATCTTTGCGCGCTGGTCCTGTCCGATAAGCGGCTGGTCCTCGAAATCGGGTTGGCGCGTCTCCGTCGAGAGGGTGACGGCACCGGTCTCGGGGAAATAGTAGCCGCCCCGAGGGCCGTGCACCCACGCCGGCGTCTGGACGACTTGTTCAAGCCCGTCCTCGATAGCGCGCGGTTCGCCGTTCACAACAAGCTCGGCCCGGGCATCTCGAGGGATCGGAAACGTGTGAACGGTCGTGTCGGTCCGGTTGCGCCCCTCGATGCCGCCGCCCAGGGCGACGATCATGTCCCTATCCCGCAGGAAATAGTAGCTTTTTCGGGCGCGGATGTCGCCGCTATGGACCTCGATGCCCGCCGCGGCCTGGCGCTCGTCGAGCACAGCGGCCCCGGCAACCGGGTTTTCGCACACAATCCATTGCGGTTGCCAATCCGGATTGTCATAGCCGCCCAGTTGCGGCGATTGGAGCACCGAGGCGTCGTCCGCAGTCGTCCCGCTCAACCGCCGCCAGTTGAACGTGAACGTGAGGTCTGGGTCGGTGTCGTTGGGGTTGCCGGCGAGTACGGTGTGTCCGTCGCGCATGTAGTACCACTTGTTTCCAACGCGGTGTGAGGGCACGCGATCCTTGTATATCCACGAGACGCCCTGCCAGTTTTTGCTGGCCAGGCCCAAGGCACAGTAGAAACCAGGCGACCGGTAGATGAGCACTTCGACGCTCGGCCAGAATCGGACGCCATCGGGCGGGGCCGCCGTGCGGTCGACCATGGCCTTCAAGTCCGCGGCGCCGGGGAGATCTACGGTGGCCATGGCGCGCGTGATCGGCAGACTTCTGGGCGGACGATAGTACACGGTATAGGAGGGCATGGATAGCCAGGCGACCTCTGCATCGCCGAAGAGGTTCCAGCGGTTGAAATCCAGCAGGTACCGTACGACCGTTTGGTATGCGTGTTGCGGCATGTCCAAGCTCGTGCCGCTGGTCAGGCCGCGCCATTGGACGAGTTTCGTGCACCCTTCGTATGTATACGGTAGAGAAAGCGCCAACAGGTCCGGCCGCGGGCCAATCGTATTCATTACGGCGGCCCCGTCGGGTTCGGTGAAAAACGGGACCGCGTAATTCGCCATGGCGTCCCAGGCGTACGCGATGCGGCGGCGGTCGCGCAGCACGACGCCCACCTTGAGCATGGCCAGCGCGTCCCCGGCGGTTTTGCCGTGGTGACGTCCCCAATGCGCGACGGGCCGGTTCGGGATCAGGTCATCCATAATGGCGCGCAGGTAGGCTTGATCCTCAGGCGACAGGTCGTGATAGACCAGCCCCATGATCGCCGGCAGCAATTGCGGGAGTTTCTTTTCCCACACGAACCAGTTCTTGGTCCTATCTCGTCCGGGATATACGTGTTTCCGGGCGTAGCGTAGCGCGTCGTGGATGGCGAGGCCGACGTCTTGGCTTTTGTGATAGCGGCTGCCCGCGCTGGCGTACACCTGCGCCAACGTGACGATCGGGTCGAAATACCCGCGTATGTAGGCAGGGTCTTCCCAATCCTCCGGGTCGATGCCCGGAAACGAACCGCGCTCGTCGGAGTCTGGGACACGCACCTGTTCCTCGAGCAGTTTCTGGGCGGCGGCGTCAAGCCGGGTCCCGTAGTCGTCGCCGAGGCGCGTCGCCACCCGTTCGATGTCTTCGCCCGGCACGGCGTCGGCGTCGAGCATCGCGGCGGGCGCGCCGTAACCGGAAAACAGAATAGAAAGCAATAGTACCTGCCGAGAGGCGGCGAGTATTCGAGACGATTCTGAATAGCGCATAGAATTGTTTCCCCCGCATAATGAAGTGGTGCTATATTGGTTGCGACGGGTATCGCCGCTCGGAACGGCGACTTCCTGTCGACACGAACCGCGAACTGGGCCCGTCCTACGCGTCCGCATTCACCTCGCCGACATTGGCGTCCAGGAAAGTCTTGACCAGGTCGGGATCGAAATGGCCGCCCGCCTCGCTGCGGAGGTGGTCCTCGGCCTCCCGGTGGCTGCTCAAGCCCGCGCGGTACCTGCGCGGGCTTGTCATCGCGCAATATACGTCAAGGATCTTCATTGCGCGGGCAAGGTAGGGGATTTGGTCCCCTTCGAGGCCGTCCGGATACCCGGTGCCGTCATAGCACTCGTGGTGCCAATGGACAATCTCGGCGGTGTCTTTCAGCGCCCCGGTTTCTTCGAGCAGCGCGGCGCCGAGGGCCGTGTGCGTGTGGAGCGTCGCCCATTCATCATAGGTCAGCAGCCCGTCTTTCAGCAGGATTTCGTTTGGGACGCGCAGTTTGCCGATATCGCGGACCAGCGCGGCCCGCTCGAGTGTCAATTGGTCGGACGGGCTCAGCCCAAGCGCCCGGGCGAATCGGGTGGCGTGGTCGCGTACGCGCAGTGAATTGCCCGGCGTGAACGCCTCGCGGCAATCGATAGCCTCGGCCAGCAACTCGAGCAGCTCCTCATGCCGGCCGCTCAACGCCAGCGCCGCTTTCAGGGCTTCCTCCCCCTTGACTCTGCCGGCGACGAGGGCTACGGCTCCGGGCGGCGTTTCGTCGCCCCCCTCGAGCGGCATGACTTCGACGTCTACCCCCTTGGCGGCCTTCCTCATGCCGTCCAATAACGTTTTCGTTGCTCCAACCACTGCAACGCGCTTGAGCATAGCGGCCTCCTCCGTTCCAGTCCTGGGTGACACGGCCCATCTTACCATCCCCAGGTTTCGCCGGCAACTGTGGATTTGACGCGCTGGATCTGGCTACCGGCGCCCCCAAAAGACCTGCAGCAATGCTGTCGGACATGGAATGGTGTCGCCCCGCTGCGCCGGCTTGATGTTTTTGGAGGCCCGTGGCTACAGCTATTTCCCCCGCTGCGCGGGCTTCGTTTTCTGCAAGGTGTGCCGAGGTCTTGCGCATTGCACGGTACCGAACAGACTGCGATTCGTCCGGATAAAGCCCCGGAAAACCGCAGAACTGTAGCCTAGGCCTGGACGCTAGACGCTTGCCAACCGGGAGGCTGCCGTGATCACTTCGTCAAGTCGAGTTGGACCTCTACGCACGCACCCGCCTTGAGGGTGACACACCGGACATCGAGGTTGACTACCTCGTTAAAGTGAATCAGAACGGCCACAACGTCGAACGTGTCTGCGGGCAGGTAGTTGAATGCGAACGCGCCGTCGTCGAAGGAGTCTTGGATTGCTGCAAGGCCAATCAGTTCCAATTCGCTGAATTCCTGGCTTATCCCGATTGGGCATGTGCCCGGCTCGAACGCGGCGACGAATACATAGTCGTCTAGACCAAGGAAGGGTGTGATGACGTGTCCGGCTACAGAAGCTTCGCCAAGGGTAACGTCGTAGTCGACCCGCGTATCGGAATCCGCTGCGACGTCCGCAAACCGGTTGTACCGACGCTGAGCGCGTCCCTCGGTCAACTCGAGGGCTATCAAGTACTCGCCCGGTTCGAGCCCTTCGATGCGGTATTGGCCGTCAGCTACAGCGGGGTGCGAACCACATCGGCCGCCTTCATCGTAGGCTGCGAGGCGCCATCGAAGATCGCCAGCAGCAGCGCC
>Ga0180438_10008219_pt1 | contig 13333 bp, 8 predicted proteins | sample SS_ome_12_FD_132455 | JGI IMG/M metagenome (GOLD analysis project Ga0180438, IMG submission 132455) | Hypersaline lake sediment archaeal communities from the Salton Sea, California, USA - SS_3_D_2 metaG | ecosystem: Environmental > Aquatic > Non-marine Saline and Alkaline > Hypersaline >... | reverse complement strand
TATCCGGGTTCGAAGAGCTACTACGAGTACAAGAAGACGGGCAGCCTTTACGGCGTGCGCAATCAGTACAAGAGCATCGCCCAGGACGACCAGTGGTTCACGATGCACGTGGCGGTGGTGGGGAACCGCGTCCGGATATCGGTCAACGACGTGCTGGTGGTCGACTACACGGAGCCCGCTCAATTGGGGCGCGGCGGGCGACGTTCTGGGCGGTCGCTCTCGCACGGGACCTTTGCGCTGCAGTGCCACGACCCGCACAGCAAGGTGAGCTTTCGGGACATCATGGTCAAGCCCTTGCCCGACGATGCGTCTGTTCCGTCTGCAAACACGCCGGTTGTGGACGCCCGCTACCTGCAGATTGCGAGTCTCCACCGGCGGAACTTCCCGCTGGTCGATTTTCACGTTCACTTGAAGGGTGGTTTGACTCTGGAAGACGCGTTGGCGAATTCGCGGAAGACGGGAATCAACTACGGCATCGCTCCCAACTGCGGGCTGGGGTTCCCGATCACGGACGATGAGGGCATCTACCGGTTCCTGGAAAGCATGAAAGGACAGCCGGTCTTCCTGGGGATGCAGGCGGAAGGGCGAGAATGGGTGAGGCTCTTCTCCAAGGAGGCCATCGAGAAATTCGATTACGTCTTCTCCGACGCCATGACCTTCACCGACGACCGGGGCAAACGGACCCGCCTTTGGATCAAGGAGGAAGTCGAGGTCCGCGACAAGCAGGCCTTCATGGAGATGTACGTGGACCGGATTCTCGGCGTGCTGAACGACGAGCCGATCGATGTCTACGTCAACCCCACGTTTTTGCCGGAGTGCATCGCCGACGAGTACGACGCGCTTTGGACCGAGCCGCGCATGCAGAAAGTCATCGAGGCGGCGGTCCGCAACGCCGTGGCCATCGAGATCAACGCCCGCTATCGTCTGCCCAGCGTCGCGTTCATCAAACGGGCCAAGCAGGCCGGGGTGAAGTTCGCCTTCGGAACGAACAACGGGGGCAAGGAACTTGGCCGGCTGGAATACTGCCTGGAGATGATCGAAGCCTGCGGCTTGACGGCCCAGGACATGTTCATGCCGAAACGGTGATTTGTCGGAGTCTTTTTAGAACCGGCACTCGGCCCGGGCGACCAGGCCGTCGAAGGTCAGCGTGTCGCCACTTGTACGACGGGCCTCCGAGCCCGTCGATTGCCGTCAGTCATCAGGCGCGCCGACGGCTTCGGAGAGCCGTCGTACCTGTTTCAAAACACGTTCTCAGAACCGGCACTCGGCCCGGGCGACCAGGCCGTCGAAGGTGAGCGTGTCGCCCAGATCGACGAAGTTGTTGCGTTGCACGGCGCGGATCAGGTCGTCGGTCTTGACCACGTTGCCCCAACTGCTGATCATATAGCCGGCCGAGAGCCGCAGCCGCCCGCTCCGGCTGGTCAAGGCGAGGCCCAACTCCAGATCCAGGATGGAGATGATCCGGCCGGCCGACCACCGGGTGTTGACCACGCTGGCGTCGCCCGCCGTGCCCTGGGTGAAGATGGCGTCGAACTCGCCTGCCACGAAGCTGGCCGCGCCGCGACCGTAGAAAGCCAATCGGGAATTGGGCAGCGCACGTTCCCCTTCCAGCCCTAGCCGAAGACCGCCGCCGTCGAAGTGGATCTGCGTCAACACGGTCTCGGGGCCGGACAGCGCAAACTCGGAAGCAAAGCTCTGCTCGAGATAGGTGTAGCGGGCCCCGATCAGGTAGCTCAGCGAGCCACACTCGTCCGCGGCAACGCAACGGCGATAATCGACGTCGACGAGGTCGAAATCGATGCTGGCCGCGCCACTGGCGCCGAGGCTGTCGCTGGAGCCGTCCACGGTCGACGGATGGGCGACCGCCGAACGAACCAGCAGCGGGGACTCCACGAGAAGCCGATCCGCGCCGTTGCTTTCGAAATGCGTGTAGGTCGTCGCTACGGCCGCGGCGTCCCTGACGGCTCGGGCAAATCCCACGCGAAACGCCGACTCGTAGTCGAAGTCCACCATTCCCATCCGACCGATTTGGACCGGCACGCTCGGCGGGGAACCATACGAGGGATTCAGCGGCGCGGCGTAGACGACCTCGGCGTCGCGGGGCCGCAGGCAAAGGTAGTCGGCGAACCATTGCCACGTTGGCCCACAAGCGCCGCCAAGGCTCACCGGGCAACCGGAATCGCAATCGTCTCGGCAACCGGCGCGGTACCCGCCCGGGCCGCCCGAGTCTGCCGGGCCCGTCGGAATCGGGTTATCGTCTGCCGACCGGCGGTCGGGCAACGGGGCCTGCCAGGCGACCGGTTGCAAAGGTTCCGTTGCCGACGCGAGATTCGTGTCTTCCGGCGCATGAACCGTGCTTCCGCGGCCCGGAGATGGAATCACACCGATCGGGTTCGGGGGAGGAGTCTCGGCTGCGGGCGCCGGATCAAGCCCCATACCCGTACCGACATACTCCGGTATGTGGCTCAGATCGCTGTACATCGGCGCACATGACCGGATTGTGTATTTGGGCGAAGGGGCCGACGCAGGATTTGCGAACAAACGATTCACGCTCGCGTATCCCGCCTCGCTGCTCATGCTATGGTAGCGCGGCGAATGCGTCGGGATGGTGGGCCTCTGGGAATGATCTGCCGTGGCATAGCCCGGGTCGCCGCCGCCGTCGTAGCGCAGCAAAGCAGCCGCGGCGAGGTGCTCCGAGGACCGCCCCACGCTGGCGTATCCTGCGGTGTCGGCGGCGGTGTGCCGGGGTGAATCAGCCGGAATGTCGGACTTCGAAGAACGGCCGGCGCTGGCATAACCCGCCGTGTCCCTCGCATGGTCATGTCGTGCTGAGGCGACCGGGGTGGATCGAGTGGAGGAACGGTTGACGCTGGCAAACCCCGGGGCGTGGGACACCTGGGCATACTGCATCGCCCGGGCAACGCTCGCGTAGCCGGCCGCAGACATCGTGCCAAGGGATCCTGTAGCATCGTCTGGGCGGGCGTTCTGCAGAACACGAGCCGAGTCATCATTCGACGACGGAGCGGTCGTCGATGCGTAGCCGGGCATACCGGCCAGGCATTGACATCGGGAGTCGGCCTGCTGCTGAAAAGTAAGCAGCAGCAACGCGATCATCGTGGCAAGAGGCTTTGTCCGCATGACGTCCCTCCAAAGACCATGTGCCCGACCTATTTTGCGCAGAACCATCGCGCTACTTGTTCATATCGACGCGCACTTTCGGAAGAACCAGAAAAATCGAGCTAACCGGAAGGCTTGACGCAGAGCACGCCTTCCTGCACATCTTGCCTATGCTTCCAGGTGCTCGGTACAACGGGCCAAATCCCGGCGAATTCGGCTACCGCGATCACTCAAAGCGTTACCCAGCGGGGCGGAGTTCTATCGTCTCGACGACTGAGCCGTCCGTGCCGCGCCGCTGGATCACGATCTGACCGCGGGCAGAAAGGCCTTCGGCGGCCAGCTGGGCTGCATCGTCGGTGGGCAACAGGGCGACGACCCGGCCGTCCGAGACGTCGGCCTTAAGCACGTATCCCCCATCGATCGGTTCGAGGTTCGCGTTACGGGGCACGCTCTGGTCGCTCCGGTGCGGACGATAGAGGGCCACGAACTGCATCGTCCTGGCCCTCGAAGGGGTGGTGGCCGTCAGGTGCCATTCGCGGGTCGTGATCTGCGGCCACGGATTCGGGTCGTACTGGTCGGTCTGCGTGAACTTCAGATCGTCCGGCGCGAGAATCTCGATCGCACACGTCACGTTGCCGGACCGTGCTGCAATGTCCCGTTGCCCGGCCACCTCGAACTTGTTGATCGCGTGCAGCCAGTACTCGAACGTGGAGGGCTCGTTGGCCTCCAGGCGGTCGAAGACGATCACCAACTCCGGCTTGACGAACAACACGGCCCGGGTGAACCGATCCAGCAGTCGGCGCTGCTTGCCGGCTTCGGTCACCTGGTAGGCTTCGCCGGCCTCGCCGACCACGGCGTCGAGCGACGGCGTGGTATTCAAGGCTGTGATCCGCCCGATCGCCGCGGCGGAGCGTTTCACCTGACCCCGGCCGCCCACCGTGATGTTGTTCAACGAGCGCGTGCTCCAGACCCAGTCGCGATGGTGCGGGCCTCCGTAGAGATAGTAGTGGCCGGTGCGGATCAGCAGCCGCTGGCCGTAGGCCCAGAGCACGAATGAGTTGTTGGCCGCGTTGCCGTGCGACCGGGTTCCCATGGGGCTGGACTTGAAGACCACTTGCACGTCCTCGTCGGCATCGGTCAGCGTCGTATTAAGGAATGCCTGGCCGATGCCCCGGAACAGCCGCGAGGTGGGCAGGCCCTCGGGCGCCTTCGGCTCGACCTTCGGCAGCGTTCCCCGCACGAAACCGATGTAGCCGGACTGCTCCGACGGTCCGCCCATCTGCTCGACGTACCATTGCCAGTGCGGGTTGCCGGCCTGGGCGGCCAATTGGCTCATCAGCGGAACGAGTTGCGAGGCCCTGCGCCGGGTGGCCCCGTCGCCGAAACCGCCGCCGACCTTCCCGGGCGGCATCAGATACATCGGGTAGTAGCCGATCTTGGAGAAGTAGGGCTTCTCGTAGGCGTTCACTCCGGTGGCCTCCCGCATCACGTCGGCCCACCAGGTAAACCGGCCGATGTAACTGGACCAGTAGCTGACCCCTTCGTGCCAGCCGCCGTCGTCGTCGGACCAGACGGGATAGACGTTGTAGAAGACGTTCATGGCGAACCAGAGCCAGTCGTCGGCACCTTCGATCTCGCCGAGAAACGCGATTCCCACCTCGCCCAGAAAGTGCCAGGCCCGGTTGCTGTGGCTGGAGTAGGGCTGCCAGAGGTGCCGCGGGCAGAGGTGCCGATACATTTCTTCTCCGCGGACTTTCATCACCTCCCGGCAGATCTCGCGCTCCTGCTCGGTCAACAGGTCGTAGACGAACGTGTAGGTTCGCGAGAAATAGTAGGCGTACGGCATGCCGGCCTCGTCGTTGTAGCGATAGCCGGTGGCCCCGCGGGGATCCCATCGGGCGCAGTCCATCAGGATCCGCCTGGCCAGTTGCCCGTATTCCTCCTTGCCGCCCAACAGCCGGGTGAAAGCGAGCGTGGCGGCGCCATCCAGCGCCGCGATCGTATACGTCCGATTCCCCCACCAGAGCTTCTTCCACTCCTGGCTGCCGCGGACCATCGACGGCGGGTATTTCCGTGGTTCGGCCGTCGGCGGCGGGTCGGCCAGAAGCCGTTCGCATCGGGCGACCAACTCCTGGTAGCGGTTCTTGAGCTTGCCCGCGGCCAACTCGCGCAATTCCGGCAACGCTTCGGGGCGGACGAACAGCCTGGGATTCGTCTTGGGGACGCGAGCCAGCAGTTCCTCTCGCGTGGCCATGGGCATCTGAACCGCGTGCTCGGCGATCGAAAACGTCCGCGGCCGGCTCCAATTCGTGGCGTTGCCCTCCCGGCCCGTTCCACGGTAGCGCCACGCGTAGGTGCCGGGCTCGAGCACCCGCGGCGGAGTGTGTACGTTGAACTCGATTTCGGCGGCCCGATAGGCGACGGTTTGGAAAGTCTCGTCGCGTGCGACTTGAAGTTCCCAGGAGACGATGTCTCTCTGCGGCCGCCAGGAGAAACTCGGGGGCGTGGCCTCCGACGTGTCGCCCGCAGCCGGCCGGTATCCCCATTGCTCCACCGTGGCGGGAGCCTGATCCAAGGTCACGGTTGCCGCCATCGCGGCGACAGCAGTCCATGGCAGCAGCATCGCGCCGATCGTCGCACTCTTCATGATCGCAACTCCTTCAAAGAGACCACGCACCAGGTCGGAGCGCCCGCCGCCGGTTCACAACGACGGCCAAAGAGACTCCCCGTCCGGGGATCATCATAGCAGCTTGCAAAGCGGCGGGAAATGCAGCGGGCCGTCGCGCCGGCCCGGGGTCACTGGCCGGCCGCTTCCGCGGCGAGAATGCCCAGGACGATCTTGGCGAGTTTGGGCTCGGCCTCGGCGGCCGTGGCGATGATCTCGTCGATATTCGCCGGCTTCAGGGCGTCCGGCAGGCAGAGGTCGGTGACGATCGAGAGCCCCAGCACCCGCAGCCCCGCATGGACCGCCACGATCACCTCCGGTACCGTCGACATCCCCACCACGTCGGCCCCAATCGCCCGCAGAAAGCGATATTCGGCCCGGGTCTCCAGATTCGGCCCGGTGACGGCCACGTAAACGCCCTTGTGAGCGGCGAAGTTCTCCTGCCGGGCAATCTCCAGGGCGCGATCGATCAGTTGCGGATCGTAGGGGGCGCACATGTCGGGAAAGCGGGGGCCCAAGGCGTCGTCGTTCACCCCGATCAACGGATTGCCGTTCATCAGGTTGATATGGTCTTCGATGACCATGATGTCGCCCTGGGCATATTGCGGGTTCATGCCGCCGCAGGCGTTGGAGACGATCAACAGGTCGGCTCCCAGGGCCTTCATGACGCGAACCGGGAAGGTGATCTGCCGGTGCGTGTAGCCTTCGTAGGCGTGGAAGCGGCCCTCCATGGCCACCACCGGCAGCCCCTGAAGCCGGCCGCAAACCAGTTGCCCCGCATGGCTGATGGACGTCGATTGGGGAAAGTGCGGAACGGCTTCGTAGTCGAGCGCCGCCTCGGTGTCGATCTGTTGGGCGACGCTGCCCAGTCCGGTCCCCAGAATGATCCCCACGCGCGGTTTTCCCTGCCAGTGCTGATGGATCACGTCCACGGCCTGCGCGATCTGCGCGGCGAGCTTTTGCATCGGTTCTTCCTCCGGCAAGCTGAAATGAAGAAGTCCGGGAGTCGACTCTCCGCAGGCGTCCTCGAGGGGATCCGCGGATGCCGGTTGCAGCGGGCGTCCCTCGGATCAGAGGTCGTCGTCCTCGTCGTCGTCCTCGTCGTCGAGGTCGTCATCTTCGTCGAGGTCGTCGTCGTCGAAGTCGTCGTCGTCAAAGTCGTCCTCGAAGTCGTCGTCGAAGTCGTCGTCGAAGTCGTCGTCGTCAAAGTCGTCGAAATCGTCGTCTTCGTCGTGCTGTGCGACGCACCTGCCCGACAGGATCAACGCTTCGATCGTTGCCCGCGGTGAAGCGTGCTCCGGTTCCATGCCCGGCAATCGCACCGGGTCGAGTTCCAACAACATGTTATCATCCTCGCAGATAAGAGGCCGAAATACGAACTGGCGGCTCGGGGCCGTCGGACCCAAAGTCCCCACCTTGCCCGATCCTTTACTCTCCGAGCAGAATTGTTAGTATACTTGCCCACACTTGTCAACCTCGCATTTGTTGCGGTCTTGGGCCCGGCATCGCGGCGGCCAACTGCGATCATCGGCCGACCTCGGCCAATGGGGGGACCTTGCCGGAGTTTTGGGGAGGGCGTCACCGGCGGCGGCCTCGGGACGAGTTCGCGGAGGAGACCGCGAAAGCGTCACCGATGGGGTAAACCACGTCGCTAGCCTGCATGTCTCGCCGGTCAGGGGCTGTCCCGTACGGTGAGGAATGCGGGCCAGAGGCAACGCCACGCAGAAGTCGAGGCCGTCGCGTATGGTGGATTGCCGAGCCACGCGCTACGTCCCCGGCGGGGCTGCTTCGACAGATGAGGTTTGGGTAATGATGGGCAGCCGTGGTGGCGCGGCTTCCAGCGTCGTGGTGCCCTGGTCGACTCGCAGCCGCCGTTCAGCGAAGTCGGCGACCGGCTGCTGCGGGGACGGGCTTTGCCGGCCGGCCGCCGCGCCGCGATGCTGCTCGATGGCGGCCAGGTAGGCCTGCAGCTCGACGTTGGTCGGCTCCACCTGCTGCCACTGCTTCAGCACCGGCTCGGCCGCCTCGGTTTGACCGTTGGACAAGAGCGTCACGGCCAGGTGGCGCAAACAGATCGGATCGCCACAGCCCGCCGCGTAGGCACTTTGCAGGTAACCCAGTGCGGCCGTCCAGTCTCGCGCGGCGGCTCGGCAGGCGCCGCGGACCGCGTTGCGGAGCGGCTCGCGCTGCTCGGGCGGCACCGCAAGTCGATCGGCCAGCCCCAGGGCCTCGTCGCATCGGCCCTGCTTCACGTGCAGGTCGATCAGACGGCGCCGCAGTCGGTCGGAATCCGGATTGCCTCGCAGCGATTCTTCCAGCACGGCGCGGGCTTCCTCGAACTTTTCCTGTGTCTCGAGCAGCAGACTGAGACAATTGGCTGCCACCTCGGCAACCTCCGCCAGGTGCCAGGCGCCCAGATCGACCTGGCCGTGTTTCACCGCCGTGGAGAAGGCTCGAGCGGCCAGATCGAGGCGATCCTTATTCTGCAGGTAATTGCCCATCACCAACAGCAATTGGGCGTCGAAAGGAAAGACCTCCAGGGCTTCCACGCACGTGCTCAACTGCACGTCGGCGAGGAATTTGTCGCCGTCATAGCTGGTCAGCAGTCCGTAGTAGGCCTCCAGCATTTCGGTCGAGCCGGGCTGGGCGGCATCGATCGCCTCGCGAAAGGCGCGCCGGGCCTGCTCGTCGGCCCCGGCGTTGGCGTAGGCCTCACCCATCGCCAACGGGAGCCGCGGCGGCAGCGGCCCCTCTCGCGCGGCGCGCTCCAGCGCCGCCAATCTCAGGTCGCGCCCGGCACAGAGCAGCTTGCGCGCCTGGTCGTGCCTTCGTGCGTGGCAGACAATCCGGCCGGCGGCCGCCTCGATCTGCAGGCCGGAGGCCTCGATCGAAGGCTGCAACGTCTCGCGGACCCGACCCTCGAACCGGAGGTCCTTGCGGTTGGGGATCAGCCGCACTTGGGCCGCCTGCTCGGCCGAAGCGGCCGGGTCGACCGGCGGCACCTGGACCAGCAAGATATAGGCCTTCGCCGGGTCGGCCTGCTCGTCCACAAACGAGCGAAGCTCCTCCACCGACTCCTCGCCCAGGGTCTCGCCCGCGTCGAGCCACAAGATCCAGTCGCCGTTGGCCAGCGTCAGGCAGCGGTTTCGGGCAGCGGAGAAGTCGTCGCCCCACGGCATCCAGCCGACCGTGGCCCCGAAGCGGTGGGCCACCGCCACGGTCTGGTCGCTCGAACCGGTATCCAACACCACGATCTGATCGGCGATCGGACGCACGCTCGCCAGCGACTCGGCCAGCACCTCCTCTTCGTCCCGGACAATCATGGCCACCGACAACCGGGGCCGCGCAATATGCTCTCCTGCAATGCTCATCGGTCTTCCCTGACAAAAAGATGACACCCGGGCCAAATAGTAGCTGAAGTCGCAAGACTTCAGACGGGAAATCTCTCGGTACGACCACCATCTGAATTCTTGCGAATTCAGTTACTCCTCACGCCATCCGTCGCCCTGATCAAGTGCCACACACCATGAAACGCGTAACCGGATTTCCCTCGGCGGCGGAGTGTAACGCGTGGGCCAACCACCGCAAAGGTCGGTTTTCTCGTAAGGCTCGCCGATTGCCGGCGGCAGCACAATAGCAAAACCGGGCAATCTGGGAGAATCGCCCGGCTCGATGACCGGTCCTACAGACGATATGACCTCGCCGTCGTTCAACGTATCAGATAGACGGACGAGTAGACGAAATAGCTCTTTTGGGTGGGATCGGAAGGTACGATCATGCCTTCGGCCTGCACGTCGGCCGGTTGGATCATCACGCGTTTGGCCGTCTTGCTGCTGCCGGTCAACGACACCTCCACGATGCGAACGCCGGCAAAACCCTCGATGGTATACGTGGTGTTGTCGCCGTTGCCGACCACCTCGGTAAACAGCAGGATGATCCGCGGCAGGCCGACGACCTGCTCCAGTTGGCCTTTCACGCCGGCACTGATGCCCGTGTCGCCGTTGAGAAAGAACTGGCCGTTCTCGTCGAACTCGAGGCTCCCGCCGTGTTGCTCCAGGTCTTCAGGGCTGATGCCGTAGAGGATCTGCCGGCGGATGTCGGGCACGGCGTTGTTGTTGTTGCCGATGTCGACCGTGCCCCGGTTCCCGGGCGATCCGGTATCCTGTGGAAACAGATTGACCTCCAGGATGCCGTCCGATCCGCTGCTGACCGTTCCGGTAGCCGAATCGTAGGAGAAGTTGTCTTCTCCGGTGGTCCTGGCCACCAGGGCGTTCCAGGTTTCCATGTCCAGCGCGAAAGGCATGAGATTCAAGTTTCTGCCCGACGAGGGGATCGTGAACCCGGAGAGGTTGGCCAGGAAAAGCGCCGTGGCTTCCGCTTCCTGCGCGCTGGAACCGAATCCCAAGACCCTGGCGAAGAACAGCGCGATCTCGCCGTTGAGGTCATCGTTTCTCTTGACTCGCACGCGGACCGCATTGAAGCGGCTAGGGTCGTCGAAGCTCATCGTGGCGTACGGATTCGAAGGATCGCTGATCTGGCCGACCTCGACGTCTTCGTAGCTGAGCGTGGGCGCTACTCCGCCGACGGTGTGGAGGTCGGCATACCGGTCGGCCCTGAGGCGACACTCGTCGATCGCGCCATAGGGATCCGCCGCTCCCGAAAGGACGCCCTCATCGATCAGGTCCCAGGCGGCCGCCATCGCCGCGGCGTCGGCCGTGGCCTGCAATTCGCTGCGGATAACATGAAGGTATCCCATGTCGACCGCAAAGGCCAGCAGGCCGCACAACGCCGCCATCAGGAAGGCGGAAAGCACCAGCAGGTTGCCCGATCGGTTTCGGCCCCGTGGACGAATCGGCATGATTAGGCCTCCTTCACGAAACGGCTCAGGTGTGCGGAGGGGGCAGCCCAGTCTCGCGCTGCGAGAATCGGGGCCGTCTCCAGGTCGCTTCCTTCCAGACTCCTACTCGGTGGGATAGACGGTCACGGCGGTGGAATACTCGGCCTGTTCTCCCGTCGCGTAGTAGACGCGGACCGCCTTGAGGGTCAGCGACTGCACCCGGTTGGCCGCGTAGCTGACACCGGAATTCGCCGCGGATACGGCCGGGTTGTAGCTGTTCAGATTGGTCAGCTGCGTGCCGATCGCGGCCTTGAGATATCCTTGCCCGCCAAAATTACCCCACGTCAGCGACGACCCGTCCGTGATCTCGAACGTCAGCATCCCGTCGGCGATTTCCATGCTCTGGGTCCAGGTGATCGTTTCGTTGGGGTGCGAGAGGACCGCGAAGCTGGGAAACTTCCGGTCGTTCAGCGGCGTCTCGCCGTGCCAGACCTGCAATTGAATTCCGCCGGCCAGAAAGTCCAGCAGACTCTGCACGTTCAATTCCATGGCGGCGTGCAAGCCGTCGATGTTGCCTTGCGGCGAAATAACGGACGAGACTTGCGGGGCAAGACTTTCGGGCGCGGGCGTGCCGACGACCAGTTCCCAGTCCTCTTCCACCCGGACGATGTCCCCTTCGGGCTCGGCGTACGCGGCTTGCGTCCAGGCCGCCAGCAGCGACAGCGCCAAAAGGCATAGAAACGGTCGGCAGCGCAAATTGAGCGCGGAGAAATTCATGACGGTAACCTCCCAGAAAAAGAGTCAGGAAAAGCGTATCGTGACGTGCTTGATTTCTTACGCAAGAAGACCGCGGGTGGTGTCGGTGGGGCCGACCTTTCGCGGCGTTGCAGCGACCGCGGGCCGTCGTGACCCACCTAAAGTAACTCTAGGTCACGTTTGGCCCCGCGTCAAACGAGGGGTGTGTCACGATTTCCGGACACGCGTCAGGGCGACGCGTCGTCCATGCGAGGGCCCCTGGCGGCAGCAGGTGGGGTGCCGGCCATGGCGCTTACCGTGAGGGAAAAACTCGGCAAGTTGGGGTCGTTGGTGGCGTAGCGGATCGTTTTGCGGATCTCCCCGCGGCGTCCCCGCACGTCCAACGCGATTTCCAGGGCGCACGAGTCGCCCGGCTCGATGAAGACCGGCTCCGACGGCCGAGTACCTCCGCAACACGCGTCCTCTTTCTTGCGGAGAATCAGCCGGCGGCTTCCCGCGTTCTTTACGGCAAACTCGACGCGCGTGACCGCATCGGGCCGGATCGAGCCCAGATGGTGTTCGGTTTCGGGCAGAACGACGACCGGCCGCGCATCGGACTGCAGCGACCGATTCACCTCTTGTTGGAACGCGAGCCGGGCGCCCGCGTCGCCCAACGCCAGTCCGCCCAGCATGGCCGCGATCCACACGACGGCAATCAGTAACCTGCGATGCTTCTTCACGTTCGCTGCCTCAACTTACTCTACGAGCGCCGTTCGCATGGGGATGTCGACTTCCTGCATATCGAGCGTTTCGTCGTAATAGCCGCCGGAGGTTCCCTGCACCTTGAGCGTCTTGCCGACGATCGCCCCGTAGACCGCCGCGGTCCCGCTGACGGTGACGTCGAAATCGGGCGAGTAGATCACCCCGTAGAAATCGACCGAGGCGTCGAGGCTGGCCGTGGGGGCCGTCTGTTCGTTCACGTTGCCGTGCTGGGGCCCGATCATGTAGATGGTCAGCTTGTTGGCGTCGCCGGTGGCGTTGACGATCCGGCAGCCGCTGGTGACCAGGTTGCCGGTCAGGTAGAGCGTGGTCGGCTCGGTGACCGTCAGCACGGAGCCGCCGTGCAGGTCCAGGTCGTTCAGATAGTAGACCCACCGGCCGTCGACCATCGCGCCGCTGGCCTCCGGCGCAGGAAGCGACAGTTCGATGCCGCCGATGAGCTTGAGGTTGCGTTGGGCGTCGAGCGTGCTCTTGATCGTATCGGACGCTCCCACCTTCGCCGGCGGAATCGCGTCGTTGCTGTTGACGGTGGCCAGGTTGCTGGGAATGTTGATCGGCGGCAGGTTCAACGGCTTGACGCGCGAACCGATCCAACCGGTCACGACGGCCGAGCCGCCCAGCGTGGGTACGTGTCCCTTGCCGGCCGTGGCGTCGCCGTTGACCGTCGGGTTTCCCGAAAGTGTAATCGGCCCATCGCTGCAGATGTTGCCCTCGGAGGTGAAGCCGTTGGCCGGACTGGCGACGTAACTGTTGGTCACCGGACTGCCGTTGCCGGAGATCTCTTCAATGCCGATAAACGGCCCGCAGAGGTTACGATCGTAGGTGGCGACGGCGCTGGCCGTGACGTCGCCCTGGAAGACGCGGGCGAAGAAGAACGAGAGCGGGTTGCCGTTGGCCTCGGTTCGCTTCAGTGTGACGCGCACGGCGTTGGTATAGCCCGAGTAGGCCGGCGTGGGAACGAAGGCCCTCGAATGGTCGTGCCACCAGCCGAACTCGACGTCGGCGTCGTTGAGCGGCGCGCCCGCCGTGGCGATGTTCTCGTACGCGACCGCCACGGCCGTGGTGCGGGCCGCCGCGCGATCGGGCAATTGGGCCACCGCAGCCAGAGCGGACGCGTCGGCCTGGCGTTGCAACTCGGTGCGGGCGTGAACGAGGTAACCCAAATCGACGGTAAACACGACCATGGCGAACACCATGGC
>Ga0180438_10008218_pt1 | contig 13334 bp, 14 predicted proteins | sample SS_ome_12_FD_132455 | JGI IMG/M metagenome (GOLD analysis project Ga0180438, IMG submission 132455) | Hypersaline lake sediment archaeal communities from the Salton Sea, California, USA - SS_3_D_2 metaG | ecosystem: Environmental > Aquatic > Non-marine Saline and Alkaline > Hypersaline >... | reverse complement strand
TGGATGGCGTAGATGTCTCCCACCTCGCCCGCATCGCACATCGCCTTGGCCTGCTGGGACAGCGGGTAGAAACGATAGGTGAAGCAGACCGCATTCACGAGTCCGCTCTTGTCCGCCGCCTCGATGAGGCGGCGCGATTCATCCGTCGTCGTCGTCAATGGCTTCTCGGAGACGCAGTGCTTGCCGGCAGCGAGGATGGCCTGGTTGATCTCGGAGTGCAGGTAGTTCGGCGAGCAGTTGTGCACGACCTCGATCTCAGGATCCTCGAGCATCTCGCGGTAATCGGCGTACGCGCGCTCGACCCCAAGGGCGGCGGCCTTCTGCTCCCTCCGCCCCTGGTCGCGATCGGCGAGGGCCACAACCTCCACGAAGCCAAGCCGGCGCAGTGCTTCGACGTGCGCCGGACCGATGAAGCCGGCTCCAATCACGGCGGTCTTGATGGTGCGCATCGCTCCTCAACTCCCGACGGCTTATCTAGTCGGCGGGCTGCGCCGACCCCGGATCGGCGCTCTCATCCCCGGCCTGCGGGGATTCCACTTCGAGCACCTGGATGTCTGCATTCGCAAGCTGTGAACGGATCCATCTCGGCCACTCGACCTGCTCCAGCTTCTGCCTGCGCAACTGCTCCCGTATGATCGGCCGCACCTCCTCCAGCGTGAACTGGTGGGGGTCCATTCTCTTCTCCACCCGGATCAGGTAGTACACGTTCTGCACGGCGATCGGCCCCAGCACCTGGTTCAAGGGGGAGGCGAAGATGACGGCATCCAGCTCCGGCGGGAGCCGCCGGTGCTGTCCCCTCTCATACAGCTGCAGTTCGCCTGCCACTGCGCGCTCCGCCGGAGTGCGGGCGGCCTCCTGTGCCACGTCCTTGAAGCTTCGTCCCTGGCGAAGCTGCTGCACCGCGGCGTCCGCCGCCGCCTCGCTCGGGCACGCGATTGCACGGTAGGCCGCGGTCTCCGGACGCCGATAGGCCTGTCGGTTGCTCTGGTAGAAGCTCTCGACCTCCCGGTCGCTCACGTACACCCTGTCGGCGAGCACTTTCTCCATCAACGCGTAGTCCCGCGCTTTGCTCCTGAACCACTCCTCTGTCACGCGCTCCGACTGGAGGAACGACTCGAGCGCGGCCTGCGACCGAACACCCAGTTCCTCGCGCAGGGCCTTCATCTTGGCCTGCACTTCCTGTTCGGTGAGCGTTATGTTGCGCCGCCTCGCCTCCTGTTCGAGAAGGAGCGCCGCCACGATGTCTTGCACGATGTAGGGGCCATGGTAGAGAAAGGCCCGGTTCCGCACCTCTTCAACCGATACCTCTTCACCGTTCACCAGCCAGCCACGGATGTCGGAGATCCGCTCCAACTCGGGGCGCGGTTCGAGTTCGCCCACGATCTGCACCGGAGCGCTCTCGCCCTCCGCAGCATCGCTCGCCGCCGGCCCCGGATACACTGCCAGGCAGAACGCGGCGGCCGTCAACGCGATGGTGAGACTCCTCATCGGCATTGCTCCCTTCCGTGCTCGACATCCACGGTCAAGCTTCCCTCCACGGGCCTCTTCAACCGTCGCCACCGGTCTCCTCTTCGGCTGCAGAATGCCAGCGCGCCACCGCCAGCAGGCCGCAGATGGCGGCCGCGTTCTCCACCTCTCCGCGGCGCACCATCTCCAGCGCCGTCGATAACGGCACCGGGACCGCCCGGATGTTCTCGTCTTCCTCCTCCGACGCATCGACCTCACGAAGGTCGCGCGCGAGGAAGATGTGGATCAGCTCTCTGCTGAATCCGGGGCTCGTATACGTCGAGAGAAGGTGCACCAGCTCTCCCGGCGTGCGCCCGACCTCCTCGGCGAGCTCCCGTCGGGCGGCGTGCTCGGGATCCTCGCCCTCCTCCAGCACGCCGGCCGGGAGCTCCCAGAGCACCTTCCCAGCCGCATGCCGGTACTGCCGTATCATGACGACGCGGTCGCCCTCCAGCAGCGGTACGATGACGACCGCGCCGGGATGAGACACGATCTCGCGCGTCGCCCTCGCTCCGCCGGGCATCTCCACCTCATCCACGCGCACCGCGATCAGTTTCCCCTCGAATACGGTGCGCGAGGAGATCAGTCGCTCTCGGAGTTCTCGATCCACTTCAGCCCCTGCGCTGCCACGGCGCCGGCCGCCCCCGCTGCCAGGAAGAACTCGCGATCCTCTTCCACCGTGCGCCCCATGGTGGTGACCTCGACCCCGCGGCCTTGCAGCATCTCGAGCCCCACCTCGCCTCTTGCCAGCAGCACCTCGTGTCGCTCGGTGATACCCTCGTCGTCGAGCTGGCGCCGCACGAGCTCGAGCCTCTCGGGTGCCATCTCTGGAACGCTCACGACGGCCTGCACCATAGCCACCCTCCCGAGCGCGATCAGGGACTGCCTGCTCACCCCGTGGTGGCGCGGGCGCGCATCGGCGAAGCTGATGCGCGGCACCGCCACGGGGACGCCGCCGAGGACGCCGACAGCGTTCACATGCTCTCCCTGCGCGATGGCTCCGAATCCCCAGTCCGTCTCCGTGCCTACGTTTCCGGGCCCCTGTGCCACAATCGCGGCCGCCGCACCCACTACGGCGCGCGCCGCGAGCAAGCCCGAATAGACGTTCACGGCCTCATAGTCGCCCCCGAAGGCCTGCCCGACTGTGATCGTGGCATCGATGAGTCCCGCCTCTTTCAGCCGCGCCACCAGCTTGCTGAACGCCAGCGGCAGTGCGGCCGTGTCGGTCATCACATAGACCACCCGCGCCTCGGGCTCAAGCCCCTTCACGGCCGCTGCCGCCGGCGCAATCTGGCTATGCAGCCCGGCGACTATCACCGGCATTCGCTCCAAGTCCTCGCACGCCTCGATCGCTTCCCGATAGGGGCTGTCTTGCTCTTCCACCGCGCGACAGCGGAACTGCAGCGGGGTGTAGCGGAGCTTGACGATGTGCCCGACGGCCTCCCGCGGCCCCTCACCGCCTTCGGCCCTCTTCATCACCAAATGGTACCCGCCCGTCCCCAGGCCGGCGCGCACTGCCGTCGTATTCAGGAGCACTCGCTCGCCGGCCCGGACCCTCCCCAGCAGATGTGGGAAGTTGATAGCCGGCTCCTGTCCCTGCTCCAGCTCGACGGAGAGCTCCTGCACCCCGGGTCGCTCCCGGACCACGCGAACCACGACGCCCACCTCAGTCTCCATGAGCCTGTTGCGGACTGGACTAGTCACCGAGACCGGCCAGCTCCGAATCGGGGCGGCCGAGCGCCGCATGCGCCCAGCGGACGCTGCGCAGCACCAGCTCATCCTCGGCCGCCAGTATCTCCCCCTCCGGTGCGCCGCGCTCTATCGGGAGCTCGGGCTCCCGGGGAAGACCGTGGTCGCGCACCAGACGCAGTGTGCGGCCCAGCGCGCGGGCGGAGGTGTCGGGGAACGTCCGCAGGTAGTCATCCTCCATTACGGGCACGGCATGCTTGCCGACATAAACCTCGATATTGAGGTTCGCCTCCGGCGCCTCACGCGCGAGGACTTCGAGCACAGACTGCAGATCGACGATGCCGTCGCCGAGGGGGCAGCCCACCAGCGAGAACCCGTCGCCGCGAGCTACTACCTGGTAGTCCTTGAGATGCACGCTCCTCGCAAGGGGCGCGAGCGCAGCGGCGGAGTCGAGCGGGTCCTCGAGCAGGGCGAGCGGATTGCCCGTGTCGAAGCAGATGCCCACCCACGGGCTGTCGATCAGCTCGAGCAGGCTCAGCAGCTCCTCGGTCGTCAGGTCCTGGTGGTTCTCAAGCGCGAGGGACACGCGATAGCGTTCGCAGACGGGCAGAACCTGTCTGATCTCGGCCGCCGCCGCCGACACCATGTCTGCCATCCCGCCGGCCGAGCTCGCGCGCGGCCTCCCCAGGAAGGTTCGCACGATCCGAGACCCCAGCACGTGGGCGGTCCTGACCATGTTCTGGAGGTGATCGGGATTCGTGCCGCTCGTGCCGAGTTCAAGGTACAGGCCGAGGGATTCGGCTTTCCGGCGCACCTCGCTCACGTACCCGTATTCGAGGCTGTCGAGGTGACGCGCGTCACACAACTGGACCCCGTCGAGGTTGAGCTCGGCCGCCTTACGGAGGAAGTGGTCCACGCTCATGGGAGGATTCTCGCGCGGCGCGTAGTCCCACAGGCCGGCCGCGTAGTGATAGCTATAGGTATCCAGGCCGAGCTTCACGCCTCGCCCCCTTGGGTAAGATCGGCCCAGTATAGCGGCGGCGCTCCGGCGGTGTCAACGCCGCGCAGGAGCGCTTGCCGATGGGCAGAATCCAGGTGGGGGAGTGCAGGAGACACAGGTGCGCATCAAGGTCATCGCCTGCGAGGTGCTGTTTCGGGAGCTGTGCCTGTGCGCGGCCCGCGCGCGCTCCATCGTCGAACTCATATTCCTGCGCCGCGGCCTGCACGACAATCCGGACACGCTGCGCGAGAGGCTCCAGAGTATCATCGATGAGACGGATGAATCTCGCTGCCAGGCCGTGGCCTTGGGGTACGCCCTCTGCAGCAATGGTGTCGCCGGCCTGCGGGCGCGCGGCATTCCCCTCGTTCTGCCGCGTGCCCATGATTGCATCACCCTCCTGCTGGGCTCCAAGGAAGCATACCAACGCCAGTTCTCGGCTCGCCCCGGCACCTACTACTACAGCGGCGGCTGGGTGGAGCGGGAGGCAGACCGCGTCCCCCGGAAACCGGAGGATGGCGCCGGTCTGGATGCGCCCTTCGATGAACTGGTGGCGAAGTACGGCCGCGACAACGCGGAGTACCTGTGGCGGCTCCGGTCGAGCTGGGTCGAGCGATACACGCACGCGACCTTCATCGACACGGGCCTCGGGGATCTGGAAGCCTACCGCGCCTACGCGCAGGCCGTCGCTCGGGAACGCGGCTGGACCTACGACGAGACAGGGGGCGATCTCGACCTGCTCCAAGGGCTCCTCGACGCCGACTGGGACGCGTCGCGCTTTCTCATCGTGCCGCCGGGACACAGAGTCGTCGCGACCGCAGCACCCGATATCGTGAGGGCCGAGGGCTAGCTCCCGTGCGCGTGTGAAGCTTGCGCCCAGATTGACAAGAAACTCCTCGCTCTGCTATATTGCCTTCCACTTGCTTCACCCACATGCGAGGGGAGTGGAAATCCGTGGCGAGGAGGAACTCAATGAGACGTAGCCCCACTGTTCTGCTGGCTGTGAGCCTCTTGCTGCTGGCGCTGGCAGGCGGCACGGCGCTGGCGGGCGACATCGTGACCGTGCCGACGGCCAACCAGGTGCGCGCAGGCGAGGTCGATGTCGCGACCTACTACATCAGCGTGGACGAGGACAGCCTGATCGCACCCATCCGCCCGTATGGCATAGACTTCGTGCGATGCCAGACGCTCTACGTCGGCCTCACCGACAAGATCGAGATCGACGCCCACCGCTACGACGTCGACGTGCTGGGCACGGAGACGATCTGGAATGCGACCTACGTCCTTCAGCCCGAGGACGCGAAGCGGCCCATCATCGTGATCGGCGGGCGCGACCTCTCCCGGGAGTACGACAACGCCTCCTACTTCGTGTCCGCTGCAAAGACGCTGAACCCGCCGGTGGGCGGCCCACCCACCGAGCCTATCGTGCGCCTTCACCTGAGCCTGGGAACCGAGGACAACACGCTCTTCGGTGAGGAGCGCCACGAGGGGATCTTCGGCGGAGTGCAGTCTTTGCTGCGGCCGGCGAACCCGGCCGTCGGACTGGTGGCGCTGTACGACGGGACCGACGTCATCACGGGCCTGACGCTCGTGCCGAAGCCCGGGTGGCCCACCCTCAAGGGCGGCACCTTCGGCGGGCACTGGTGGGTCGGCATCAACTACACGTTCAACCAAAAATAGGGAAGAATACCATCCGCGTGGCTGCGTGATGGCGAGAGAATCGGCCCCGCGCACGCGGGGCCGATTCTCATAATGAGCGCTGTGGGCCCAGGGATCACCGCGCCAGCATCAGGCGGACCCCCACCGCCACGAAGGTCATGCCGAGAAGCAGGCTCATGGAGCGCAGGCTTGCCGTCGGCATGATGCGCGCAGCGACAGCCACCATGAAGAGCGCGAACAACATGCGCAGGGTCGTCTGCGGGAGGCGCTGTGCCACCTCCGCCCCGAATCGCGCCGCCGGAATAGAGCCTACACAGAGCGCCAGCGCCACCCAAAGGTTTACATTTCCCTCCTTCATATAGCGCGCGGCGCCCACCAGCGCGGTCGGCACCATCGCCGCCAGCGACACGCCCTGGGCCATGTGCTGGGTAAGCCCGGCGAGCACCACCAATGCCGGAACCATGATGATGCCGCCGCCCACCCCGAACAGACTGCTGAACATGCCCACAACGATGCCGAGCAGCGCGAACTTTCCGAATAGCAGTGGGCTTCTCTTCACTCTGTGTCTCCTTCCTCGACCGGGTGCCCTGCACCCCCGGCAGAACGCGACTCGCACCGGGCGCGGCCGCCGTGAACAACGTGTCGAAGGCCGTCGGGCGGGAGTATAACAAGGCCGCGCGCGCGGTGTCAACGCGACCTCGTTCGGGACGGCCTGCTTTGGCCCATCAGCGAGAGGGGCTTGGAAGGAACTCGGATTCGCACCTGGAATGGGCTAATCACGGGCGGGGGCCTGGCTCGGCGTCAGCCTGCCCGAAAAGGGGAGGAATCGAGCATGGGAAAGGTCATCTCAATCCTTATGGGCTTGATCCTCATGGCGCTCGGCGTTTGGGGTGTCATCGCGTGGACCGGAGAGGTCGTGGTCTTCCTGAAGGCGGCGATCGTGCTGATGGCCATCATTGTCGGGCTGGGAATCTTCGTCTTCGGCCTCAGCGAGCTGCGCGCGGGCGCGGAGGAGCCACCTGTCGTAGAGCCCTCCCCCGCTCCCGAGAAGCCGACCGGGGGGACCTCTTCCGAGACAGGAGAGTCGGGCAAGAGCGAGGGGTGAGAGCTGGCGCGCTGCTCGAGGCCATTTCACAACCTTTCACCAGCAGATGCACGTGGCCGTCGCGCGGCTCAGAGCGCCTTGCTCTGACCCATGGCTCAGCCACACAGGGTTAGGAAACGGCCTCTAGCTGCTGCGAGAAGACTGCGGCGAGCGGATACGCCATCCGCTCGCCGCAGTCTTGCCGTTCGTTAATCAGCGAAGCAGCGCAGCTAGGCCTTCACGTCCTTGGCGACCGCCTCGACGACCGCGTCGAAAGCCGGCCGGTCGCGCGCCGCCAACTCGGCCAGACTCCTTCGGTCGAGGGACACGCCGGCCGCCCGGAGCCGCTGCATGAAGCGGCTGTAGTTCATGCCGTGCTCCCTGACCGCGGCGTTGATCCGCGTGATCCACAGCCGTCGGAACTCCCGCTTCCGCCGACGCCGATCCCGATAGGCATATCGCTTCGCGCGCATCAGCGTCTCTTTCGCGGACCGAAAGAGACGGCGGCGCCCTCCAACGAATCCCCTGGCTTCGCGGAGAACCGCCTTGTGTCGCCGGTGGGCGACCTTTCCGCTCCTCACACGTCCCATCTCACACGTCCCATCAGAACGGTCCCGGCTTCTCGCCCGTCTAGGTCGGGGGCACGAGCCGCTCGAACTGTTTCCGATCGCTCCTCGAGACGACGCCCGGCCTGCGCAGGCGCCGAACTCTCCGAGACGACTTGCGCGTTAGCAAGTGTCCGTGAAAAGCATGTCGAATTCGGAGCTTGCCGGTCGCGGTCCGCTTAACCCGCTTCGCCGCTGTCTTCTGCGTCTTGAGCTTCGCCGACGTGCTCTGCCGGCTGCGGCTGCTCCGCGACTTGCTGCTCTTTCTTCGCTTGCTTCTTGGCATGACGACTGACCTTCTGTTCCTTCGGTTTCGCAGGCTTCGCCGCCCGAGTGCTGGGCTTGGGCGCGAGCATCAGGTTCATCAACCGTCCTTCTCGCTGGGGCCTGCCCTCCGCCTGTGCGACATCCGACAACTCCTGAGTGATCCGCTCCAGGAGCTGAGTGCCCAGCTCGGGCCGACTCATCTCTCGCCCCCGAAATCTCAGGCTCACGCGGACTTTGCTGCCCTCCCCCAGCATCTCGCGCAGCTTGCGCAGCTTGATCCCCAGGTCGTGCTGCCCGATCTGCGGCTTCATCTGAAGCCGGCGCACCTCGCTCGACCTCTGCTTTCGGCGTGTCTCCCGCTCCCGCTTGGCCTGCTCGTACTTGTGCTTCCCGTAATCCAGTATGCGGCATACGGGGGGCTGCGAGTTCGGTGCCACCTCGATCAGGTCGAGATCGCGCTCGCGCGCGACACGCAGGGCCTCATGGGGGGGCATGACCCCCATTTGCACCCCTTTCTCGTCAATGACGCGCACCTCCCGAGCGCGGATGCGCTCGTTCACCCGAAACTGCCGTTCGATCTCTCAATCACCTCCGCGGCGCCGAACAAAATCGACGCGTCCGCCGGTCCCAAGCGCCGGCTCCAGACGCGCCTCGACCGTCGCAGTATAGCAGAGGAGAGGCGCCCTGTCAACGCTGTGAGCCGCTTCTGCAGCCTCTCCGTCGTCGCTCCTCGGCACACAATGTTCACGGATTCTTCATCGGTCAGTCATGGCCGGGTCATAGTTGTGACTTACACTTATCGAGAACCTACGAATCTCCCGAAGGAGGGAAAGCGGTGAAACATGGTCCTGGAGTAGCAGTTGTCCTCCTGCTTGCGGTCTGCCTGGCGGCGCTTGCAGTCGCGGGCGCGTTCGCTCAGGAGCCAGTCCCCGCACAGCCGGCGGCAACCCCAACGCCCGCCGCGTCCTCTGCCGAGGAGCCGGCGGAGACGCCCACCGTATCCATTCCCGAAGAAGAGGAAGTCCCTGAGATCGCGGTCGAGGTGGTGGGAAGGCGTGAGGGCCTGTTGTCCATCTCTCCCGCGCCGGGGGAAGCGATCGTCGAAGTGGAGGCCCAGGAAATAGAGGACACTGGCGCCCAGACAGTCATGGAGGCGATCGACCTCACCCCTTCGGTCTTCGTCCGACATCAGGGCGCGCGCTACGAGAATCGGCTCTCAATTCGCGGCAGTGCTCCCCGCCTGGTGTTGCTGGACGGCATTCCCATCGCACGCGAGGGTTACACCGGTCTGGGCGGAGGGGCCGGCGGCAAAGAAGCCGGGTTCGCCGGCAGGATCCTGTACACGATGCCCTCTGAGATCATAGAGCGCATCGACGTCATACGTTCCACCGGCACCCTCGTCTACGGGCCGACGGCCGCCAGCGGGGCCGTGATCAACATCGTCACGAAAGAACCCGACGAGGGCGAGCGGCTCAACGCCGGGGTCACCTATGGATCGTTTCAGCGGCGCAGAAACGCTCTCCGCGCGGGCGTCAGCGACGGCCGCATCGCCTACCTGGTGCAGGCGGGCACCGACTTTGCGGAGTCACACCTCCCGCTCGGCGAGAAGCGCTTCAAAAACATCTTCACCAAGCTTGTGGTCAATGAACCCGACGGATCGAAGCTGCTCATCGACTACTTCAGCCTGAAGGGGAGGCGTACTCTCGACCTGAGCCAAGACTTCACCATCGTCCCTCCACGCTATTGGCAGATGGACCCCTGGGACGAGGAGTTCGTGAATCTCGTCTACAGCAAGGCCGTGGACGACGAGACCACCATGGACTTCGTCGTGTATAGGCGCGCGCGCGACTTCAACACGGATCTCTTTACGAGCGACAGCTTCACGACCCTCAAGCGCAACTGGGTCGAGAGCCAGGACGACGTCGGCGCCGACCTGCGCTACAGCGTGCGGAAGGAAGACGGCCACATGACGCGCGCGGGTCTCCAGTGGGCCAAGATCAAGTCCGACACGCTCGATACGACCTACATCGGCGGCCAGGGCCCCCTGCCGCGTCCCAAGGTCCTGTCGGTCGTCCAGGACCGCAAGACCAAGAGCCTTTTCTGGCAGCAGACGGCCCCGCTTCGCAGTAACTTGCGGCTCAGCTATGGGACGAGGTACGACGACCCGACGGGGTACGATCCCGCCCTCACCTACTCGGCCGGTGTGGAAGCCGACCTAGCGCCCGGTACGGCGTGGCACTTCCACCTCGGCACCGGCAGGGAGAATCCGCTGCCGACAGACGGAGACATCCAGCGCGGCATCGTGCCGCCCGAGGCGAAGACGCTCAGCGCAGAGACCGGCTGGACATCTCGTCCGGACGACCGCTCGCGCTGGGAAATCAACGCCTTCTGGTCCAAGACAGAAGATGCCCGCATCCTGTACAACTATCCGCCGGGCACAATCGGCCCCACCGCATATATCAGCAAGCCGGAAGACCTAACCACCTGGGGCGCAGAGCTCGTCTACAGCCGGAGCATCACCCACAAGACCAACTGGTTCCTGAACTACACCTATCTCCGCGAGGACGTCACCAACAACAACCTGCCCCTTATCCCAGGGCCGGACTACCCCACCCTCGCAGAGCCGCCAAGTCACCTCCTTGCCGCAGGCCTTCGCACCCGAGTCGACGATACCAGGGTCGCGCTGAGCGCCAAGTACACCAGCGACTACTTCGCCCTGAATCGTCTGATGAAGACGGCCGCGCCGGTGGACAGCTTCGTGGTCGTCGATCTGAGGCTCACCCGTCACGTCGGCAGCGGCAAGCTCTCGCTGTTCGTCGAGAACGTCTTCGATACCGACTACGAAACGATGCCGGCATTCCCGCGACCGGGCCGCAACTACCTCGCCAGCTACAGCGTGGACCTCTGAGACCGCGCGAAGCGAGCCGACAGTGCAAATGCCACGTGTCACTCTCCTAACCGCAGGGATACTTGCCGGAGTGACTGCGGCCGTCGTTATGGCCGCTGCAGCCGCCCCCGCAGCGGCCGCCACCCTCGATGTTGGTGCGCCGGATCAGTTCAGTGCTGCGCTGTCCGAGGCGGCCGCATCGTTCGTCGAAGAGACGGGCCACAAGATCCGCCTGCACTTCGTCGAGATCCCGCCTGGCGCCTTTCGAATCGCCCGCGAGGGCGAAATGGATGTCCTCATTCCTCCCTGCAACCAGTCCACGCAGGCCTTCTGTGAGAAGCAATGGGTGAAGCCGGAGACCGGAAAGCGCATCTTCTGCCGACGCATGGCGATCATGCTGCCCGCGAAGAACCCGAAGGGCATCGCGGAGCTGTGTGACATTCTGGACCCGACGGTAAGGGCCGGCAGTCTCACCGTGCTGCGCGCTCGCATCGAAGAGGTCGCCCCCGCGCTCTGCCGCGACCCGCACGACACGCTCGACGTGATGGCGATGTGGGCGAGGGATGGCGATGTCATGATGGATCTCCTGGCAGAGGAAAGGATCGACGCGGCCCTCGCCTGGGACACGTTCGCCATCACAGATCCGCGCAACTTCGTCGTTCTCCGACTGCCGCGGTCTGTCGCCGGCGACCAGGCTTGTGCGCCGATCATGGCCTTCGTGACGCCCGGCTCGGACCGGCCGGAGGTCGCTCAGCAGCTCGTGGACTTCCTGAGCGAAAGCCTCACCGCGCAGGACATCTTCCTCAAGCACGGCTACATGCTCGACGACGGCAGTGATGCAGCCCGGTACGACGAGCATGCCGCGCGGCGCTTCCAGAATGTCTACGACAACATCTGCCGCCAGCTCGTCGACGATTACGGCATCGTCGAAGGCGTGGCCCTGGACATTGGCTGTGGGCCGGGGCAAATGGCGTTGACGCTCGCCCGGATGACGGACCTCGAGGTGATCGGCGTCGACATTGAGCCGGAGGCCGTCGAGATCGCCAACCGCCATGCGAAGGAAGCCGGCCTGGAGGACCGCTGTCGCTTCGTATACGCCGACGCGCACAGCCTGCCGTTCCCGGACGACTACGCCGACCTCATCGTCTCCCGCGGTGCGCTTCCTTTCCTGCGCGACCAGGTGCTCGCAGTGCGCGAGGTCTACCGGGTGCTCAAGCCGGGCGGCGTTGCTTTCTTGGGCGGCGGCATGGGGCGTTACACGCCGGAGCAGGAGGCCCACAGGCTCTATCCCGCGGGCGTTGCGCCGGACACCGCGCTCGACCGGGGCCCGGGCCAGAGCCGCGAGGACTCCATCTTTCCTTTCCCCGTCGGAAGCTTCGACGTGCTCATGACGAAGGCCGGCATTTCCAACTACACGGTCATCAACGAGGGCGGCCGCTGGGTGGAGGTCCGGAAGTGACCGCCCATGCTGCGCACAGCGCAGCGAGGACGCCTGCTCCGGCAGATCGGCCGGGGCACTGGGAATCTGAGGAGACTGAACAATGTGGGAGCTACTGAAACAAGGCGGAGTCGTGATGTATCCGCTTGGACTCTGTTCGCTGCTGACCATCGGGATCTTCATCGAGCGTCTGTGGCACTTCGTGCGCGCCGACCGGGAGCCTCGCTCCGTGCTCTCGCGCGCACAGGCTGCTCTCGGCGAGAAGGGAAACCCCGGAAGCCAGTGGCGAGACGAGCCGGCGCCCGCCGTGAGAGTGGTCGGCGCCGCACTTGCGCGACGAGGTGACCCGCGGCCCGCCCTTGAGGAGCATATCCAGGCCACCCTGGCGACTGAGAGCTTGCGGCTTGGGGCGCATCTGGGCATCGTCGGAACCATCGGGAACATCGCACCTTTCGTCGGGCTCTTCGGGACCGTTTTGGGCATCATCCGCGCCTTCCGCGACATCGGCCAGGTCGGCGCGGCCGGCCCCGCGGTCGTGGCAAGCGGGATCTCGGAGGCGCTCATCGCGACCGCCGCAGGGCTCTTCGTCGCCATCAGCGCCGTGGTCGTCTACAACTTCTTCGTCATCTGGCAAAACCGCCTGTCGCGGCGCGCAGAGATCGTCGCCGCGGAGGTGTTGCACCTGGTGGCGCGGGAGGCCTAGCATGGCCATGCAGACCCAAGACTCGAACAGCACAATAATCTCCGAGATCAACATCACCCCGCTCACCGATGTCATGCTCGTGTTGCTCATCATCTTCATGGTCACCGCGACCTTCTTCGTCGCCGAGCCCGCCATGCAGGTCGAGCTGCCCCCGGCGGTGAGCAGCGAGCTCGTCACGAAGGGCAACGGCGAGATCACCGTCATCGTCAACCGGGACGGCGATCTATTCGTGGATGAGCAGCGCGTATCTGCCGAGCGCCTGACCGAGGCGCTCATGGATGCCGCGCGGAACATCGACGCTGATCGCAAAGTAGTCGTCGTGCGCGGCGACCGAGAGGCCGCCTACGGACAGATCATCTGGATAATGGACAGCGCTCGCCTGGTCGGCCTGCGCCATGTGTCGTTGTCCACCGAGCGTCCAGAGGAGGATGGCGCGGCCGGGTGAAGTGGAGTATGGAGAGATACAGATGAGTTCGGGCGACTTCAACTCGATGCTGCG
>Ga0180438_10008217_pt1 | contig 13335 bp, 13 predicted proteins | sample SS_ome_12_FD_132455 | JGI IMG/M metagenome (GOLD analysis project Ga0180438, IMG submission 132455) | Hypersaline lake sediment archaeal communities from the Salton Sea, California, USA - SS_3_D_2 metaG | ecosystem: Environmental > Aquatic > Non-marine Saline and Alkaline > Hypersaline >... | reverse complement strand
GTTAATTCTGTCTAATTGTACGGAACCGGTGACCCGTGTCAATCCTTTTTTCTTAGCGTTAAATTTTAATACCAATGCTGGCCCTAAACCTCGAACATTTCTAATCCAAGCTGTATCTATTAGTTCCAGGTGGTCTCTGTCAAAACTATCCAATATGTAATTCCCAGGTTCTTTTTCCGATTGCGCTCTCTCTGTGCTCAAATAGAGAATGAAATTTTCATCCAAATTCACATATTTGTCAATAGATACATCTGTCGATTTTTCTAATGACTCAATACAGTCACTTTTGCCCATCTATATAAATAATCAATAAAATAAAGTAAAGCGGCTTCAATATCCAAGTTGGTGATTATGAAACGTTAAGAGGCTGTCCAAGAATTCGTTCTTCATAATATTCGGAAATAAATATTATTTGACCATACTTTCAAGTATCTTTCGTTCAAATCCCTTGACCTCCTTACTAATCTCGACTTCTTGGCTCAACAATTTCTCACTAACCTTACGATAGTGATCTCTATAATACACACTCAATTCCTCAGCCACGTCAGCAATAGATTTACCATCATAATCCTTTAAATCGGCATATTCTTGATTAATGATCTTATTGTAACAACAGTGTCCAAGATAGACTAGAGCTAAATACTGTAGAATTGTATCTGTTACATAACTTAAACGTGTTTCACCATTCAAAATATTACTTCGAATTGCCATTAAAATGGTATTAATAGTTAAGACTGGACTATACTGTTCGAGACTTTTATCATATACTTCGATTTGTTCACCATAACTGTTAGTAGTAATTTTACTATGTGGAGTATTAAGGATATCCATACAAATTAGACCATAATAGGGTTTGTATTCTTCTTTGCTAGTGAGAAGATTTTGACAAACGTCATTACTCCATAGATTACTATTAAATTGTCTTGGGAAACTTAATAAATTCTCAATTTTAGGCGGCGAAAATGGGAAATCCGGTGGAAAAGTTACCTTAACAAATAATATACTACCTTGATATATTGTTTCTTCTGGACCAAGCACTAGTCCATAAAAGGTAGTTGATTCATTTGGTCGGCGAAAGAGATAAAACCCATATTCTCTCAGCCACTGTTCACGGTTTGGTATTTCTGAACGCTGTTCTTCATATTTTTTATACTGAATACCAATAATACGTTCAGTCCGACTAGCACTCTTGCTCATTTTGGTAAAATATAATCTTTTATCCCGTCCAAAACTATATTTTAAGAAAATTCGAGTCAAAATTTTCTTATTAATGATCACAATAATAGAAAGTCACTTTTGTTGTAATTATTAATATAAAACGCCAACCAAGGATTTATTTATAACTTTAGGCTGACGAATGGAAAGAATTTTCACCATAGTCTATTTCAGTTTTACTGAAATTTTAAGATTATTTTATCGCGTTATTAGTGTTTCACCAGATGACTTAATACCAAGACAAAACCTAGAAAAACAAAAATGGAACGAAAAACAACTAGAAATGGGTGAATATTGGCCAGAAAAATATGGCTATATCACAGTAGACCGCAACTGTTATATAATGGATGGCCATCATCGATATCAAAGGATTTTGGAAAGAAACAAGCAGGAAAAAATCAAAGTCCAGCAATTGAGAGTTACGTATCAAACTTTTTTGACGTTGGTCTGGCTTGGTCTTTTAATAGCCATTCTCATAATAGGTCTCTTTATAACACTTCTAATAAACTTTATTCGTTAACATTTAGAGAATGGTCAAGAATCCATTCTTCCTAAGAATTAGAAAAGAAATTTTCTATCTGAGACTTAGCCAAAAGCAAATCCAGTTTACGTTGTCTTTTTCGTTTTACTCGGTGACTAGTTCTTTATGTATATGGACAAAGGATTCACCATCCAAAGCAACAGCGATTATTTTTCTAGAATACCCAGAAATTTCTTTTATTCGAAAAACTAAATGTCTTGGACATATATTAACGAAATGCACTTAAATTCATGATAAAAGTACCAAGAAACCCCTAAAGAAGGTATGAGGAGTGACAAAATCCCCTTATTGTTGAGGGCAACTCTGATTACCACCAAACCCTGGAACACCCATATTAGCAAATCCCTCCATACCTGGAATATCACTAGCATCACATGGCACTCCGTTAACTGTAGTATGACTAGAAAATCCTGGGAACGCACCACCAAATGGATTTTTCTTTTTCCTGGCCTTTTCTTCTCTAATCTTTGAATCAGGATCATCAGCATCATTTATCGAACACCATTTTCCATCATACAAATGAAATTCCGTCTCATAATGATTATCCCTCAGTTTCGGATCCTTTAAACTTGCACGATGTAATATCGTTTGTAATTGATCCCTTTGGGCCACAGAAAGACGACCTGGAAGATGTAATGATATTTTAACTATCAGATCACCCTTCTCGGTCGTGTCTTTGATCGGCATCCCTTCACGATGTATACAATAGAGTTGGGTAGGTTGAATCACCTTTTTTAACTTGACCGCGATTTGACGTCTATCCATATGTTCAATTACTACTGTACCTCCACATAATGCTTGGACCAATTCCATTCGGACTTCAGTATAAAGGTCGTCTCCACGACGATAGAATTTAGGATGAGCACCAACGTCTAGTTCAATTTCTAGATCACCCGGTAATGATCTTTTACGTAAATGGTTCCCTTTACCATCCAAAACCACAATATCCCCCATTTTCGATCCTACTGGAATTTTGACTTCTTCTAAAACTTCAATTATTAATATCTTATTACCCCCACAACGCATACATTTTTTAGTAATAACATCACCATCGCCATTGCAATTTTGACAAGTAGACTGCTTTTGTTGAAGAACACGCCCTGTAGCCGCTCTTTTAATATCAGTTGTATAACCTTTACCACGGCAAGTGGGACAATCATCTAGTTCAGTACCTCCAATTCCATCACAGTTTTGGCAATATTGTTGCCGATTGAATTTAACATGAAGATTTCGACCAACATAAGCATCTTCTAAACCAACTTTCATAGGAATCTTGACACTTGGACCCTTTCTTAATGGCCGACGTGTACCAGGAAACGGCACAAACCCTGGACGTGAGACAGGTTTTGGTGGGTCAGGAGTCTTGCGATCTAGCTCTTCTTCTCCACCGCGATCATAACGACCCCTTAGTTTTTCATCACTGAGAACCTCATAAGCTCTAGATATTTTTTTGAATTGTGCCGTTAATTCAGCAACTTCTTTGTCTTCGTTCATATCCTCATTTTCTAATATTAACTCATGTTCTGTTTTGAGTTTATGCTTTTGTTCTATTTTCCTTCTAATAACATCAGGATGGTATTGTTGGGCTAGTTTACGATAAACTTGTTTAATTTCTGAAGGGTGTGCTTCTGGTTGGACTCCTAATATATCATAAAATTCTGTTGTTTTAACCATAGGTATTAATAAACTATTAGAAATAGAGTTTAAATATATCCATTTAAAATCTTTTTTCAAAAATTCTTGCTAATGAGATTAACAAACATTTTTTCAGGAAACTTAGTAATATTATAATTATAGAACTTTGATGATCGATTCCCCTATCTTTTTAACAATCGTTCTAATTATTCTGATTGCTCTTTTTTGGCCAAACATTTCAGAAACTGAACCATTCCTAGTTCATTATCCATATTACTATTACCGACCATCTTGGCGTAGCCGTTACTATCCACATAGAACAAGATCATTAAGAGCTCAGGGTTTCTATCCTCGTTACTGGTGGCAAATTGATTCGTGTTGTAACCCGTCGTTTATCTAATCATTACATATAGGGGTACCATTTCGATTTTTATGTTAAGATCGGTTTTACTTTCCAAAATTTAAGATCAAGACGTTAATTTTCCAAAGTTTAAGAATCTAAATTCTTTTATCTTAATATAACAAAATGGTCTACCATCACTCTCATCACGATTGTCACAGTTGCAACAAACATCACGGTCACCACGGTCATCACGGTCACCATGGTGGTCACGGCTGCCACAAGCCCTGCCACAAGCCTTGCCCCAAGATTACTTACGAACCAGTTTACAAGAAGGTTACTTGCCACAAGCCCGTCTACAAGACTGTCTGCGAGTACAAGCCGGTTTACAAGACCGTCTGCACTCTTAAGCCTTACACTAAGACTGTCTGCCACTACAAGAAGAAGGTCAGTTACCCCGAGCCCCATTATGAATGCGAGCCCGAATCCTATTCTCACTCCCACTCCGGTAGCGATTAGATGATTTTAGCTTTATTTTAAGTCTCTTTAGAGTCTGTTTAGCTCAGTAGTAGAGCTTTCGGTCGCAGCCCGAACGGTCACTGGTGCAAATCCAGTAACAGACTCTGAAAGGACTATTAATTTTTTGGAAGTAATCTAATCAAAGTTTTTGCCGTTTGGCTGGACACGTATTCTTTGTCCGTGCACGTGTCAGTTACATTTAGTTTATTTCTAAAATATTTAGCCAGAAAATAAGCATCTGCTAAATCATCAACCGATTTACTAGACCAATCCCGTTTCCAAGATGCAACCAATTCTTGCGGTACATGAGCAATCATGTCTTTTTTGGTTGCTTTACCTTTACCAGTCGCAAATTTTTTTAGACAACTGGGGGTCACTATTTCCACTCTTTCAATATTATTTTCTCTCTCCTCTACTCGCTTTAAATATAGTAAATTAGTTACTAAAACACCTTGTAAAATAGCTAATGAACGGGTGGCATTACCAAATTTTCCAAAAGCTAGTCCTTCAATGGCAACATTTTTAATAGAATATCGGTGAGATAGTTTAGAAATTTCGTTAAAAATTGTCCAACTTCTTTGAAAGTCAGACATCCTTTTATCACTCTTAATAATTTGGGCAACTACAACTTCTCCACTTTCATCTAGAATGACCACTCCACAACTAGTAAAACTCTGATCTATTCCCATAATTAAATTATTTCTCTCTGAAGGCTGTTCGGTCATATAGCAACTATTATAAATATAGGCAAAGATAAAAGATAATTGGCCAGTATCTTAATCGAACTTTAGTAGTTCGCTTAGTCTATTCCAAATTTCATTGGATTTGGCCAGTTCCTGTTGATCCAAATCATTGACTGAATTCCCAGTTAGCCTAGCTGCTAAAAATTTCCAACTTAGATGTTGACCACGGAATTGAGGATTAACCACTAATTGGCGATGAACCTTATGAAATCTAATTCTTAAGCATTTCAAATCTCTTTGGGTTAGATCAGGATATCGTTCCTGTGTGAATTCCACAAATCTTTTTATTCTAGACACAGGTTCATTCGACACGTGCTTAATCATTAGAGAATGATTGTCATCCGTTTCTTGTGGCCACCAATAATCGATCAAAGATTGGAACATGGACAGTATATTAGTTAATTTCAACCAAAATACAATTCGAAAATTTGAATCTAAGTTAAGAAGGAAATTTCCTGAAGCTCTATTTAAAATTAATATATTATAATATATATCAATCTGATGCCCAAGCCTAGTAAGTGTCGTACTCATGAAACTAAGGAAACCTGCAAGGCTCCATGCAAGTGGGCCAATGATACTTGTAATCCACCCACTCGAGCTGGACCAAGTTATGCAGTTCGTCGTCCCAATGTGTGGTTGATGCATGTTAATAAGGTGCGTGAGCAAAATCCAGGTATGGCTTACAAAGACATCCTTAAGCTTGCTGCCCAGACCTACAAAAAGACTACAACTACCACTCCTCCTTCTCGTACACGTACCCCATCACCCCGCCAATGGGCTGTAACAACTCCCCATGGTGCAAAGGTTGCCCAGGGTAGACAACGTGCCGCTGTTGGCAGACAGCAGGTCTCTCAACGCCAAGCTGTTCAGCGCGCATTCCGTCAAACTTCTCCAGTTGCCCCTCAGGTTCGTCAACGTGGACGTACTCCTTATTAATAGACATAACATATTTTATATCACCGTCAAAATTTTGGCAGTAATATAAATTTGGAAATACATGAGGCTAAATTAACTAACCTGCAGCACGAATAGTTGGAACGGCTCTTAGAGAAATTACAGGACGAATTTGATTGGCTAGATCAGTCAGATTAGTCTGGTCAGTTTGATTAACTTGATTAGTTTGATTAGTTTGATTAGTTTGATTAGTTTGATTAGTTTGATCAGCTAAGCTAATCCTGTTAGTTTTAAGAGCATTATTAGCAACACTATTAACCGGCACCGATGCGTTAAGAGATCCTAATATATTAGGAGTATCGGTCTGATTTGTTTGATTATCATCGGTATCGCTTACTTTGAATCCAGGGTAATCATAGAAATTAATTTGAGTGACTCTTGGATCTTGACGACTTTTTTGTTGTTTATCAAGACGATTCAACAAATTCAAATTATTTAAAAGACCCTGTCTAATTGTACTTAAATCAGTACTATTTACTGACGGTTCTTGATCATCACGAATGCTTGTAGAAGCCAAAATTATCGGTTGGCCAGAAGTTGAGTTGCTCTGGCGATTGTTATAAACAGGTGATGGCATTTGCATTAACGTCTTTAAATGGCCACATGTATTGTAACTCTGTGGTGCCATTTCAATAGGATATCTAGGTGAACATTGTTCAATAGGCTGTACTTGGAATGAATCGGTACATGTAGATGATTGCGTGGGAATCGGAGTTACTTTTCTAAAAAGAGATGCAGGTATTGATGCACCAGGTGTACTATTAGTAGATTCTACTGTATTTTCAGTCGAAACTGGTACATTATCCATTGGTAACGTACCATTATTATTAGGATAGTCTTTGTTATCGGGCCTATTATTATTGGGTTTGTTTCTGTTATTATTGGGTTTGTTTCTGTTATTATTGGGTTTGTTTCTGTTATTATTGGGTTTGTTTCTATTGTTAGGCCTGTTTCTGTTATTAGGTCTGTTATTATTAGGCGTGTTTCTGTTATTATTAGTTTTGTTTCTATTGTTAGGCCCGTTTCTGTTATTATTAGGTCTGTTATTAGGTTTGTTATTATTAGGCGTGTTTCTGTTGTTGTTTATTGGGAGTTCTTCTTCTTCATCATCTTCTTCTGACACTTCTACCGGTCCTTCATTTTCCACCTCATCGTTTTCCACCTCATCATTTTCTGGATCATCATCGACAAGATCTGGAGTTTTTTCTTCTATATCATTCGTGGGTTCTTTTCGATTGTTCTTATTGGTATTTTGGTCAGTATTTTTAGGTTTATCTAAAATGGGTCGAGGGTCAAATTTTCCGTTTCGACAAAGACGACCATCCTTATCAGTTTTAACTTCTGATGCACATTTCGTACCCATTTTATTTAAGGATCTCCATGTGGCTCTAAAGTTCTGGGAAGCGGCAACTCCGTCTGGAAGAGAATAATCCATAAAACTAAGAAAATTTTCCTTTTCAAAACTACTTGAAAGAAGTACTAACGCTATTAAAATTACCAGTATTAGGAATATTGGTTCCATTTTAACTAACTATATAACTTTATAATAAAACGTCAAACAAAAAATTTGTTTCGCAAATTCTGGATTGCGGTGTATTTCAAACAAGCTTGTTCTGCAAAGTAAGCTAGAAATGATTGTCTTTTGTTTGACGTTTGAAATGTCATCTTGACCAGTTTCTTATTTTATTTGATTTCGTCCACCAGTCCCTGTTTTAGACATTCATTACTGTTCCACCAAATATCCCGTTTCAGAACCTCATCTAGCTCTTCCGCTGTCATATTTGTGTATTCTTTGTAGAGTCGTTTTAGATGATTCATCATTTCAGTATTATTCTTGTGCTCATCCAGTAATTCTTCATATTTACCCATACTCCAAGTCGACAATTGGTGAATTAACATATAAGAGTTTTTAGTAATGTATCTCTTTTTACCGACCATAGAAATAAGAGTCGCAGCACTAGCGGCATATCCTTCTACAACCGTATGAATTGGAATTTTAGAGTTACGAATAGCATCCACTGCGATCATACAATCCATTAAACTGCCACCATGAGATGATATGTGTAAATTAATTGGTTTGAAAGTGGTTCCGGTGACTTCTACGCCACTGGTCACAGTTTCTAAAGTTTTGATTCGTTTGGCAACTTGTTGGTTTTTTTTCTCAATTATTTTGACCAATTCGTCTACATTTTCTTTATTAACGGAACATCGAAAGAAAATATCATTTTCCACACAATAGACATCTGGGTGTTGTGATCCAAATAGTCCAGGAAAACAATGTCCTCCATCAGATTCGCTATCGTCTTCGGACTCATCATCTCCACGATGTTTCAATATTTCTAGCAATTTTCCGAAATCTGTTGGATCTTTACCAAAATGTAAAGACCTTGATGGCCAATTTCGATTTCTTTTACTCGGTGCAGATAGTGTAAATTTCACCATTTATGCCACTATCAAGTTTTTTGGAATATAATTTTGGACTTTTTTTCAAATTTTTTTATATATCGGATTTATACATAGGTTATTGAAATGGCACTGGTAATTTTTGAGATGGTTTCATGATTTTGTTTTTGAATTCACTGTCGACATTGATTAGGTCTAAGATATTTTCATTTAAGTTTTTAGTATTTCTTTTATGATTACGTTTAATGATATCCAAAACCGTTTTCTTGAAAACATTAATTTCAGTTTTACTGACATTTTTCTTGACGTCATCATAAATTGACATTCCATAATTACATAATTCGTCGGGATTATCATGTTTGTAATTTTCAAGAACGTACTTACTCTCTTCAATATAAACATATGGGTGATGTCCCAAGGTATAAAGAAATTTATAATAATCTTCCAGTTTTAATCGAACTTCATTAAGTTGGTAAGCCCCAATTCTTTTGTCAACATATATTTTTTTGTATAAGTAACATTCGTATTTATCTAAATAATTGGTGCGTAATATCTGGACTAAACGTTTCATACCTTCATCTGGTAAATATGATTCCCATTCATTATCACACCAGATTCTGATTTTATTTAATTCTTCATCGTATAATACATTCATTTCTGTTATCTTATTTTTTTCGACCCCAACCAAGCTATCAATCATTTCTAGGAACTTATGGGACTCTATCAAAATAGGATACTTGGCTCTATCGTTTTCTATTTTCTTGACTGCCATTTCATGTTGTTTCTCGCCCTTATCGTTAATATCCATCAAGAAACTAGAAATATGTGTTAGATAAAGTGGCAATTTCTCAAAAGTATCAAGACCACTAACGTAATTGTTCAGAACATTAAAATTATTGATCATACCTGTTTCGGTTAATGGCTTCATTTTATGATAAATTCTATGTTCCAAAACATATTCCTTAATTTCATCAGTTAAATCAAGGTTATTAATATTAGTACAAAAAGTCTTTTTCTCAAAAAAATGCCTGTATATGTTCCGTTTAATTTTAGTCTTGTAGTTACATCTAGGACATTCATATTCATCGGATTTCGGCATTATTATATTAATTTGAAAATGACATAGTTCTTAAACTCTTTTTTGACACTTTTTTGACAACTTTTATTTAATGTTTTCATTTGCAAATTTAAAGTGCGCTACTCAAATTATCGAATTAGGAAATAGACAGAGAGGGTTGGATCGAAAAGTTTGATATAACTCTCTTATACTATATTAAAGTCGTTAATATGTCCTAATAAACCATATTAAGGGATTCGATAGGTTATAATAGGGATATATTAGTATATTTTGAACGTAGAAAATGAAGAGAAAGCGTGGAATGACACAATCAGACATTCCGTATATCAAATCACCCTCTAATTTTTTGGCCCAAAAATTTGTTCGTGAGCGATTTTTTGAATGGACCCCCCTTTGAATATCAAAATTTAATCATCTACGAATTATCTTTACCTATAAGGTATCTATTATCACCTAATTTCATATTTTTAGTAAGAATCCAAAAAACGTCAAAAAGATATCAAAAAGATGTCAAAAAGATGTCAAAAAGATGCCAGAAAAAGATCCTTCTAATAGGACCACACAAAGTCCTTAATAATCCAGTACCAAGATTCCTAATAGGGTACTAGAATCAAGGAAAGAGACTTAGTCTAGTTAATTTTCTCACTCTCTAATTGCCTATTGGAAACAAAGTTTCCTTTGGGCAAGTTTAATTTGTTATTCGGAAAACATAGTTTCCAAAACTTTGCGCTCCGCTCACATAATTTATATTACTTCAAAAATTTAGGATGTGATATAAATTGCGAATGGAATCTTGAAATCGACGATTTCTGGCAGCGTCAGCGAAGCCGAATTTTTAACTAACACTACCCATATCTAATATACCCTACACCCTATTAGTTGCTTTAATACTAACTATTAAAGAATACTAACTATTAAAGCACCTAATAGGGTACTAGAATCAAGGAAAGAGAGTGATTTTAAAAATGGACCCCCCTTTGAATATCAAAATTTAATCATCTACGAATTATCTTTACCTATAGGGTATCTATTATCACCTAATTTCATAGTTTTAGTAAGAGTCAAAAAAACGTCAAAAAGATGTCAGAAAGATGTCAAAAAGATGTCAAAAAGATGTCTTTCTAAAAATAGTCGGTACTATCACTTATTAACTATGATATTCGGCCAAGAAAAAATTTTTGGTCGCAAGTAAGTTAGTCAAGTTAATCTAGTTATATCCTAATAGGAACAGACAAAGCCCTTAATAATTCAGTACTAAGGTTCCTAAATGAATACGCTAACTCTTCTTTTAAACTGTAATCACAGATCGCAGACCTCATAACTCGTATCAGAAATTTTAATAATTATTTAGACATATTTTATTTATAGAAATCTTATAAAAAACAGCATGTTCTCTGCCCTCTTTGATTATTAGTCTCTCCTATTATCTTTGTCGTAACAACTGGATCTGGTAATGCCGCCGATTCGACCGAATCTTCGAATAGTCGAACTATATCATCATGATCTGTAGCTGAAACTTCACGGAATTCAATTCCATAACGATCGGCTAATTCTTTAGCTCGATCATAACTAACTTCTCGCATTTCACTAAGATCAGATTTATTACCCACTAATAATATTTGTTTCTGGTTTAAATCACTATATTTTTTGATCTCTTGAAACCATTCCACTATTTTGTCAAAACTACTATTAGAACTTATATCATAAATAACAAGTGCTCGATCAGCATTTCTATAATACTGTGCAATAAACGTGCGAAATTTTTCTTGTCCTGCAGTATCCCATACTTCAACTATTAGATTTTTTTGGTTTTTGAGAGACAAGCGTCGTCTTTTGACATCAACTCCAATCGTGGAATTATATTTATATGGTTTTTGTTTGTCAGTGAATTGAGATATCAAACTCGACTTTCCAACATTGCTTTCGCCTAATAATATTATCTTGACTTTTAGCATTATATTATTATTAACTAGAAGTTACTTAGAGCAAATTCTAGTTAAACGAGCTAAATTAAGTATCCTAATTCTGGCATTTTTTTAATTATTTCAGTAGGTGGCATGATATCACGATTAATAGGATTCAAAATGTCCTTGTTTTCACGAAATAATCTCTGTGCATAATTTTTGAATTCGTCATAATGGAAACAATGGATCCGTTTACCATTTTCGATATCAAAATTCACGGTTTTTCGATCACTCTCATCCCAACGTTCTGTGCAAAATGGACAAGTATAATTAAGACATTCTGTTGGCCAAATTTTACAAAATTTCCTTTACGGAAATTGGGTTCAAATCCCTAAAGGGATTTTTTATAACTATTGTCTAAAAATTGGGTGATTTGATCATCTATTTCTGTTGATTTTGTTGTATGATAAAAGGTTTCTTCAATAGTGATAAGTGTTGGGTTTCTGACATCAACTATTAATTTTTGGCATTCTCTATTTCCGCATAGAGTAAAGCGATCAATCTGACAATCGATATGAAAAAATCCACATTCCAACATATCCTCAGTAGTATAAATTTTATCATAATCTTCATTTTCAAATTCTCTTCGGCAATAAAGACAATTAATCTTCTTTGTACTTAGAAGCTCAATGATGGATCGAGGATCGATTTCTATCGTTTCCATCACTTCACATAATTCTTCTCGATCGGTCAAATTACTTTCTCCAGATATTTGTTGCAATATTTCTATGGAAAGGACCGATCCCTGACAATAATACGAATCCTTTAATGTACTTTCTAACGGTATTAATTTTTCATCTTGTTGACGATCCAGAAGATGAAATCGGTTTTCCAACACATAATCAAAGGCTAAATAAAAATTTTCATAATTAATAATATGTGAGGGCTGATACTGCCTTAAATATTTGTTTACCAAATCTCGATAAGTGTATTGAGTTATATTAGGTTGTGTATTAACTGTAGTGATAACATTGGGGTTAGCACCATTGTGTAAATAGAGGGCGACTAATCTTAAACAGGCTCTTTCGATTGCATACGCTAATGGAGTTTTTTTGGCGAGTCGGTCAGGGCGATCAACATTGATTTGTTCATCAGTTAGGATATTAGCAAGATCGTAATGTTGTCCCCGACTGGCATAGTGAAGTGCATTCAAACCATCTATTGTTATAGTGTTTAAAAGGGCGTAAAAGTCATTGGGATTTGAAATTTTATTAGGAAATAGATCAATTATATTTTTTGCAACTTTGTCATATCCATATAAACTAGCAAGTAAGAGAGGAGTCAAATTAGGTTCGATGGTATCTGCTAAAGTAAGATATTGGGCGACCTCTTTGGTTGTTTCTGGTTGGTTATTGTGTATTGCCCATTTTAGTATTTGTTTTAAATTCAAAGTACCTTCGATCAAACCTAATTTCATAAATAATTTATAATGTGGTTGATCGAAAAAAATGGTATATTTACTATATATTTGCTCGGGGGTATATGAAGGTTGTAGAGTATGATACAGACTCCTTTCGTAATCTTCACCTAATTCACCATTAATATATTTGCGAAATTGGGCTATTTTATTTCTTTTCCAAGTATCCAAGGCTTGCAATACCTTCTGACGATTTTCTTTAATTTCGATACGAGTTAATCCAATAATTATGGGAAAATGGTGTTGTTTAGTGTAAGGACAATGGGTCAAATTTTGTTTTCTTATTTCTTCCCAACATTCTTGGTGTTCGATGTGTCCGCAATTAAATAGTACTAAATTAGACTTTCCAGTTTCTGGAATCAAAATAGATTCTTTGGAACACTTAGTTGGTGTCTTACCGGAAGCCATTATCTTACGGATTTAAATATAATCTATATACTAAAAGGCAAATAACTTGCAAAGTAAATTTTATTCAGGATAAGTCACTTTATTTTTGCGAAATTTGCTAGTTATAGTGGAGTTATTC
>Ga0180438_10008216_pt1 | contig 13335 bp, 10 predicted proteins | sample SS_ome_12_FD_132455 | JGI IMG/M metagenome (GOLD analysis project Ga0180438, IMG submission 132455) | Hypersaline lake sediment archaeal communities from the Salton Sea, California, USA - SS_3_D_2 metaG | ecosystem: Environmental > Aquatic > Non-marine Saline and Alkaline > Hypersaline >... | reverse complement strand
GCCGGCTGGCTCGCTTGATTGAGCGTGAGCCTTGTTCTCCGTCAGAAAAGCGTTCACCTGCTGCGCAAGAACCCCGAGCGCCCGCTCTCTCTTCCTGTACTGTTCGATCTCATCGGCCAACGACTCGATTCTCTGCCGCTCCAGCGTCAGCGTCCGAACAGACTGGGCCAGGAAGGCAGCATCGGGTTCGCGCACGTAATGTTTGGCGCAAAAGTCGTTGAGCTCTTTCTGGGCTTCGCTGAGCTTAGCTTGTGCGCTCTTGATATCTTCCTCGACAGTCCTGCTCGCCTCCTGGGCCATCGTTCTTGCCAGATCCCCAACTTCTTCCACGAAAAGGTCGGCCCATATGTTCGCCAGAAGCGCTGCCAAACGGGGATCGCCCGACTCGACGCGGAGCTCGAACAAGCTCACTTCCCGTATTTCTTGCAGTCGCCCCATCTGGCGCAGTTCCTGAGGCGAGAGGTCCGTCGCCACCTGTTGTTCTCGCACTTTTTTGATGACGCTGCTAACAACTTCGTCCTTCTGTAGCACTTTAATATACGCATGTATCGTGTCAGGCAGCACGCGTTGACCGTTGTTGTTCAAAGCCTTGGTCATCAGCGTGACCGAGCCCCGGTATATTGTGGGAAGAAAGAAAAAGCTTATCACCGCACTGACTATACCGGCTGCAAGAAAACATCCCAGCACCACCCGTTTGTGCCGCCGAACCAGATCGAAGTACGCGTAAAGATCGAGTGCTTCACGCTCAACCATGTGTTTCCCTTTCTTTTCTGCTGGCCGCATCCATCATTGCCACCACGTTCCCTATAGCCTTATCTTGATCACCCTCACCATAGACTATCATGTCAGCATGCGCCCGCGTGTGTTCCACGAACTTCAGATGCATCGGTCTCACCGTGTCGTAATACTGCTCGATTACCTCGGCAACGCTACGATCCCTCTCGCGCATGTCTCTCTGGAGCCGCCTGATGAACCGTACATCATCTGGAGCTTCGACGTAAATTCGCAGGTCCATAAGCCGGCGCAAGCTCGGTGGATGAAGTACAAGAATACCTTCGAGCAGGGCTACAGCGCTCGGCTCGATAGTGCGCGTTTCGAGCGACCTGGTATGAGTTTTGTAATCGTAAACGGGCTGGTCTATCGGCAGTCCGTTCTTCAATTGTTGCATCTGTGATATGAGCAATTCCATGTCGAAAGCATCCGGATGGTCGAAATTGGCCTTCTTTCTTTCGCTCAACGGCATGTCGCTCCTGTCCAGGTAATAGGAGTCTTGAAATATGATCACCGCTCGCGCCGCGCCGATCCGCTCCGCGATGCCCCTTGCCAAGGTCGTTTTCCCGGCTCCTGTACCACCTCCTATACCTACGATTATCATTGCTACGAGCTGTCGTCCTCAGCCTTTGGCTCCTCGGTGATCTCGAGGGTTCGTATTCTACGCAGTATCTGTTCGGTAAGCCTCCTGTTCGCAGATGTCAGGTCCGCCATCAGCCCCGTCACGATGGTCTGGAACCCCAGCATCAGGAGCACTGCAGCGAATATGAGCGACTGTATATGACCTTCTCCCTGTTTTTGAAACCAGAAATACAGATACCGGAGAAATATCGCTGCGCCGCTGGCGCACAGCAGCGTTCCAACGTACGAGAACACCTTCAACGGCTCATACATGGAGTATATCCTGACTATCGTGCCGATTGAACGTTTCACGTAGCTTGCAGTCGAGCTGAATAACCTCGATGGACGTAAAACTTCGTTCGTCCCCACAGGGACACATGCCACGGCCAGGTTTTTCTTGCCTGCTTGAATCACGGTCTCAAGGGTATAGGTGAAATCAGATAGAACGTTCAGGTGCAACGCCGTTTCGCGGCCGTACGCGCGGAATCCGCTGGTCACGTCCCCAACGTCCAGATCCGCCAACTGGCTCACAGCCCAACTTCCGATCCGCTGCAGCACTTTTTTCCCCCAAGAGAAGTGTTCTATATCGTCTATCGGGCGACATCCAATGACCATGTCCGCCTCGCCGTTCAGGATGGGCTCGATGAGCGAAGGTATGTCTGTGCCGCGATATTGGTTATCGGCATCGGTGTTGACGATGATGTCGGCGCCGAGCCTGAGACATGCTTCCATGCCGGCCATGAACGCCTTTGCCAGACCGTGCCTTCTGTTCAGCTTCACGATGTGGTCCACGCCGTGTTCCTTGGCGACCCTGGCGGTTCCGTCGATACTGCCGTCGTCGATCACGAGTATCTCGAGCTCGTCAACCCCTTCAATCTCGCGAGGGATATCCCGCAACGTGACCGGCAGGGTCTCCTCTTCGTTAAGACACGGAATCTGAACAATAACCTTCATGACGACAGCAACGGTATCCTCATGTCAATCTGCGACGCTCACAACCGGTAGAACCGCCGCAGCAGGACTTGGCCGAAAACAGTTTCCGAATCAACAGTGCGGGGCAGGCATACCCCCTTTCAATGCTACCGCGCCCTCAGTTGTCCTAATTGCACGTTTCGTATCGGATCTTAGCACACGGCGTCCCGGACTGCAAGTCGCCTCCGCCTCCTCAAACCTGCTGGAGGCGCTCTACGGTACGTCTCGCCTCGTTGACACTCGGTTGTTCGTATGATAATCTTCTCGCCGGGTAAAACTCTTCCACGTTGCGCTAACCGGCGTCGGGTAACGAACTCGGCCGTAGATCATAGCGAGGTTTGGAGACAATGTGCGATCATTGGACGCCTCGGGGAGTCGAGGACCGGGTCCGGGATCCCGCGAAACCTGAGCGCCGTGGCACGCCTACTGGTCAGTCTTCCACAATCGAAGGAGTTGTAGAGCGGATCGTCTTTGCGAGCGCGAGCGGCGGGTTCACGGTGCTGCGTGTTCGAGAGAGCGACAAACCGGACTCGACGAGCGTGGTTGGATCATTCCCGTCCGTGACGGTCGGCGAGATGCTGCGTCTCAATGGACGATGGGTGCTCGACAGACGTTTTGGAAAACAGTTTCGGGCCGAAAGCTACGAGTCGGTGATGCCCGCGACGGTCGCAGGAATAGAACGGTATCTTGGCTCGGGTCTCATTAGAGGTATAGGTCCGGTGATCGCCGAACGGCTTGTGGCGCGGTTTGGTGCCGACACACTGCGCGTGATCGACACTGCGCCCACGCGGCTGCGTGAGGTGGACGGTATCGGTCCGAAGCGAACTGAAATGATAACTCGAGCCTGGGTTCAGCAGAAAGAGATCCGAAATGTGATGCTGTTCCTTCAAAGCCACGAGGTAGGCCCGGCCCACGCGACAAAGATATTCAAGAAGTACGGACATGAGGCGCTGGCGGTGCTCCGCGAGAATCCCTACAGGCTTGCGGAGGATATTCCCGGGATCGGTTTTCGGACGGCGGACAGGATAGCGCAGAGCATAGGTGTGCCGCCGGATTCTCCTGTTCGCGCCGAGTCCGGCGTTCTATACGTGCTCAACAGGCTTAGAGAAGAGGGACACGTGTTCTGTCCGAGGAACGAGACGATCGCGGAGACGGCTAACACGCTCGGAATACCTTCGGAACTCGCGGAAAGCGCGTTGGATAGGCTCAGAGATTCCGGCAAAATCGTGCTCTATGAAATGGGAAGCGGGGAGGTTGCGGTCTATCTGAAAATGCTACACGCGTGCGAGAGCGGTACTGCCAATTCGTTGAAAACTCTCATGCGAGTGCCCGGGAAACGCGTGAAGATCGACGTGGAGAGAGCCGTTCAATGGGTGGAACAGCGCAACCGGATTGAGCTCTCGCCGGAACAGAAGGAGGCGATACATCAATCGGTGGGCGCACGCGTTCTCGTGGTAACCGGCGGACCGGGTACCGGCAAGACGACGCTGGTCAGGTCGATCGTGGATATTTACGAGAAGAAACGGCTGAGACTGTGCCTTTGTGCGCCGACCGGACGCGCCGCTAAACGAATGTCAGAAGCAACGGGACGGGAGGCTAAAACCATTCACCGATTGCTCGAGTACAGTCCCAAATACGGCGCTTTCATCAGGGATGAGACGCATCCGCTCGAGACCGACATTGTCGTCGTTGACGAGATGTCAATGGTGGACATCGTGCTCATGTTCAATCTGCTGAGAGCGGTTCCGCCAAACGGCTCGCTCGTGTTAGTGGGTGATGTTGACCAGTTGCCGTCGGTCGGACCGGGCAGCGTGCTCCGCGAGATCATACAGTCCGGCATCTTCCCTGTTGTGAAACTTGAGACGATTTTTCGCCAGGCGGCGCGAAGCATGATCGTCATGAACGCGCACAAGATCAATCGGGGGGAGTTTCCCTTGCTCAAACCGGCCGGGACAGAGCAGGATTTCTATTTCGTCGAGAAAGACGAACCGGAAGATGTTTGCCGGACAGTGGTTGAAATGGCGGCGCGGCGTATACCGGCAAAGTTCGGGCTTGACCCCGTGGACGACGTTCAGGTCCTGTCTCCGATGCATAAGGGACCCGTGGGTGTCGCCCGGCTGAACGACGAGCTGCAGAAGCTTCTGAATCCGGGCGAAGGCGGAGTGGTTCGAGCCGGTCATGTGTTCAGAACCGGCGACAAGGTCATGCAGATTCGCAACAACTATGACAAGGAAGTGTTCAACGGGGATGTCGGCAGAATATCCGACGTGAACCGGATAGAGCAGCGCGTCAGCGTAACGTTCGACGGAAGAGACGTCGCATACGATTTCAGCGAGTTGGACGAGATAGTCCCCGCGTATGCCGTGTCGGTGCACAAGTCACAGGGCACGGAGTTCCCGGCGGTGGTCGTTCCCTTGTCGACGCAACACTACATGCTGCTGCAGCGTAATCTCTTGTACACCGCTGTTACGAGAGCGACGAAACTGGTGGTTCTCGTGGGAAGCAAGAAAGCGCTTTCTATAGCAATACGGAACGATAAGATAGCCCGGCGGTATACCAATCTTGCCGAGCGGCTGCGCGTGTGAGCGGCCTGGAATCGGTAGATGAGCCGGATCAACCATGTTCAGGGCAGAGCGAACTGCAGGAGAAGAAGGAGGGCAAGTGAATGAAGCTGAAAGCGGCGGTTGTGGGAACCGGATGGATCGCCAGGGACTACCACATACCAAACTACAAGAAGCTGGGTGACGTGGAACTTGTCGCCGTCTGCGATATCGACCAGGAACGTGCCGAGACCATAGCTCGAGAGTTCGAGGTGGAACACGTTTATACCGACCACCGAAGGCTGCTCGAGAAGCACAAGCTAGATATAGTCGACGTTTGCACTCCGAATTACGCCCACTGCGAGATCTCCGTCGATGCGTTGGAGAGCGGTGCCAACGTCATCTGCGAGAAGCCGATGGCAATGAACGTTCAGGAGTGCGAGGGGATGATCGCGGCGGCGGACAAGGCCGGGCGCCTGTTGACCGTGGGATTTCACTTCCGATTCATGCCGGTGATGGAACAGCTTAAACGCCTGATCGAGGATGGTATGTTGGGGGACGTCTATTACTCCAGAGGGTTGTACCTGCGTCGTTCGGGCATCCCCGGCTGGGGAGTGTTTCACATGAAGGAGAAATCAGGCGGCGGACCGTTCATCGATCTTGGCGTGCACGTCGTGGACCTGCTTCTCTGGCTCATGGGGAACCCGAAGCCGGTAACCGTGTCCGGGTGCACATTTCAGAAGTTTGGCAAGCGGGAAGATGTTGTGGGATGCGAGTGGCCGACCGACTGGAAACGCGACGAGTTTGACGTCGAGGATCTTGCTGCGGCGTTTGTGCGGCTTGACAACGGGGCGGTGCTTACGGTTGAAACGTCGTGGGCGTCTTACATCGAGCCGGGAAGTTCATCGACAATGATGATCCTGGGCGACCAAGGCGGTGTGAGCGCTTCACCGGTCAAGATACACAGCCAGATGAGCGGCGCGCACGTTGACATCACGCCGCAGTTCATCCCGGAGGGCGACCCCTATCTTGCCGAGATAAGACATTTCGTGGACTGCATCAAACAGAACAGGGAACCGCGCGTTAAGGCTGAGCAGGCGCTAGAGGTTCAGCGCATAGCTGACGGCGTCTACGAGTCGAGCAGAAAAGGGTGCGAAGTGAAGGTGCGGTGAAGCGGTGTCATGCCGCTTACATCGTGCTAAAGGTCCGACCTGTTCGATATGATCTTGGCGATGATCCCGTACTCTTTTGCCTCGCCCGCCGACATCCAGTAGTCGCGCAACGTATCCTTTTCCACGCGTTCCACCGGTTGGCCGGTCTCCTTGGCAATAAGCTCGTTGCACCTCGCTCGAAACTTAAGCATTTCGGTGGCGCTGATCTCGAGCTCCGTGGCCCTGCCTCGCATTGCCATAGACGGCTGGTGTATCAGTACACGTGCGCTGGGCAACGCGTACCGGTTCTTCTTGTCCGCGCTAAGCAGTACGGTCGTCGCGGCGCTTGCCGCGATGCCGGCGCACACTGTCATCACCGGCGGCTTCACGAACTTGACCATGTCGTACATGGCGAAGCCGGCGTCCGCGTCGCCGCCCTCAGAGTTTATGAAAATGGTTATCGGCTCGTCCGGGTCTTCGTTCTCCATGATGATCAGGTCGGTAATCACTCGTTCCGCGACCTTCTTGTCTATGTCTCCGCAGATGACTATCGTTCTTGCCTGCCGCAGTTTCGATGCTGTCTCATCGGGCAACCCGCGCTCTTCTCGTTCTTCATCGTCGTCTGGCGGTACCATGCTTGAACTACAATCGTGTTCTAGACTCATGTCGCTACGCTACCTCCACGTTGGTTCCTCGGTTTTACCTGTAGTATGAGGAGGGACAATCGACGGCCCTTGCCAACCATCCGCGCCTGATTGTACCAGAGCCACAGCCGGTTTTTCAAGGACTTTCTTTGTGCCTCGCCTCTCGAGCCGCAGCTAAGTTGACATAATAGCGGTTTTCTGATAACATTGACCTTAAGACGTCGGGATTCTGGAGAAACCGTCGCTTTTGAAGCTGAGGCGCTTAACGTTTTGTCAAGCTAGAGGCAAATGCAGGATTTCCCGGGAAAAGAGATCAAAATAGACCTTGAACAGTTCAAAGGTTTTGTCCCTCTGGCGGTGGGCGTGCTGGTCCTGGTCGCTCTTATAGTCGCTGCAACTACCGTAGTATTCACTGTTCCGCAGGACTCCGTAGGTGTAATCACACGCTTTGGTAAGTACAGTCGCACGATGGATCCAGGTCTCCACTTTAAACTACCTTTTGCAATCGAGAAGGTGGAGAAACCGCCGGTGCAAGCGGTTCAGAAGCAAGAATTTGGGTTCAGGACGAAGCTCGCGGGTAGGCTCACGCAGTACGATGAGAAAAGGTATGAAGAGGAAGATCTTATGCTTTGCGGCGATCTGAACTGTGCCACGGTAGAATGGATTGTCCAGTACAAGATCAAGGATGCTAAAGACTACCTTTTCAACGTTCGGGAACAGGAAGATACGATTCGCAACCTGTCGGAGGCAGTCATGAGAGCTATCATCGGGGATAGTTCGGTAGACGAAGCGCTGACAGTACGTCGCATCGAGATCAATGAGGAAGCTCAGGAACAGATGCAACAGTTGCTCGACTCCTACGGTGTCGGAATCACAATCTTTTCGGTGAAATTACAGGACGTGAACCCGCCGGAATCGGTTAAGCCCGCTTTCAATGAGGTGAACGAGGCGAAACAGGACAAGGAAAAGTTTGTCAACGAGGCATGGCAGGAATATAACCGCGAGGTTCCAAAAGCGGGTGGTGAAGCGCTGAAGATTATCCAGGAAGCTGAAGCGTACGCGGTGGAACGGGTCAACGAAGCTCGTGGCGACACGCACCGGTTTCTCGCCATGTGGGAGGAGTATCAGAAGGCCGCGGACGTGACGAGGCGCCGTTTATATCTCGAAACGCTAAAAGAGGTTCTGCCAAAGATTGAGACGAAGTTCGTTATTGACGAGAATCAGAAGGGCATTTTACAGTTCCTTCCTTTGGACACTGGAGGGGACAAGAAATGAAAGTACTCGCGGTATTCATCGTGCTCTTGTTTCTTGCCGGCGTAGTGGCAAGCCAGGTGCTGTACACGGTAGATATGACACAGCAGGCGGTGATCACCCAGTTCGGCGAGCCGGTGGGTGAGATTAAGGAAGCCGGTCTTCATTTGAAAAAACCGTTCATCCAGAAGGTGAACTATTTTGAAAAACGGTTGCTCGAGTGGGACGGTGACCCGACGCAGATACCCACCCTCGACAAGAAATACATCTTCGTTGATACGTTCGCGCGATGGAGAATAACGGAACCGCTGAAATTCTTCCAATCAGTAAAGAACGAAAGGACAGCTCAAGCACGCTTAGACGACATCATTGACGGCGCCGTGCGCAACCAGATAACGCAGTACAATCTTATCGAAGCTGTGAGGAGCACCAACAGACCCATGTTCATTGAGTTGATGGAAGAGCGTATACAGAAAGAAACTGCCGAAACCGAAACGATCGACACCGGGCGCGAGCAAATCACTAAGGAGGTCCTCAAAGAGGCCCGCGAGCTTTTGCCCCAGTTGGGCATCGAGCTCGTGGACGTCAGAATCAAACGAATAATCTATGAAGACACTGTTCTAAGCAAGGTTTACGAGCGAATGATAGCCGAGAGAAAGCGTATGGCCGAGAAGAACCGTTCGGAAGGGGAAGCCGAAAAAGCTGAGATCCTTGGGAAGAAGGAACGGGAACTGAAGACGATACTGTCTGAAGCGTACAGGAGATCGCAGGAGATCAAGGGAAAGGCCGACGCGGAGGCTACAAGAATATATGCTGAAGCGTACAATAAAGATCCTGAATTCTACTCGTTTCTCAACACGCTCGAAGCATATAGGGACTCTCTGAGCGGTAATACCACCGTGGTTCTCAGCACTGACTCGGACTTTTTCAGGTATTTACAGGATATCTCCCCGGAAGACGTGAAGTAGGGTTCCAACAGGGACAGGATCACCATGCCGAGCTACGATTTCAAATGCAAGAATTGCGGAAAACGGTCTTCGATTAAGCTCACGGTGCAGGAGCTGGAATTGCGCCGGTACAAGTGTCCAAAGTGCGGTTCAAAGCGCCTGGACAAGCTCGTAACAAGCTTCTTTGCCCAAACCTCGAGAAAGAGTTGAGCCGCACTCTGTCCTGCTAAAGTCAGACCTAACCGGATGGGCCCGCGTGCATGGTTGTAATCGGCGGAGGAGACCAGCGGGGCTCGGCCAAAGTCTTCAGGAAGGCCACCGGCTAGCACGGTCCTGCAGCGTGCGCTGCGTTCGCCTTGCTTCGGTGAACCAGACCGGCAAGCACGATGAAACTCGAAAGCAGGACGACTATCCCGACGGGTGTAAACGAGCCGGCGTACGTCGGCGGCACGTATGTGCCGGTGAAATCCTGCCCTATCTGGTCTGAGTTGAGTGGCGCATAAGATCTGATGGTCGGCTCGAGAGTGTAGTTAGCCAGACTCGGCGTGACCGTGTACGTGCCTTCCTCAAGACCGGCGAAACTGTAAGTACCGTCCGTAGCGGGAGCAGTTGTATCGCTTGCATCACCGCTCAACGTTAACACGACGTCGTCCGGACCGGCCGTGCCACCGACCAACGTCACCGTGCCCGAAATGCTGTGCAGCGGCGGCGGAGCGTTGTCGTAATCCAGAAATGCGGCATAGCTGCCTATACTGCAGTCACCTCGTTTGATTTTGAAATAGCCGAGCTCGCCCCAGCCTGTACCCCAACTGTTCTTACATATCCAGCACGGAGGATCAGTCGTGTCGTCCCAGCCTACTATGAGTACGCCGTGCCCCCCTACCAGTACGTCCTCAGCAAGGCGTTCATAAACGCCGCCGGTGTGAGAATAAAAACTGACGTAGACGTCCATCGCGCACGGCACCGGCTGTACTTGCACATAATTCTTCAGGACTGCATCGACCGGAAGGTCGCCCGTGCTTATCATACTGTAGTCGGAGACGGTCACCACCCGGCTCGCCCAATCGGCACACCTGTCCTCGCACGGATAGTCGTTGCCGCCCCCTGACTGGTACGGGAAACATCCTTCATCGGTCACGCCAACGTTCTTCAGGTAGTCCAATGCACCGCCCGATCCGCTGAAGTACCATCCGTCGTCGCAGTCGCCGCCGCCGCACGAGAAGAGGAACTGCTCTGACAAATCGGGGTCCTGGTCAGGAGTTCCGTATACGTTGATGTTCTCGCAGGCTTCAAACGCTCCGACCACGGCAAACGCGACACAGCTGCCGCAGCTGCCCTGGTTACGCACGGGGGTCGTCCAGTCGAATCCCGAACCGGCAGGGATATCACGCCAATCGAATATGGAAGGGAATGCGCGCAGCGGCGCTTCAATGATGGGAAGAATCACCGATACGGGCTGTTCCATCTCGGGCCGAAATCCGCATAGCCGCCGCTTTTCCTTCATAGACAGATTTGACACGCTAGTTTCGCCGGCCACCCAGTTAAGCCCTTCTGCCTTGACGGCCGCCCGTATCTCCTCAGTGCTGCTTTGAGCTTGTGCGGTTGGTATTGCTGTGCCAACGCTCAACGAAAACATCAGAAGTGCAGTCAAGAATATTCTCATTCTTTCCTCTCTTCGTACCATTAATACTGTCGTTTGACGCGTTTACAGGCTTTTGCTGAGCCAGCATTGCCGGTCGGCAGTTTAGCCGGCCCAGTGGTTTAAGCGCGCTGCAGCCTGACGTTAATTCAAGATCCGCACCATCGCATAACCGTCTTCCTGCGCAGCGCTGTGATGCTGCGCAAGTATATCAGAGAAGCGTGCTCGTGACAAGAAGCTGGCATGCCTTAAGCCCGCGTTTCGAAAACGCTCCGTGCTAGATGCAACTTGACTTTCATCTGATGGAATCTTAGACTAGTGCATCCGTGATTGGTCGATTTAGCGTGCGATACAGTGCCGGCTGTGCAGCCGGAGCGAGAGTTGGAGAGATGGCTATGAAGTTCACAAAGATGCACGGGCTGGGCAACGACTATGTTGTAGTGGATTGCCTCCACACGGAAATATCCGATCCGGCAACCGTCTCTCGCGCTGTGAGCCAGCGAAGGACAGGTGTGGGGGCCGACGGTCTCATACTGATCCTGCCGTCCGCATCACAAGAGTTTCGCATGAGGATATTCAACGCTGACGGCAGTGAGGCGGAAACGTGTGGCAACGGTGTCAGATGCGTCGCCAAGTACTTGTACGAGAGTGGACTGACGAAAAGCAAGGAATTCGTTATCGAGACGCTTGCCGGTCCGACAAGACTGTGGTTGACGGTAGAGAGCGGCATCGTCACGCTTGTCAAATGCGATATGGGAGTGCCGAAGTTTTCCCGGAGCGATATACCTATGGTTGGAGACGAAGGCGAAGTTATCGAGGAATCTCTCAAGGTGGGCGATTCCGAGTACCGTGTTACGTGTCTCTCGGTCGGGAACCCGCACGCGGTGGTTTTCGTTGACGATGTTCGGGCTGTGCCGATTGATGCAATCGGGCCGCAGATGGAGAACCACCCCGCCTTTCCGAACAGGATCAACGTGGAGTTTGTCGAACTGGTTGATAGGGAAAACGTCAGGATGCGAGTGTGGGAACGCGGTTCGGGCGAGACATTGGCGTGCGGCAGCGGCTGCTGTGCCACGGCGGTAGCTTCGGCGAGAACGGGGCGCACTGAGAGGACAATTCTCGTGCATCTGGAGCTCGGTTCACTCAAGATAGAGTGGGCGGATGACGAGCATATCTACATGGAAGGACCTGCCACCAGCGTGTTTGAAGGGAAGTGGCCTGATACGAGGTGAAACGGCGGTGACAAGAAGGAAAGAACCGCGCCGGCCCAGAAGCAAGCGAACGTGGCAGCTCAATCCAGTCCAGAAGACTCACTCAGCGGCGAGAGGAGCCGAGTTATATTCTCGCCGCAGAAAACGCGATGTGCCCCGCGAAGAAATCTGGGTGAAGTTGCATCAAGCGGCTCACAGACCTCCCAGGATCGTGGTGCTGCTTTCGGGAGAGGGAAAACAGCTGGACGAGATACTCTCGTATATTGACAACGGAACGGTGGAGGCAGAGATCGTCGCAGTGATAGGTGACGATTCGAGTCCCAGAGGAGTCGGTGCAGCGTCCGAGCGCGGGATCAGGACGCTGACGGTTGATCCCGCCGGATTTGGCGGTGCAGAGGGATTCAGCAGGGAGATCAACCGCATTCTCGATAGGCTCAATCCCGATATCGTTGTTGTGGACGGTTTCGCGGAGTCCGTGAGGTTGAGAGACAAGAGCAACCGGCGCGTCACCTACCGCGCAGAAACGCTGGTTGAAATCGCGGCGACCTAGTGAGCGCATTATGCCTGCCTCGTCTTGCCGCAGTCAAATGTCCGACCGGCGGGATTCCCACAAGAGACGGATTGGATGATTGCTTCTATCAAAATACTGGCAATAATTTCTTGCATGGTCGTGTTGATCAGGAAGAAAGTCTCCGTCGGATACGTCTTGCTCGTTAACGCGGCGCTCGCCGCAGCACTTTTCAAAATGACCTTGAAAAGCGCCGCAAAAGCGGTAGGAGCCGGAGCTTTCTCACTTAATACGCTGGATCTCGTCGCTGTGATGATCTTCATTATCGGTTTGGGGAACATAATGAAGATGGTCAGAAACTTCGACCGTGCTATAGAGTCGCTGGAAGCTATATTCGCGGATACACGCGCGGTTATGGCGGTAATACCTGCAATCATCGGTTTTCTTCCAATGCCGGGCGGGGCGCTGTTGTCTGCGCCGATGGTCGAGACGGTCTCGAAAGGTGCAGATACGGACGCGGCGCAGAACACCGTCATAAACTTCTGGTTCAGACACGTGTGGGAGTACATCTGGCCGCTGTATCCGGGAATCATTCTCACCGCGGCGCTGTTGGAGATCCCGGAGCGAAACGTCGTAGCGGTGAACTTCCCGCTGAGCGGGGCAGCGATCTTTGGTGGTCTACTTTTCTGTTTTCGCGGGGTTGTTCCACCGGCGGTTTCGCGTAAGACGTTCGCGCTCGCCGGCCATTTCAGGCAGCTTGTTGCGAGCCTTCTGCCGATAATCGTCATCGTCCTGGCCACGCTGGTTTTCAAAATGCCCCTCCTGCTGTCGCTGGGAGTGGTGTGCGCCACGCTGTTGATACTGCACCGATTCAACCGGGAGCAGTTGAGAGTACTTGTCCGGAAAAGCGCTACGGTGGAGACTATATCGCTCATCGTTGGCGTGAAAGTGTTTCAGTCGGTAATTGACCGATCGGGCGCGGCTTCCGAGGTAGTTGAATCCTTCGTCTCGATGAACATCCCGCCCGCATTGCTGGTTCTCGCTGTTCCGTTCGTCATCTGCATCCTGACCGGGATAACG
>Ga0180438_10008214_pt1 | contig 13336 bp, 11 predicted proteins | sample SS_ome_12_FD_132455 | JGI IMG/M metagenome (GOLD analysis project Ga0180438, IMG submission 132455) | Hypersaline lake sediment archaeal communities from the Salton Sea, California, USA - SS_3_D_2 metaG | ecosystem: Environmental > Aquatic > Non-marine Saline and Alkaline > Hypersaline >... | reverse complement strand
GCTTCGGTGAGTACCTCTTTGGCATGCTGATTTCCTCCTCGCCTGCTATTGATCTTACTACCGTTCTTGAGGAGGCCAACATTGCACATATCGGTTGGGTTCAACTTTTTGGGGTCAGCACCGGCTAAAGTCATTAAGATGGGCGCGAAGTGGATTGTCTCGTTCCAAGTCTAGTGGTCGGAATACCTCATAGAAATCATGTTCATTTAACTTCCTCGGCTGAGTCCTTCTGCGCCATGGGCTGATCTCCTTTTCCCTCAGCTTAGCGGGGAAAGTCTCCTAAATCCTACTTCACTTTGTGTCCAATAGGTGCTGAAACGGAACATATATATTGCGGTCCTAACGTCTACGTGCATTCGCAGTTGAGACAAGGTGCGCGGGATCGAGCATGCTAGTTGTGGGGTTACGCTTAGTGCCCCCACGTCTACAAGCATCCCCGATGTCTCAAATACTTCACAATGGGCAAGATATGGTGTATTATGAATGTAGTATGCCGGAGGCGTCTTTGGCCGGAGCAAACCTCCACTCCCTCCTCTCACAGACGGTTAGACCATCTCATCCCCTGCGTGCTCCACCCGGTAAATCAGCTAGAACACGTTGTCTTGGAGGCCATGCGAAAAACTAGTGCACTAGCTACTCCGTCGGCAGAAGCGTACCGAGGCGAACGGTTGAACTGCTCTGCAAAGGCAGAACAACGATTCAACGGGCTAGATTCGTCTTTCTGCTAGCCGCTGGAGGCCAGCCCACCGATGCTGTGTGCTGCTGCAATCGGTTGGCGAGCGGGTTGGCTATGTTGGAGAATCCACCGCGCCCTGACCATCCCATGACGTACAGCGGAGTGGAGCTCCGGCGCACGCTCGCGGGACTCGCACGCGACTCGAAGAATGGGCTTGGACTTCGGACACTGGACCGGTTTGGTCGAATACTTCAATGAGCAATGGAGGCCCCCTTCTCTCACTGGCCCTCAAGGGGCATACGTGAAGAACCGACTTTCAGATCCGTACGGCCGGCATCTGCGCGACGAAAAATCGAGTGTTGGCAAATGTTCTTACCGCTGGAACAAGATTGCCCTATTTTCACTACATACCAGATGGAGCACGTAGGCATAGTGATGATTAGACAGGACTTAGAGAGGTAATATGGAGCTACGGCACTATTTAGAGATTCTTTGGGGGCGCAAGTGGGTAATCGTTATCACTGTTTCAGTGACCATGTTGGTTGTCCTACTGGGTACATTCCTCGCGACGCCTCGGTATCAGGCCACAACAAGAATCCGAGTCGCGACTGCGTCTGCAGGTTCGGTCACTTACGCAGATTATCAGTATGCCGATCGTCTGCTCAATACCTATGCCGAAATCATTGCCAGTCAGCCAATATTGGATGAACTCGGGAGTGTTCTTGAGGTCAGAGAAGTCCCAGAAGTCATTGTCGAAATAGTGCCGAACACTGAACTGATTGAGATTACCGTGGAAGATTCAGATCCCAAGTTAGCCGTCACCGCAGCCGACACCTTGGCAGACATTCTCGTTTCCCAAAGTACTGAGCTTTATTCCGGAGGTGGGAAGAGCCCACAAGAGATTCTTGGAGAACAACTGACACAAATAGAAGCAGAATTGAGCCAAGCTCGAGAAGAATACGACTTGGTGGTTTCCGAATCACCTGAAGACTCTTCACGTATTGAGGCAGCCGCTCAATCGATAGAGCTGAAACAAAGAGCATATGCGCTCTTCTTGGAGCAGTATGAAGAAGCTCGAATAAGAGAAGCGGTTAGGGCCCACACGATTTCCGTGGTTGAACGAGCCGAATTACCAGAAACACCATCGTCCCCGCGTGTATTACTAAACGTTTCGCTTGGTGTCTTTGTAGGCCTTGCAGGAGGTATAGGTCTAGCCTTTTTGTTTGAGAATCAAGATAAGACCCTCTACACAACAGAACAGATCGAAGCTTTGACGACAGAGCCTTCTCTTGGATACATCCCCGCATTCAAGATTAAGAAAGGATCATCAGTTTTCGACGATAGTCCCCATGAGGAAACCTTTCGCCGATTGTGCACTCAGATAAAGTTATCGACTGATAAACTCCCTCACCAAGCTTTACTCCTCACTAGTGCTGGAGTAGGAGAGGGTAAGTCGATGATTGTGGCTAACCTGGCTATTACCTTTGCACGGTCAGGAAAAGCAGTGATCGTAGTTGATACTGATCTGCGTAGACCAAGGTTGCACACATATCTCAACGTATCGAATGATCAGGGGTTAAGTAACGTCCTATCACAGCAAACTGAGTTAGGGGAGGTATTGCAGAATTCACTAGTCCCCGGATTGCAGATTCTTACCAGCGGTCCATTGGTGAGAAAACCTGGTTCATTGCTCGAATCGGCCATGATGGGCTCAATCACGAACGAGCTTAAGCGAAGAGCAAATTACGTCTTGTTGGACACGCCCTCGTTTTTGGCAGTCTCAGATGCTGCGCTGATAAGCCCGCATGTTGATGGAGTTATTCTGGTGATAAGCCGCGGCTTGACCCGCGAAAGAGAATTATTCGATGTGCAAAGACAACTGGCTAGTATCCGCGCAAACGTAATTGGTGTTGTCATCAATCGAGCAGGGCAGGACGGCAGCTATGCGTACTTCCAATGACCATCCCCTGTTAAGCAAGAAGCATAGTGGATCTCAAGAATCGGAGAAGCGCGCGCCAGAAGCATACAGTCCAGGAAAGGGAAAAAACCAACCCGAGCAGGCGACCAAGTTAAGGGATCAACTGCGAAAGGAGTGAAAGTGATTCAACAAGTCAGCTTGGACACGCTGAAGAAACTTGATTATTTGGCAATTAGTCCCTTGATGAGAGATCGGACTGTCTACTATTTCTTCAAGCGAGTGCTGGATTTGACTATCAGCATAAGTGTATTGGTGCTAATGGGACCGATCATGATCGCAATCGCCGTATTGATCATACTAGACTCTGGATGGTCGCCACTCTTCATTCAAGAGCGGGTTGGCGCAGAACGATGGACACGCAAAGGTTATTCTTATTGGCAGCGAACTACATTCCATTGTTACAAATTCCGCACGATGGTGAATGGCGCTGATGAGTCGGTACACCAGGCTTTCGCCAAGGTTCTTATCGAAGGTCGTGATGTGCCAGACAACGCTTATCGCCAGTTCAAGGCTAGCGACCCTCGGGTAACATCTGTCGGGAAGATCTTGCGCAAGACCAGTCTGGATGAACTGCCCCAAGTGGTGAATGTTTTGAAAGGTGAAATGAGTCTAGTGGGACCACGTCCGGTAATCCCGTACGAGGTAGACGAATATGAAAAGTGGCACAAAGAGCGACTGGCTGCCAAGCCAGGGATTACCGGTCTGTGGCAGGTAAGTGGGCGCTGCGATAAGTCATTCGACTACATGATTCGCAAGGATATAGAGTATGTCCGCAACCAGTCGCTTTGGTTGGATCTAAGAATCCTTCTTCTCACCACTCCCGCCGTGCTATCTGCTCGCGGGGCGGCCTAGGCAGGAAGTGGAAAGCGGCGAGGAATTATGGTGTACGGGAAGCAGTCATTGCAAAGGGGAGTGCGGAAACAGATTGCTCTCAGTGTCACCGTTGGTTTGGCTTTGGGGGCTTATCTGATAGGGCTGTCAGCCGCAGATCTGCCAGCGGACTGGTTCGCTTTGCTGATATTGGCAATTACCCTTCCGGCTGTTGCGGTAGTTGCCAGGGACATTAAGAGGTTTCTGCTTGCTCTGATCATGCTTGACATGTCGCTGTCTTTGGACGCAAAGCTATTCCGTCACCCGGCTGATGTCTCGGTGGTCGTGGACGGGTTAATGATTTCGCTGACTACCATATCGCTCATCATCCTCTACATCCTCTGGGCAGCTGAAATCCTGGCCGCCAATGCAAGAATCAACCTGTTTAGGAGCATCAGTCTACCCGCCCTGGGGTTTATCACAGCAGGCCTGATTTCGGTCTACAACGCCAAAGACCCAGTGCTGAGCTGGTTTGAGTTGGCTCTATACTGCGAATTCTTCCTCGTGTTTCTTTATCTGGCCAACCACATCCAGAAACCGGATGATATCGTGTTCGTCACCTGGGTTCTCCTAGCAGGATTTCTCATCGTTTCGCTTTCGGTGATAGCAATGCAGTTCATTGGTGATGTGAGATTCATGGGACTCGGAAGCGATACCTTTGAGATGGCTGCTGTGGGTTTGGTCAGATCAGGAGGTTTCCTCAAACACCCTAATGGCGCAGCTACGTACTTGATGTCTCTCTCCATGGTGGCCCTGGCAATTCTATTGACAAATAGCACTACAGGCCTCGGTAGGCTCATCATTCTGGTGGCCCTTGCTTTGGGATTTGTGGCTCTAATACTCACTTTCTCGCGCGGAGGATGGTTAAGCCTTGCCGTGGCAGGGACCTTTTTTGCACTGCTGGCTTCACATCGAAGGTGGTTGCGGTGGCAGCATTTGATATTGTTAGTTGTAGTCCTTGGCTTGTTCATCTTCCTGTTTCATGAGCCAATTTGGTTCAGGATCTTCGGAGATGACCAAGGATCAGCCTCTTCACGGATGCCGTTGAATATCATAGCTCTTAACATGATCCGATCTCACCCATGGAATGGGGTGGGGATTAACAACTTCATGGTTGTTGTTCAGGACTATCACACTCCCGCAACTTTCGGGGCATGGCTTTCGCCCGTGCACAACAAGTATCTCCTTGTTTGGTCCGAAACCGGGACTCTAGGCATCCTGTTCTTGATTTGGTTCTATCTGGCTATCTGCAAAACTGCATTGATGGCCTGGAAGCGGGGCGATCCGACGATTTCACTCCTTGCTCTGGGCTTCTTAGCAGCCATCGTCGGTAGGACAGCTCATATGAGCGTGGCACGTTTTGATAGCCGAGCACAGGGCCTATTGTTGTGGACATTTGCTGGCATCATCGCAGCTATCGGCAACCTAGACGGAAGGCTGAAAGCTTCCTAGATTTCTCTAGGGGAGAATCTGGAAGAATTCCGAAACATCATATTCAACTTGGAGTATTCTAGTAGCTACTGCTCTCAACATCGGGGATACGAGTCTACTCTGATCAGATCAATTCGATTCCGTGTATCTTGCTGTTACCCCTTTTCGGCAACGCTATCAAACTAAGGCGTTCACTCATGAGTACAATTCGTTCAAGGCCGAGCCCCTTATTCCTATTCTCGTTACCTCGGGCTGGTTCTACCCTATGTCAGCGGATTCTCGGAGCGCACAGTGAGATTGCAACCGTTTCCGAACCTAACATCTTGTTGCATTTCCTCTACTCGTTGAAGGAGTGCGATGTTTACAGTATTTACAATCACCAACGTGCCGTGGCGGGGATTCGAGAGTTTTGCCATGCCTTACCCAATGGTATGGATGATTACTTAGCAGAGATGCGTGATCTTGCCAGGAGACTATATGCGAAGGCTGCTCAGAGCAAAGTTGAATACTTTCTTGATAAGACTCCTCAATATCACTTTGTCGCGGAAGACATACTTCATCTTTTTCCCGAAGCCAAGGCAATTTTTCTCTGGCGGCACCCACTATCTGTAGTCTCCTCAAACCTCATAACCTTTTGCGACGGACAATGGACTGCCTATGATGATGTCCATTTTTTCAGGGGGATAGCCAACCTCACTTCGGCTTATCAAAAGTATGCTGATCGGGTCTGCGCTGTGCGCTATGAAGATCTTGTCCTCAATCCGGTAGAAACTTGGAAACGGGTTTTTGCCTACCTGGAACTGTCTTTTGAGCCTGATGTACTATCAAACTTTGCCGAGGTTAGGTTGAACAGCAGGCGTGATCCCAACATGGATTCACCGCATTATCAGGTCATCCGCCAAGAACCAATATACAAATGGAAACGCGTTTTGGCCAATCCATTACGCAAGGCATGGTGCCGACGCTACCTGAAATGGATTGGCCGAGAACGTCTGGCAGTCATGGGTTACGATCTGGAAGACTTGATGGACGAGCTAGATGCTCTGCCATTTAGTTTACGCTTCATCGGCATGGACATCTATCAAATGCCCTATAGCTTTGCGCGCCGCGTCCTAGAGTTAAGAATTATGAAGCACAAGTGGCAGGGCTTGTGGTCGGGGCACCGAATCTATGCTCATTTGTAGCTCACTCGGTCAACTGTCGAACGGGAATGAACGTTTTGTTGAGAAGACCTCGCCAGGCCACTGTGCCAGTCGGTGAATTTGTAGCCAGCCGTTTGGAGAGTCGCCTCTCCAGAGAGGCCACAGGCTCGTTTGTGCTCAAGGTCTCCGCCACCTTCTTGTCCCTCATTCAAGGGCTCATCCTGGCGCGCTGGCTGGGTGCCGCCGGTTACGGCGCCTTCACCTATGCCCTGTCCTGGATTGCTTTGCTGGGCATACCCGCAGTACTGGGACTTCAGCAGCTCTTAATCCGCGACACAGCTGCCTACCTCGCTCGGTCCGCATGGGGATCAATCAACGGCCTTCTGAGGTGGGCAAACCGAACAGTTTTGATCGTTTCCTTGTCGATAGCATTTCTGGCGGCTGGTGCTGCCGTATTGCTCACCGAGGAGTCCGATCAGATACTGATCACCTTTGGATTGGCCCTGTTCATACTCCCCTTGACATCGTTGACCACTCTCAGGCAGGCAGCAATGCAAGGATTACAGCATGTTGTGGTGTCACAGCTTCCGGACATGCTTATCAGACCAACCTTGTTTATTGCCTTGCTCGGAGGTGCACACCTGTTTCTTGGCGCGGGGCTGATTGCGCCTTGGGCCATGGGTCTATATGTGGCGGCTGCAAGTGTGGCCTTGGTCTTTGGCACTCATATGCTGCGTAGGACTCTCCCGCGAGCCGCAGCGGAGGCACCGCCTGAATACGATACCCGAACCTGGGTCAAGAGCGCGCTGCCTCTTCTCTTCATCGGTGGCATGTTTGTGGTTTACGAGCGAACTAGCATCCTGTTACTTGGGACGATCAAAGGAGCCGAGCTAGTTGGTTTGTACACTGTGGCTTTCCGAGTTGCACAGCTTGTCACCTTTGCCCTGTCAGCCGTGAACGTTGCCTTGGGACCTGATGTGTCAAGTCTTCATGCACAGGGCAGAACGAGACAATTACAAAGGGTAGTGACAGGTTTTGCCTGGGTGAACCTGCTTTGGTCGCTGTCCGTTTCTGCAGTTCTCATCGTTTTTGGTCATTGGATCTTGTTGCTATTTGGTGAAGAGTTTGCTTTGGCGCAAACAGCGCTGACCATACTGAGCGTTGGGCAACTCATGAATGGCGCAATGGGTTCAGCAAGTCTGCTATTGGTAATGACGGGTCATGAACGTGATGCCGCTGTTGGTCTAGGGATCAGTGCTGTCTTGAACATCATTTTGAATGCGCTTCTGATACCTCGTTGGGGGTTGGAAGGAGCGGCAGTCGCGACCGCCAGCAGCATGATTGCCTGGAACCTGTTGCTTGCAGTGCTTGTATACATAAGGCTTAGAATCCATTCTACCATCCTTGGCACTGTCAACTCTCTGGGGCAACCTTGAGAAGCGATCAGCTATCGCTTCCTAGTGGCCGGTGATCGAGCCACGCACGACGAAGGTAGAAGCATGAGAGTGGCATCCCTTTCTTTCTATGGTCTTGTGGAGTACACAATCTCGCTTGTAAACGCGCTCGCACGAGAAGCGGAGATCCTGTCTTTGCTTCCTCACCAGCATACGAAGCCTTACCTATCCAAGATTGACAAGGTTGTGCTCTTCCAACCCTTCAATCAGCCAAGGTTGCGTCAACCCTTGCAGCAGATTCGGACCATCAACACGATTCTTCGGCACCTCAGAAGATTTGATCCAGATGTGATCCACATTCAAGGAAGCCATTTGTGGTTCACATTTGCACTGCCGCTATTGGGCCGATATCCCCTGGTTATCACGATTCACGATCCCAGGCATCACGTCGGCGATAGGCAATCGAAGAAAACACCTCAAATGGTTGCGGATTACGGCTTTCGTCGCGCCGACCAGATCATTGTGCATGGAAAGAAGTTGAAGCAAGAGGTTGTTGACCGGTTGCAGATTCCAAGCGAGATTGTCCACGTTATACCACACATCGCGATCGGCGACGACAGGCTTCAGAGCCAGGTCAAGGAGGACGATTATCTGATCTTGTTTTTCGGCCGCATCTGGAGATACAAAGGATTGGAGTACCTGATCCGAGCGGAACCGCTAATCACGGCCCAGGTGCCTGAAGCGAGATTCGTCATTGCGGGTAAGGGAGAGGACTTCGACCGCTATCGGCGGTTGATGGTCCATCCCGAACGCTTTGTCGTCTACGACGAGTATGTTTCCCAGGACAAGCGCGCCGAACTGTTTCGGCGAGCCAGCATTGTAGCACTGCCCTACATCGATGCTTCGCAAAGCGGCGTCATTCCTCTCGCGTATACTTTCGCCAAACCGGTAGTCGCCACTGCGGTGGGGGGGCTCCCGGAAATGGTTGATCACGGTCGGACTGGTTACCTTGTACCGCCCCGCGACGAGAGAGCATTGGCAAACGCGATTGTACGCCTTCTGCAAGACAAAAGGCTGCGTCACCAACTGGGTGCAAATGGCAGGCGGAAGAGAGATAGTGAATGGTCCCCTCACATGGTTGCACAGCAGACGCTCGTCGTCTACCGTCGTGCTATCAATGATGTGGAATATCGATTGGCGCGTCGGTAAGAAGCGACCCTGCGTGCCTTGGACCGATACGGTAGGTTCCACTTAGTCATAGCGACTACCGGGAGCGAGGAATCACCGAACATCAAACCGAATCAAAACCGCAGTCGCCCGGATTCTCGGAGGGGAATGCGATGGCCCATATCACTGTGTTGCATCTCATACACCATTTCGCAACCGCTGGCATCGGCCGTCTTGTTGGTGTCTGGCTAGAACATCTGGAGGAGCGGAACCTTAGCTTGCATGTCGGTGCGCTGTCTGGGCAAGGTGACCTAAAAGAGGAGTTCAGGCATCTGGGTGTTCAGGTCGTGGATTTCTCAGAAAACCGGAATAGGTCTAGTAATTCTATAGAAATGGTCCGCGATTATGTGATTGCGAATCAGATTAGTATCGTTCATAGTCACAGTCCGCGTACTAGGCTTGCGGCTGCTGCGGCGCTTGCAGGGCTTCGTCAGACAGCACACCTGGCAACTGAACATCTCTTCTATTCTCCATGGGACCGCCGCTGGGGGCTGTTTTATGCATTGATGGATTGGTTCTCTCTCTATTTGCCAGACCACATCGTAACAGTCAGCCAACACATGCGCGACCAAGTTGTGGCCCTTCCTGGGCTAAGCTCCAAAAGGGTAACCGCCGTCCAGAATTCGGTTGACTGCGAGGTATTCTACATGCCGGACGAGCGCGATGCATGTCGTTTGGAGTTCAAGCTGGCGCCGGAATCAAAGGTGGTTGGCTACACTGGGCGCCTCGAGAAACAGAAGAGACTCGACCTGCTACTTGAGGGCTTTTCTACGGTCCTAGTACAACACCCTCAGGCACGTCTTATGATCGTTGGTGACGGATGGCTGAGACCAAAACTGGAGGACTTGGCGGCCGACCTGGGCATCTCGCATGCCGTGATCTGGACTGGCTATCGCCAGGATATCCCGCGCCTACTTTCGGCCATGGACATCTTTATTCTGCCTTCCGCCAACGAGGGGCTGTCTATGAGTCTGCTTGAGGCGATGGCTGCTGGCAAACCCTCCATAGTCACGGATGTGGGGGGCGCAAGAGAGGTGGTAGCAAGCGGAAGCACGGGAATCCTGATCCCTCCTGGATCAGCCTCGGCCATTGCGACCGCCATCGTTGATCTAATAGATCATCCTGAAAAACTTACGGCTCTCGCCAAGGCGGGCCGGAGCCGAGTTTTCGAAGACTTTAGTGTGCAACGCCTAGCAGAAGCCTACGAAAAGGTTTACCAGGCGCTGGCTTCGAAGGCAAGATAGAACGTGTTCAACATTAGGCAATCGAACAGAAGCCGAGCATCTCATAGTCTTGGGAGGTAACCCTCAATGAAGCGCGCATTAGTCTGTGGAGCAGGCGGTTTCATAGGCGGCCATCTTGTGAAGAAGCTCAAAGGAGAGGGGTATTGGGTTCGTGGCGTTGACATAAAGGCGCACGAATTTGCACCAACTGCTGCCGATGAGTTTTTGTTGCTTGATTTGCGAGAATGGGACAATTGCAGAGCGGCGCTTAGTCTGGGTCGCGGACAACTGGATGAAGTCTATCAATTGGCTGCAGACATGGGAGGAATGGGCTTCATATCGACGGCTGAATGCGAGATTATGCGCAACAATGCCTTGATCAATGTCAACATGACACATGCTACTGCCACGATGGGCGTTTCCAGATACTTCTTCTCCTCATCCGTCTGTGTCTACCGCGATATGAAACCTGACGAACCGGAGATGATCGAAGACGAGGCAATTCCGGCGAATCCTGATAACGAATATGGCTGGGAAAAACTCTACGCCGAGCGTGTGGCTATGGCATATGGCCGGAACTTTGGTATGAACGTGCGCATTGCCCGGTTCAACAACTGCTATGGTCCGGAAGGCGCCTGGACCGGAGGTCGGGAGAAGGCTCCGGCGGCGATATGCCGCAAGGTTGCCGAGGTGCAGGATGGCGGCACGATTGAAGTTTGGGGTGATGGGAAAGCGATCCGCTCCTACACTTATGTCAGTGATATGGTGGAGGGTATCTATTTGCTGACGCAATCTGATCTTGAAGGGCCGGTCAACATTGGCTCTTCGCAACGTGTTTCAGTGGACGCGTTGGTTGCCACAGTTATTGAGGCAGCGGGTAAGAACATCAAATCCAGGCATGTAGATGGACCTGTGGGAGTGCAGTCACGGAACTTCAGCAAAGCGCGTATTCGGTCGACTGGATGGCGGGCCCGTACTTCGCTGAAGGAAGGAATCTCGCTCACATACCCTTGGGTCGAGGCTCAGGTCAATGCGCAATCATAGGAGGTAACGATGGATATTCCGCGCGTCAATATCCTTGGCGTTGGCATTAGCGCCCTCAATATGGATACAGCCGTCGCCGCTATCGATGAATTCGTTGCCAGTGGAGATTCGCATTACGTATGTGTCTCCGCGGTGCACAATGTGATGGAGGCTCAGATTCATCCCGAACTGCGAGATGTGTACAATAACAGCGCATTGATGTTGCCTGAAGGTATGCCGCTGGTCTGGCTCAGCAAATTGAGAAGTCAGAGTACCGTCGGTCGTGTAGGTGGGCCGGATTTCCTTGTGACCGTGTGTGAAAAGTCCGTGAGAAAAGGTTATCGCCACTTTCTCTATGGCGGACCACCCGGGGTAGCTGAAGAGCTGGCCGCCAATCTCCAGGACCGTTTTCCTGGGATACAGATCGTTGGTACGCACTCGCCGCCATTCCGACCATTGCCGCTTGAAGACGACCCCGAGGAAGTGCGTATGATCAATGCTGCGGAGCCAGATATCGTTTGGGTAGCCTTGGGCGTTCCCAAGCAGGATAGGTGGATGGCAGCACGCGTAGGCAAACTGACAGCGCCTGTGTTGATTGGTGTAGGTTACGCCTTTGACGTTCACTCAGGTCGAAAAGGGCAGGCTCCACGTTGGATGCACGGATTGGCGCTTGAGTGGTTGTTCCGCTTGATACATGAGCCACGCCGCTTGGCATATCGTTATTTGGTCTACAACTCGCTCTTCGTGTTGTTGATTTTGCTCGATTTCCTGGGTATCCGTCGATACAAGATGGAACCAGCTGGCAAACATCAACAATGAGACTTGCGCTACCGATGCTCGTTTAGTCACCGAGACCCTCAGGGGACCGGTAATTGACGTCCGGAAACTAGCATTATCTGGGAGACTGATCTTAGTCTTCATATTCAAGTGTTGGACAATGCCATCCGGTTTCAGTATTGGATATTGATGGCCACGCTTATAGCTTTGTTTGGGTAAGGAATAAGACATGAGCGTTGCTATTGTGACTGGCTCAGCCGGACTCGTCGGGTCAGAAGCAGCCTTGTTTTTCGCGGAACTCGGCATGGAAGTGGTGGGAATTGACAACGATATGCGACGTGCCTTCTTCGGCGAGGGTGCATCGACTCTCTGGCAACGCAAACGATTGGAAAGGACACTCGGGAATAGATATCGCCATGTTGATGAGGACATTCGCGATTCTGAGACCATCGCGGGCCTGTGTGCCCATTATGGGTCTGATATCGAGTTGGTGATCCATGCAGCTGCTCAACCCTCACATGATTGGGCGGCTCGTGATCCAAGAACTGATTTCGATGTCAACGCAAATGGCACTCTGAATCTACTTGAAGCTGCACGGAGTCACTGCCCGGAAGCTCCATTCATCTTTACGTCCACCAACAAGGTGTACGGCGATAGTCCTAACCGGCTTCCTCTTGTTGAACATGAGCAACGTTGGGAAATCGAACCTACCCACACCTATGCCACTGGAATTCGCGAGGACATGTCAATTGATCATAGTCTGCACAGCTTGTTTGGAGTTTCCAAAGCAGCCGCTGACCTGCTGGTACAGGAATATGGACGCTATTTCGGTCTACGCACTACCTGCTTTCGTGGAGGATGCCTCACTGGTCCCAACCACTCTGGAACACAATTGCACGGTTTCCTGGCTTATTTGATGAAATGTACAGTGACGGGCAAACCTTATACAGTCTTTGGTTATAGAGGTAAACAGGTTCGCGATAACATACACAGCGCTGATCTTGTTCGCGCATTCTACGAGTTCTACAGATCTCCACATGCAGGAGAGGTTTACAACATCGGGGGTAGCCAACATAGCAATTGCTCGATGCTAGAGGCCATCGAGATGTGCGAGGAGATCGCTGGACGCAAACTTAAATGGAAGTATTCTGCTCAAAATCGAATCGGTGATCATATTTGGTGGATCAGCGATGTTAGCAAGTTCAAGAACCATTTTCCCAACTGGCGGCTAAGTTACAATGTGCCTGAGATTCTCCGAGAGATCTACGAAGCCAACAGAGATATCTGGGTTGGGGAAGTTGAAATGCAAGCATAGAAGCTATTTCAAAATACGGTTGATGCACCAAAGTATGATGGCAATGATGCAAAAGGCACGATAGCAGTGCAGCAAGCGCTCGTAACGAACGACCAGGCGACGACAGTTGTCCATCCAGGCAAAGGTTCGCTCAACTTTCCAGCGACCCCGATAGCCTGTGACCTGCCCCCAAAGTTTGTACCACCCCTTAAGTTGGATTCCAGGCCATGGAAGGGGGTGGTGGCACCAGTATAGCTTCAGGTGCCGGTGGACGGTAGTTCAGGGCACTGTGTGGACGAAT
>Ga0180438_10008212_pt1 | contig 13338 bp, 10 predicted proteins | sample SS_ome_12_FD_132455 | JGI IMG/M metagenome (GOLD analysis project Ga0180438, IMG submission 132455) | Hypersaline lake sediment archaeal communities from the Salton Sea, California, USA - SS_3_D_2 metaG | ecosystem: Environmental > Aquatic > Non-marine Saline and Alkaline > Hypersaline >... | reverse complement strand
TTTTCTCATGGTAAGTGGGAAACAGGCCCCATCGGCTGAATTTTAGCATGGAATCTGAAGATTGAGCTTGCTTGGTGATTATAAAATCATACCCCTGAAGTCTTTTCGTGAAGGCTGGTATGGAGGCATATCCCAGACGCCTGTCATAGGGCCCATCGGGTGCCAGAACGCTCTTTTGAGCTACGTGACCGGCAGAGAGGTCATAGGTCATTTTCCGGGCCAATTTGGAAAAAAAGTTAGCCTGTAATCGAGATGAGCGAATTTCATAAAGCCCCATGCAAAAAACGAGGAAAACAGCAACAATCAAGTATTTGAAAATCTGTCTAAATCTCGAAGACATTTGTTCTCACCTAACGGGGAATTGTTCCAAAATTTGGCAAAGGAAGGTGGTCGCGCTCTCTTGTAATGATATCAGGAACATCAGTTCAGTCAACCGCATTAGACATCCATTTCTGCTTCTGAATAGAGTTCCTCCTCCAGACAGGCTTTATAATTGTGGTTCCATAAGAACATCGGAATCCGTCTTAGAATCCTCTCATCGCGATCGTGTGGGCTGAGCAAATCCCATAGCTGGATAGAACAGCGATGAAATTATAGCGGCGCCCTAGAAAATGAAATTTTCAGTCGCCGCTAATAGACTTCACTGTGATATGCACCTCCACGTCCGGCCACCTCCTGCCGACAGGTTGAACAGAGGGAGGGGCTACTATTTTGCAGAACAGTCTAGTAGTTTCCTTTATGTTTTGCATGTAAATCGGGGTTGTCATCACAGTGATTTCGTTCTCTTCCTTGTCATCCGACGGAGACAAAACCTGAACGGTTTGCGGATTGATTTGAACCGAAACAATTTGCAGTTGGTCCGAAAGTCTACCTACTAACTGAGGCTTCACCAAGACCTCCTTCTTCAGTATCTCCTTAAAAGATAGCACCAAAGTGGACGGCTCTGCGTCAAGGAGTTTAACCTTTTTTGGAAGCTGCAGACCCGCCTCCGTGACTACAAAGGTTTGTTCCCCTGCTTCGGCCTTAGACAAATCAATCTTTACGGACTGTTGGGAAATATTGGCTCCATCAAGATCTGACTTGGGACCTGTTAAATGCAACTTGACTTCCGTTGGTTTCTCACCTACGAGCGCAATATGCTGAGGCGTAGCTATGTATTCAATTGGAACAGAAAACACCCTTTCACGCATTTCAGCTTGAGCAAAGATCACAACAAACCAGAACACAAACGCCAACGCCAGACTCAGACCAACCTGCGAAACAAGGGGCCACTTTTTTCCGCTTTTTAGAGCTAAGAATGTGTAGGAAGCGGCATTTTGCCAATGGGACATTATTTTCGAGCTGAGTGCATTTTTGCCCTCCACCCTCTCCATTTTGCCACCGTAAAAGGTGGTTACGTTTCCACTCTCTTCCGAGACAACAACCACCATCGCATCGCATACCTCGGAGAGCCCCATGGCCGCGTGGTGGCGCGTTCCCAACTCTTTCGATAGAGCTCCGGTCTTCGACAGGGGCAGGCGCAGTCCAAAGGAGGGCACTCTTCCATTCTCAATAACCATAGCCCCGTCATGGCCGGGCGAATTGGGGTCAAAAATACTCATAATGAGAGAAAAACTGGGTTCGCCATCTAGAGAAAAACCACCGGCCAACCACTGAGTAATCGGTTCTTTCCCTGGAAATACGAAAATTGCTCCCCACTTTCGTTGAGCTAGAGTAAAGACTGCATCACCGATCGTATGAGGTAGATCTGTACCTCCTCGGCCGATCTTCTTCCTTCCCATGGATGCGGCTCTTTCCAGTAGTTTTCTCAGTTCAGGCTGAAAGATTATGATAAGAGCGATTACGATCACATGGCTTAGATTGGAATAAATCCATATTATCCCACTGAGATCGAGCATTTTAGCCGCACCAAAAAGAACAATCGCGATTAGAAGGCCCGTTAGGATTTTCCAAGTACCAAGCCTGTGCAGGGTCCGATAGGTCAAGAATATCGCCATACCGATGAGCAGGATGTCCAAACCCACCCTCCAACTCATCATCTCTTTAAGTATTTCAGCTACGTGGTTAGGCATTTCCATACGTCAACTCCAGTATTTAGGATCATTTTTCCAAAAACTGGCCCCAGTTAATGATGCTATGCTAGGGATTTTAGCTCAAGGAGAAGTATTTGGTAAGATGGTTTTCCAACTTGAGTGGAAAACCTTTTCTGAGTCCGTCGATTCATAACCTTGCTAATCACTTGGCCCAAAATCTGTAAGAATGGAAAAAGCCGGGAAAAACCTGGAAAAAAATGGAATAATTTATTATGGTTATATCAACCTGAGGCCCTTGAGAAGCCAGGGCAGATACTCCGTAATCCTGACCTCAGCATAAGCCGCCAGTGATAGATCGATGGTAGTCCTCCCCGATCCATCAAAGACGGTGCAGCGAGTTGAGTTTTGGAGAAAATCATCGTGCTGATAGTCTAGAAAGGCCTGCTCGTTTCGGCACTTACGGATGAGATAGTCTCATGATTAGAAAGCCCACGTATGAGGAATTGGAACAAAGGGTCAGGGAATTAGAAAGGAAGGCGGCCAGGGCTGCGAAAGCCGAAGGGGCTCTCCAGGAATCCGAGAACCGTTACAAAACCCTACTTCATTTTGCGCCCTATCCGATCGCGGTTTTCACTTTGGATGGTAGAGTTTCCTACCTTAATTCTGCTTTTACCGAAACCTTCGGTTGGAGCCTAGAAGAGGTGGAAGGGAAGGAACTGAACTATTTTCCACCGGAATGGAAGCACGAGACCACAGAAGAGATAAGACAACTTCTTGAAAAAAGGGCCGTCCTCCGTGAGGAAACCAGACGCTGCGCAAAGGATGGCCGAATTCTGGACGTCATTGTCAGGGCTGCTGCATTCTCTGTTTCGGATGAAGAACCGGAAGGAGTCCTGGTCATCCTCAGGGATGTTACTCGGGAAAAAAGGACCGCCCAAGCCAACGAGGTCATGCTCCGGATCAGCCTAGCCCTTCCTGAGCATCCTGAGCTGGGGGATCTGCTCTATTACGTGAACACTGAGGTGAGACGGGTTCTTGGTACAGAAGGAGCTACCGTGGTTCTGCTGGATGAACTTAAGGGGGATCTCTTTATTGTGGGCGCAGCCTACGATGATGCGGACACGGAGAGGAGGACTCGAGAGATTCGATTCTCCATGGATGAGCTTATGGCAGGGCGGGTCATCAAGACTGGTGAGCCTATGATCGTTCCAGACACATCGAGGGACCGCCAACTGCACGAGGAAAGGGACCGCCGTCTGGGGTATAAGACCAGGAACCTGGCCCTAGTACCTTTGAAAAGCAGCGAGCGTGTCATTGGTGCGCTGTGTGCTGTTAATAAGAAGGAAGGCATTTTTCAAAACCAGGATATTGAGCTGCTGAGCATGATAGCAGGAACCGTGGCTCTATCTGTTGAAAACGTCAGATTCTCGGAAGAGCTGAGAAAAGCATACCGCGAAGTAATCAGCCTTAACCGCGCAAAAGACAGAGTGATCAACCATCTGTCTCATGAGCTCAAAACCCCGGTGGCCATTCTTTCCGGTTCCATGAATTCTCTGGCAGGAAAGCTGGTTTCCCTGCCCGACCACAGTTGGAAGCGCACGTTGGAAAGAGTTCAGCGAAATCTAGAACGGATTGTGGATATTCAGCATCAGGTCCATGATATCATGGAGAACAAGCAGTACAAAGTGAAGGATTTGCTTTCCGTGATTCTTGATGAATGCGCCGATGAAATAGAAACCCTTGTAGCCGAGCAGTACGGAGAGGTCCCTCTCGTGGATCATATCAGGAGGCGCATTGAAGAAATTTACAGTGTAAAGGAGGCCGTTTCCAGAGAAACGCTCCTGGAGCAGGCGGTTAAGGAAAGACTGGAGGTCCTCAAACCCCATTTTTCCCACAGGGACGTGGAAATTGCCACGTTCTTGGAGCCCACTACGCCGATCTTCATCCCTCCTGAGGTGCTCCGGAAAGTTTTTGATGGACTCCTGAAGAATGCTATGGAGAATACGCCTGACGAAGGAAAAATTGAGGTGTCTGTTCGGAAAAGGGGGGATGGCGTTGAACTGGTGGTGCAGGACTATGGTGTGGGCATTCCTGAAGAGGCGCAAAGAAGAATCTTCGAGGGCTTTTTCACGACGCGAGATACCATGGCATATTCCTCAAAAAGACCCTTTGACTTCAATGCTGGTGGAAAGGGCGCAGACCTCCTGAGGATGAGGATCTTTTCCGAGCGCTACCATTTCGATATACGTATGGTATCCACAAGATGCCCATATATCCCGAATGAGACCGATCTTTGCCCGGGCAGAATAAGCGAATGCCTTTATTGCTCTGAGGGCGGAGAGTGCTATAGATCGGCCGGGACCGTCTTTACTCTCTATTTCCCGCCTGCACCGGTGGGAGAGGTAACACCCCCAGACTCCGGATTAGCGACGAGTAGTCTGTGTAATGCAGGCGTGACAGGAGGGTCCCCTTAGGATCGGAAAGAGGAAATGGGATAATGGGAGAAAGTGTGATGGAAGAGCTGTGTAAAAGTCAGAGGAACCTCTTCTCCCGGGATGAGGTGTAGCGGCATATGGAGACAACTGAAGTCATTGAAATAGCCCAGGGCAGCTGGTGGGCCCGCGATATCCTGATAAGCCTTCTATTGATTGCAGGGGTTCTTCTCATTCGCAGGGTTGTGGTTCGTAGGGTCAGGAAATCCGAGATAAAATCTGCCGAACTTCGAAGGCGTTGGATAATAACAGTCCGAAATGCTTGTTTCTTTCTTCTCATATTCGGGCTGGTCATAATTTGGTCATCCCAATTGAGAACGCTTGCGCTATCAGTTTTGGCCATCTTGGTGGCGCTTGTGCTTGCTACCAAGGAACTGATCCTTTGTCTCACTGGCAGCATCCTAAAAGTGAGCGCGGGATCGTTCAGCATTGGGGACAAAATCGAAGTTGACGGTATCAGAGGTCAGGTCATTGACCAGACACTGCTTGCGACCAAGATCATTGAGCTTGGCCCGGGGCAACTCACCCATCAGGCGACGGGTAAGGCAATTACATTGCCAAACAGTATTTTTTTGACTGCTCCGGTAATCAACGAGACTTTCACCGATGATTACGCGCTTCTAACCTTTACCGTGCCTGTGAAAGTTCAGGATAACTGGCAGGAAGCAGAGAAGTCCCTCCTCAACATCGCGAATGATGTTTGTCAGCCATTTCTTGGGAATGCCAAGAAGCGTCTTAGACATCTTGCTGCCAGAGAAGGGCTTGACGCGCCTTCTATCGAGCCGCGCGTGGCCCTCTCTTTTTCGGATCCTGATCAGGTGAACCTGATTGTAAGAATTCCGGCGCCGGTGCAGCAAAAAAATCGCTTGCAGCAGGACATCTTGCGCCGCTATCTGACCGAACGCGGGACAGGTCGCGGAAACAGCCAGAAAGGGGTTTCTGTCTAATAAAAGGGGCCTTCTGAGTTCTCAAGGCCCCTGAAGGCTCCTCTCTGAACAGACATTGATAAAATTAGAAAAATTACGGGGGAGGTTATGGTTTTACGACTAAGAAAGTTTTTTGGACCAGCTGGTGGATCTATATTACGTTCAGTCAGAACCACTTTGATGCTTCTAGGCTGCATGTGCGTGTTCTGCGAAATTCCTGCCTCAGCAACAACCGATGAGACACAGAGAGACTTTTCCTCTGCTCAATTCCGGCAGATCGCACTCATGCCCTTTTTGAAAGGCAAGTTTGAATCACCAAACGGCCAAGTGGATAAACCACTAAGTCAGCCGCTATCCCAGATTGTTTTCGATCGAAACAATTTACGAGATGATGCGGATCAGGTACTGACGCGGCTTGTTACCGATTCACTTAAAACACGTTTTAAGGAAAAACTGATTCCCACCGAACTGGCACAGTTAGTCTTTGACGAAATTTCAAAAAACGATACCTTTGATACTCCCCGGAAGATTGCCAAAGCACTCGGCGAGAAGCTACAGGCTGAGCTTGTCGTTGTCGGCAGTGTATGGCGCTATCGTGACCGGGGCGCAATCAAAGATATCCCGGATAGCCCCGCCTCAGTAGCATTTGAGATTTATTTGGTGGAGGTAGCTACAGGTAAGCGGTTGTGGAAGGAGAAATTTGACGGAACGCAGAAAATGTTATCAGAAGATGTTATTCGAGGTCTCAAACAGATGAAAATGGGAGCAAGGTGGCTCACTGCAGATGAATTGGCACGGTATGGTGTTAGAGAGGTTCTCAAGAAATTTCCCATCCGGTGATGAATCCCCGGGCTTCTCTATACATATCCAGTATACGTCACCATGGAATTCAGGTTTCGACAACAAGCAGAAACTAGCGATTCAGAACTAAACAAAGGACCGCAACGGAGAGCTTTTGTTCATCGACAAGATGAACTGTGTCGGTTCAATCAAGGGCTTCTACGTCCGGCAGCGGCTGCGAGAGGAGATAAGGGAGTGATTCTTCCAGGTTCAGGAAAAAACGCTTGTTACTGAAATGAAGAAAAGGAAACTGAACGTTGAAGTTCTTTTCCGGATCCATGTCCCCAGCGGAGATCCGGCATGGCCATGGGTTTTGCTGCAATTCCCGGTAGAGTTGCCACACTTGCAAGTTGAAGGAGATCTTGGTCTTTCCGGATACCTCCCATCATTTCTTAATCGACAAAGACCAGCCCAGCGGTGCGCGTTTTCTCCTTCTGGGGGATAAGTCATCGCCATTCATAGGTTGTTTTCATGGCACAAGAGCCAGATTTGTGATGCAGTAATACAGGAAAAAGAAAAAAGGAGTTCTCGAAGAATGATGTTCATTCCAAGAAAATCACGGGTTTTTGATAAGTTGGTGGATCTATCCGCACTGGCTTTAGAAAGTGCGGAGACTTTTAGGAATATGGCACACCAGTGGGATCAACTAGAGCAAGGCTGCTCCTCACTGAAATCTCTGGAGAAGCAAGCGGACGAGCAGGTGCGCAGCATTAGCAACGATATCGAGTCACTTTTTATCCTGCCCTTGGATAAGGAGGATATGAGCGTGCTGACGGTCTCGCTGGATGATCTGGTAGACAACTTGGAGGAAATCGCGAACCGGTTGGCGTTGTACAAGATCCCCGGAACCCATCGTGTACTCAAGAGCTTTTCAGATCTAATATTGAAAGCGGTTGAAGAGGTCCATCACGGCGTTCAGTTGATCAAGGAGCAGAGAATGAAATCTGAGGAATACGCACGCTCTTGCAAAACATTGCGAAATCTGGAAAACGAGGGAGATCGGTTGCACAGGGAGGTGCTTGGAGAACTCCTGGGCGAGGGCTCGTCCGATTTTGATGGAAGAAATCCTTTATCCGTCATCAAGTGGAAGGATATCTTTCAAACGCTGGAAGATACCCTTGACAGATGTGAGGATATTGCGGTCATCTTCTCTAGGCTGAGGATTAAATACCAATAGCGTCTATGGATCTTTCCATATTTGTTTTGATTTTAGCTATTTTTCTGGCCTATCTGTACGCCTTCGTCAGCGGATTTACAGATGCGGCGAACGCGATTGCCACCTCTGTGGGTTCTCGTGCCTTATCCCCCATGGCCGCCGTCATAATGGCGGCAGTTCTGGAAATCGCAGGCGCTTTGAGTGGAACGGCTGTTGCCCTTACGGTTGGAAAGGGCCTCGTAACCCTGGAACTAATCACACTCTCCACCGTTCTTGCAGCCCTTTTGGGAGCGATGACCTGGAGTTTGATCACATACTACTTTGGCATTCCGGTGAGCGAAACGCATGGTCTAATCGGCGGAATTATGGGGGCCGCATTGGCTGCTGGCGGGATTCAGGCGCTCTACTGGGAAGGCTTAATCAAGGTGCTGCTTGCCATCGTGATTTCACCATGTTTGGGGTTCTTGTGCGGAGCATTTCTCATGGGCGCAATCTACAGGCTGCTCCATACCGCCAATGCCCGCAAGATGGGTCTCCTGTTCAAGAACCTTCAACGCTTTTCAGCTGGGTTCATGGCTTTTAGTCACGGCAGAAATGATGCGCAAAAACCCATGGGTATTTTGGTGATGATATTGGCTCTGCATTATGGATGGGAAAGTCCCGGCATACCCCTCTGGGTCATTCTCACTGTAGGACTGGCCGCGGGACTTGGGGTTGCCGCAGGCGGCTGGAGGATCATCAGAACCCTGGGTATGAAAATTGCCCCCTTAAGGACAGAACAAGGTTTCGCGGCGGAAACCTCGGCGGCTTCAGTGCTTCAACTTGCCAGTGCGCTTGGTATTCCGGTCTCCACGACGCAGGTAATCACAGCAGGGATTGTTGGCGCCGGTGTGGCCCGTCGTGTATCCAGTGTCCGCTGGAATGTCACGTTTGACATAGTTCTATCATGGGTTTTGACATTACCTGCCACCGTTTTTCTCGGATGGCTTTTCACGGAGCTGCTCACTTGTCTTTCTCCTCTGTGAAACCGCTTCTGCAGCGCGAGGGGCTATCCTCCGTGAACGTTGCAGAACTTTCAACTGATGAGCTCCTTGCCCGCTCCTTATTCTTTAACTCCAATGGGAAAAGAACGAGGCCTTCTGAAAAGGAATAAGCTTTGGAACTGGGAGTTCCGAAATCCTCCCATTTCAGCCGGTAGCCTTCGTGAGCCAAATTGGCACTGCGGAGCAGCGTTTGGAAGAAAATGTGACAATTCATTCGAATCGTTCTCCAAATCGCTGAAGGTCATTGTCGTTCCAGCAATGAGAAACAGGAAGTGGATTACCCTTTGTGGAAGGGTGCCTGTGGCATAGATTTTTCCTCCTAAGAATCAAGACAAAAAAGAAAGGATCAAGCCGCAAGCTTTGTGCTTCTGTGAAGATTATTGCCAGATTACATAAAGTAGAACCCATGAGCTTGTACTTTACTGAAAGATGCGTGACCAAAGCTTAAAGAAATACCCCCATCTTTTTGAGCCTTTCCTCATTCCTCCGGTCAAACTGAAAAACAGAATGACCATGGCCCCCTTGTTCACTGCTTACGCCAACCCGGATGGAACGGTCAGTTCGTTGATGCTCGATCACTATGGAGAGGTCGCAAGAGGAGGCGCTTCTATGGTGGTAGTGGCGAATGCATCCGTTGATCCCAGCGGGACACTTTCAAGGTTCTCCCTTCGCGCTGATGAAGACCGATTCCTGCCGCGTCTGTCCAAGCTTGCCCAAACTATACAGAAAGAAGGGGCGGCAGCGGTGCTTCAAGTGAATCACGGGGGACGATTCGCAAACGGAGAAGTGGTTTACGCTCCTTCAGTGGCTGCCATCGGGGACGTTAACATCGGGGGGTTTTACAGGACGGTTCTGAAAAACTTGGACCTCCACGAGCAGTTAACTGTTTTTTCCGAAATACTGCATCGTCTTACGGGGCGGCCAAAGGAGATGAGCGTAGCCGACATCCGGCGCATCATCACGGCATATGTTGAAGCGGCTACCAGAGCCAAGAAAGCGGGATTCGATATGGTGGAAATCCACGGGGGAACGGGCTACCTGCCAGTGCAGTTCTTGTCCGCCAGGACCAATTTGCGAAACGACGAGTACGGAGGAAGTCTTGAAAATCGCATGCGTTTCGCCCTTGAGTTAACGAAAGCTGTTAAGAAAGCGGTGGGAGCGGATTTTCCTGTTGGCTACCGGTTCCTCGCCGATGAATGGCTGCCTCCAGACGGATTTTCCCTGGGTGAAGCGAAAGTTCTCGCTGAGAGATTGGCTCGTCTTGGCGTTGCTTACCTGTCTGTGACAGCCGGGACCTACGAGTCCTTTTGTGATCCGGAGATCATAGAAAAATCCCATGAACCGGGCTATATGGTCTATCTGGCCCATGAAGTAAAAGAAGTGGTCAAAATTCCTGTTGTAGCGACTGGACGCATTACTACACCGGAGCTGGCCGAAGAGATCCTTAAAGCAAGAAAAGCGGATCTCATAGGACTGGCTCGCCCTCTCTTCGCAGATCCTGAATGGTTGCTGAAAACGGAAAAAGGAGAAGAGGAGACTATAGTCCTCTGTAAAGATTGTGGCACATGCTTCCGGGCGACCATAGCGGAGCGCCCAGTCGTTTGCCCCCTGTGGGACAAGACCAAATTAATCAAACGGAAGGAGCTGGTTAAAGAGATGCGAAATCCTCGCAAAAAGCTACTGATCGCCATGGACGGCTCTGAAAGTGCCACCCTTGGGGCTGCCTATGCTGCGGAGATGTTGGCGAACCGTAAGGATGTCTGTATAACTCTAGTGCACATCCAGACGGAAGAGTCGATCAAAAATGAAAAACAAATCGAGGACGCTTTTGGCATTGCCCGATCCTTTCTGACAAAAGCAGGCATTCCCGATGAGGCCATTAGTGTTCAAGTTAGAAAAAAACGAATCGGTGTTGCCAGGGATATTTTGGACGAAATAAAAGAAGGCGGGTACGGCACGGTTGTGGTGGGACGAAGAGGTATTTCTAAGGCGCAGCAGTTCCTTTTTGGAAGTGTATCCAACAAAATCGTCCAAAACGCCAAAGACTGTGCTGTGTGGGTTGTGGACTGAAAAGAGAGTTTGCATAGTAACACGCATAAATACCGGGGGGAGCATAAAATAGCTGTCGCTTAATGGCACGAGGTCTTTTCAATCCTCATGGGGCTGCTCTCCTTCATCGTGGTGGTCGCTCTCATTAACCTGTTGAAGGTAGGAGTGAAAGTGTGAGCCAGGAAACAAAGAAGAAAGAAAAGAAGGGCGAAACGGGATACGATAAGTATGTTAACTGGAAAGTATTTATCATTCCAGTTGTGCTGCTCTTTGCCGTTCTTGTTCTTCCCCCAACGCAAGGCATGGTGGATGTGGGCACTGAATACGGTGTTGGAGAAAAAGTTGTGTATGCGTTCCTTTCGGAGAAATTGTTCCAGAAGGCCCTAGGCGCTCTTGAGCAGTGGCAAATGGTTACCGTTCAGACGATGGAGAAATCCCTCAGCAAGGCTGCACTTTCTCGTTCTCGATTCTTAGAGAGAGACGTCAGGTGGTGCAAGAAGCAGGGCATTCCCGCCGACAAAGCAAATCTAGAAAGGGCGAAAGATTATGTCAAAGAAATGTCGGATGAGGCCTATCGGGCGATTCTCGTAGAGGCGACCAATGCACGACTGACCGAACTCTCTTTTGACAAGCTGGATGATGAAGAAAAGGAAAGCGCGGAAAAAGGTATCTGGAAGCTGAAGGTGGCTCTCGGCATGATGGTCTTCGTAGTCCTTTGCTTTATCACGGCCTCCGTTCCCCTGCCTTCCGTTGCTTTTTTGGTGGGCATGATTGCGGTGGTCACGGGGATCATATCGCGTGAGGATGTGGCGGCCATGTACTGGAGCGACTCGGTCTGGTTTATCATGGGTAGCCTGATGTTCGCGACGGCCTTTGTCAAGACAGGGGTTGACAAGCGAATCTGCATGCTCCTTTTTAGCCGACTCGCAAAGCCTAGCGTTTCCGCCGTGATTTTCATTTTGATTCTGGTCAATGCGCCCTTGTCTTCTTTTATCTCCGATCATGCCCTGGCTGCGATATTCCTGCCTGTTGCAATCTCCCTGGTCCGGGGTAGCGAGAGACTCGGTGAAGGCGTCGACATGGAACTCGCAAAGTTGATGGCCATTACCGTTGCCATGGCCCCGAATATAGGAGGTTTTGGGGCGCCCTCAGGTGGAGCTCGAAATGTGATTATGATCACCTATCTTCAGGACATGTTCGGTGTCGATATCGGGTATTTCAGGTGGTTCGTCTATGGCATGCCCTTTGTTCTCATTATGATACCGATAACCTGGCTGATTCTGCGATGGCGTTTCAAGCCTAAAACGAAAGACCTATCGCAAGCGTTCGCCATTCTCAGGGAGGAAACTCGCCGAATGGGAAAATGGAATAAGCAGCAGGTCATTACGGTCATGATTTTTGTTATGACTGTATGGTTTTGGATGACGGAAGAGAGCTTTTTCAAGATGGGGATCTATCCGGTTCGGCTGGGCGTTGGCGTCATAGCCATCGGTGCAGGCTTGGCTTTCATACTCAGCGGTGTGGTGAACTGGCGCGATTATCACGAAAAGGTGGACTGGGGAGTGGTTTGGCTGTACGCGGGAGCCATCTTTTTTGGTAGGATACTGGACAGCAGCGGCGGTGCGTACTGGATTGCCAGTTTAATTGTTTCAGGTCTTTCCAAGATCGGACTTGACCACGGTTTCGGGCTCCTTGCCTCAGCCGGTCTTCTCACAGGCGGGCTCACACAGCTCATGGCGGACGGCCCTGCGGCAGCAGCCGTCGGGCCTGTGACGCTGAACATGGCAGGCATGGTTCATCCAGGAACGACCATGCTTCCTTTTATGGGGATGGCAACTGCTTGCGCCTCCAGCTTTGCATATTGTCTCATCATCGGTACGCCGCCTAACGCCATAGCCTATGCGAGCGGCTTCCTCGAGCCCAAGGATTTCTTGCGGGCCGGCCTGCCACTGTGGTTCGTAGCTCAAGCAGTTTTGTTGTTGCTGATTGCGTTTTACTGGATTCCAATGGGGTACGGCTGGCTCCCAAAGTTCTAATGAAATCGCGGAGCGATTTCATTGTGGCTTCCTTCGAACCCAGCGTGCGATGAGGGACATTTCGAATTTCATACAGATATACAGGATCATCAGAACCACAAAAACGCCGGTGAACCGCAGGGTCAGGGTGCCCAGTATCCAGGTCCAGCTGTCTTTGGTGATGGTTACATCGGATTGCTTTGAGCCGTTTTTCGAAATAGAAATTCTGTGCCAGGAAAGACGACCGTTGTCCTCTATGGTGACCTCGGTCTTGCGATCTCGAAGCTTCAGGTCGTTGGCTTCCTTCAGGACCTCCTGATAATACGCAAGGACCTGTTCATGAGAAACCTCATACACCCTCTTGTCCATGGATCGGGTGGACATGACCAATCGACCACCCGGCATAATGGGCACTCCCAGGAACTCTTCTGCCAGGGTGTGACCTGGAAATCCCAAAATTAAAAGACCCACCCACAAAACCAAAAGCTTTTTCATCGCACAAAAACCTCCGGCCCCTGAAATCCATACTCGCAATTTGTTGACCGTCCCTTCAGAATTTCATTCCCAAAGATGAGGAACCATAAAGGAAGGGGGCAGGAGGCCCCCTTCCTCTCCGTGCCGGAATTCACTCATGAAATCTATTCGATTTGTTTATATTCGATGACCGTGATGGTCCTGGAGCCTTCCTGTTCCAAAACCGCACCCATGACCTCCACCCTCTTGTCTACCATCTTCATGAGTTCCTGACCCATGTCATTATCCGCAATGGCATAGGCTTGTCCGT